>ERZ795031.5489-NODE-5489-length-10178-cov-4.690507_pt1 | contig 10178 bp, 10 predicted proteins | sample MGYA00375123_ERZ795031 | MGnify/ENA primary metagenome ERZ795031 (study PRJEB30166, sample SAMN05720159) | activated sludge metagenome | isolation source: anaerobic digester from wastewater treatment plant | place: USA | collected 2015-04-21 ... | reverse complement strand
TTATTATTATATTTGCGTAATGTAAAAAATATTTAATTTATGAATGAAGAATTAGATTTTAGTGGAGTTGAGGATTTTGTGTTAGAAGATCTTAATGAAGATATAAAAACAAAAAATGAAGAACAAAGTAATACACAAGAAACTGAATCTCCAGAAAAAAAGAATGTTTCAAAGAAAGAAACCGATGATGATATATTTGAAATAGATTTTGAACCATCCAGAGAAACTCCTTCTGGTTCTAAGAAGGATTCTTCGGTTTTTGGGGTTATGGCACAAACTTTATTAGAGGAAGGAGTTATCTCTGAAATTGACAAAAATAGAAAAATAGAATCTGCTAAAGATTTAATAGCCATTATAGATGATGAAGTACAAAGAAAAGTAAAAGAAAGTATACCAGAATCTTTTAAGGATTTAATAGATTTAAAACAGAATGTTTCTAATATTGATGAAATAGTTGAACATAGAAAAACTATTGAATATCTTAAATCTATAAACGAAGAAGATCTAACTGAAGATTTATCAGAAACTTTATATAAAGAATTTTTAAAATTAAAAGGATTTGATAATGAAGAAATAAATGATGAGTTAGAAGAATTAAAAACTTTGAAAAAATTAGAAGATAAAACTAAAAAAGCTTTACCAAAACTAATAAAATATTACGAAGATTATGAACAACAACTTATAGAAAAACAAAAACAAGAGAAAGAATTATTAAAAAAACAAGAAGAAGAATATATTAATTCTTTCAGACAAAGTTTAGAAGAATTAAAAGATTTTGATGGTGTACCTATTACTAAAGAGCTAAAAATAAAAGCATTAGATTCTCTTTTTAAACAAAATCATACATTACCTTCTGGTGAAAAAGTAAGTGATATTATAAAAGCTAGAATGGAAGATCCTATAAGATTTGATGTTGGTTTTGCACTTACATTTATAATGACAAAAGGATTTAAAGATTTTAGTGCATTTAAATCTATAGGAAAACAAAAACTTTCTAAAGATATAGAAGATGCAGTAAAAATAAATGATATGAAACGAATGGGTTCTAAGCCAGCTATTGATGAGCTTGGAGCTGAGATACTTAATTATATTAAACTTTAATTTTTAAAAATTACAAATCAATGAAACTATTACTTCAAGAATACCAACCGAAAGAATGGGGAGGTTTAACAACTAAGAATCACTTATCTGCGGCTTTTGGTAACTTAACGCAAAAAGCATCTACCTTAACATCTATGGTATTTGCTAGTAACTATAACTTGATAGATTTTGGAGCTTACTTAAAAAGTATTTCTACTCCAATCTATCTTGATTCTGATGATGATTTTATCTGGGATCTGATGAACTCAGAAGAAAAAAATGTTCCTTTAATAGAAGCTCGTATAGATAATACAGCTATCGTACCTACTGATAAAACTGGATTTAATTATAGTAGATTTCAACTAGTATTTCCAGAAGCTTATTTTTTCGATGTAAATATTATAGAAGGTCATAAACATGAATATCAAATAAGAATACTTGATGATGCAAGACCTGAAGGATCTTATTGGGTATATGATTGTGAATTAGTAACAGGTGATGCTTTATTGTTTATTCCTTATGAAGAACTTTTACCTGGTACAAAGTTTAGTAAACTTTATTCTGGTGTAGAAAGTACTTTATCTAAAAAGGGTGGTAAAGTAAGATATAGCACTCCATTTAAGATGAAGAATTTATTTACAAGATTACGTATGGAAGATACTGTTCCTGGAAATATGATTAGTCGTCCTATGGGATTTACTATTCAAGTACGTGATCCAAGAACTAATTCTATTATAAAAACTAATTTATGGCAACAGTATAGAGATTGGGAGTTTGACCGTCAATATGTACAAGAAAAGAATTATATGTTATATTATTCTCGTATAAATAGAGCTCCTGATGGTACATTTAAAAATAAAGGAAAATCTGGTTATGAATATTCTCAAGGTGCAGGTTTAAGACAACAGATTGAGACTTCAAGTACAGCATTTTATCCTGTTAGAAATTTTACGATAAAAGGATTTTTGAATGTTGTATTAGACTTAGCTACTAATAGATTACCTTTTGATAAACGTCAGTTTCTTGTACGTACTGGTGAACGTGGTTTAATACAAGCCAGTGAACAAATTGCAAAATATGGTGAACAATTCTTTGAACCTATTAGAAGTGTTAATCAGTTTATATCTATGTCTAGTAGTGGTGATGCTGAGTTTAAAGGTCAGTTTAAGAGTTTTAGAGGTCCTAATGGAGTAGTATTTGATTTTATGCTAGATCCAATAAAAGATGATCCTATTATAAATAAAATTCCTCATCCTGATGGTGGAACTGCTGAATCTTATACTTATGATATATTAGATATTGGTACTACAAATGGTGAACGTAATATTAGTATGGTTTATCAAAGAGGTATGGAAGATATCAAAGGTTATGAACCAGGATTACGTAATCCTTTTGTAGCAGATTATTCTATGATACAAAACAATATAATGTCTAATCCTATTGATGGATACGTACATCATAGATTTTTCATGGGTGGAGTTAAGGTAACTGATCCCACTAAATGTTTAGTTTATAAATGTGCAATTTAATAATATAATAATATGAAAACAAAAACCGAAGAAAATATTGTGGAATCCCCTTTAAAAAACAAGAAGATTGTTGTATATCCCGTGCTAAGAGAAGGATCAAGCTTTTTACAAGATATACATCCTAATCATGTAGGAGCTTTCTTATTTGAAGGTTCTAAAATACGATTGCATGGTACACCTTATGATACAAAACTTGGACATATTATAGATCCTCTAACACCAGAAGAAAAAGAATTTTTTTATAATTCTGATCTACGTATAGAAGAAGGTGCATTATCTATATTTGATAAAAACTGTTATTGGAACACATTTATAGTAGATTTAACACGTGAACCTGTAATATTAGATTTATCTAATCCTTTAGATTATTTAAAATATAAATTTATATTATGTTATTCTGATTTAATAGCTCCTAGTTGGGAAGAAAGGTTTAATAAGGGAACTTATAAATTCGCTATACGAGATAAAGAATATGAAGAACAATCTAAGATAGATAAAATAACAAAACAGTTATTAGTAATGAAGAAGTTTATAGATATAAAAGATTCTCCTTCAAAACTAAAAGGACTTTTATCTATGTATTATCTAAAAGCTGGTAAAACTAAAAACATGAATACTATAAATGATGTAGATGCATTATTAGAACTTACAGAAGCCATTGATAAAGAAACAGATACATTTTATGATATATTCACTGATCCACGTTTTGAAGAAAAAGTTTTTGTATATCAATGTTTAATAAAAGGAAAGATAAAACGTAAAGGTGCGTCATATCTTATAGATGGTGTTGAAGAAACTATGAGTATGAATTTATTACTTGATTTCCTTAAAAATCCTAAAAATCAAGATATAAAATTAAAACTTTTAAGTTCTGATGAAAGCAAGTGAAGCTATAGAAAAGTTCTTGGTATATTATGATAGGATATATTCATTATCTGCTAAAGGATATGAAGATGAAGAAATATTAACATTTATTTCAGATGCTTCAAGATCAATAGTAGATACTGCATTTAGAAATAAAGCTTATAATTTATGTCCAGTAATAGATCTTAATACAGAAACTATCGATGTATTAGATAATACTAATGTAGTTGAGGTTAATTTAAGTACTCCAATTAGACATATTATTAGTGTATATACTGATGTATCTAGAACGAATTATCCTAAAGTAGAACTTACTAAAGTAGAAGCTTATCCTGTTAATTTGGAGGTTTTATTTAAAATTGGTGATAAATCTGAAATATCTATTTTTAATAATATATTATATTCTTATATAGGTAACAAGTTATATTTTGTAGGGGATTCATTTACAAGTATTCTTAATGTTTATATAAAAGCTGTAAGAGCTATTCCAGATTTAGTTTATATACCTGAGATACAAGATGATACATTAATAATAAGTGATGTATTAATTGATTCTGTAATAAGTTATGCAGCAAATTTAGCTAAAGCTGCATCAGATAATATACGAATACAACCAGTAACAACAGATGATACAAAGTCTTGATTTATATCATATTCTAATATCTAAGTTAAACTTAGAAACTTCAAGAATACCAATTTCATCTCAGATAGAAACTTGGTTAAATGAAGCTGTTCATTTATTATGGTTAAGGATGTATCCAAAACTTGATAGAGATGAGGAAGGTAGAAAATTCTTTTCTTATTATATTAGAAGTTATGAAACAAACATATTTGCAAGTCCTATAGTACCTTTAGGAGATAACTCAGTATATATAAATATACCAGTAGGTTGTATAAAAGTATTACAAGAATCTTGCATATTAACTAAACAATCTCCTAATAAGGAAATACATGATATACATGCTCCTGAAGCTCCAGGATACGAAGATGGATTTTTACCACCTGAACCGAGTGAAGATCCAAATTATAAGAATATTGTAGTAATAGATAATGAACAACCTCCAGAAGTAGAACAAGTTGTAGCTAAAGTAAAACCAATAACTTATGATGAATATAACATAAATAAAAATAATCCATTTAAAAAACCTTATTTATGGAATGATGATGGATTAGCTTGGAGAATAGATAATGGTAGTAGACATGAAATAATATTTCCTAAAGATACATTTATATTAAAGTATAAATGTATTTATTTAAATGAGATAGAAAAAATTGATTTATTAAATAATTCTGTGATAAATATACCAGCGGAATATTCTGGTATAATTATAAACTTGGCTTTAGAATTTGCTTTTGGTAGAAGAAATGCTGAAGAACAATCAGAAGAACAACCAAAAGAAAAACAAGTTCAGCAAGAAGAACAAGTGAAAAATGAAAAACAAACTGAAGAATAAAAAACATAAAAATTTGATACCGCAAAGGTTAAATATTTATTTATTTTAAAATACATTTAAAAATGAGATTACAAAATAATGTTGAACAATTATTAATCGCAAGTTCTGTATCGAATACTGCTAACAGAACAGGTAAATATCTTACAGATCTTGCAATTGGTGAAATAGCTGCTATATCTACCAGTGGTAAAGTATTAAGTGCTTATACTGGATCAGCTCTAAAATTTGGATATCGTGATAGTACTAGTACTGTAAAATTATCAGATACTTTGTATACTAATGCTATATCTTCATTGTCCAAGAAAGTTTATAAAGCTCATTCTAATAAAGTTAGTAGCTTAGCATTTACTTTAGAACCTACTGATGCACCTTTTATAAGATTACATTTTATAGACAGGGTAAGTCAAGATAAAGTTATATTTGCTACTATGGATGATATAATTGAACCAATAATGTATGATTTCTTAAAAGATGCTGTACATAACTTACAAATTAATTCTTTATTTAAAGATAGAGGAGATCAATGGTATAAAATGCGTTATGGTATACAAGGAACTTGTTGTGGTATAGATGAAGATGAAGATCCAACAGTAGTTACTGTTAATAGTCCAATAACATTTGTAGCTAATAGTAAATATGCAGCTATAACTGGGGAAGTAGCTAATTTACAGGATTATATTGCTGTAACTTGTCAAGGCGTAGATGTAGTATTTAAAGTTGTAAGTTCTACCGCATCATATATAGAAGTAGATAGAGTATTTGATGTAAATAATAACGTTACATTTGCATCTTTTAAACATGATAAGGATGTAAATAATTTGAAATTATACATTGAATCTTTGGATAAACCTTTTGAAGCTGGTTTTTATAATTATGCTGTTACTAATTATGAAGTTACAAGTAACGTACCTTTTGTTGAAACTGTTATAAAAACAGCAAGTGAAGGTTCTGGAGAACCCAATCAATTATTAGAATGGGAATGGTTCTTACGTGGTAATGAGGGAGATTTAATTAGAGTAAATCCTGAATATCCTACACGTTCATACAAATCAGATGTTGTTTCCACAGCTACTTATGATATATATATTGCTACATTCAGTGATGACATGAAGACTGATTTAGGAAAATATGCCATATCTAAAAAAAGATTAATTATTGCAGCTCCAGTGGGTTCTAATGCAAGTACTCATATTCATACTGTATTTGGGGCTTTAAATACTAATTTCAAAATTCCGTATACTACTTCATAAAATTATTTGATAAAGAGGGAGTTATAATTACTCCCTCTTATTAATAATTATTGTTATGTATTTTATTGGTTTTGTTTTGTAGATTTAGATATATTTAAGTATATATTTGCAAATAAATATTATAGTTATGTCATTTATTCCAAAGTTAAAAATTACAAATATTCAGAATAGAAATTTAGTGGAATATAGAGATATAACTGGATATTATGGATATAGCAATCCAACAGGATATGGCGTATTAAATCCAGATTATATAAATATAACGAATGCTAAATTAGATATTAATGATACTACAATAAACTTATTATATAATACTCCTATACATTCTATTTCAGATTTAGTTTATTCTACAATAGGTAGTTACGAAGATAACATATATTCTGCCGTATATACAGTGGTTGCTGGAGCTACGTATGCTCATTCATATAATATATATATATATGATAGATTACTTGAAGAATATTATAAAATATCTAATCTAATTGGAGAAGTTTATCGTACAGAATATCCATTAACTACGAAAGTAAAAAATTTAATAGAATCTTATTATGATTTAGAATTATTGATAAATAGACTTATTTCATTTGCATCTGAAGATAATAAAGTAGATTATATAGAATTATATGACAAATGCAAACGTATTATATTAGCTATAGATAGAACTTTAAAATAATATAAATATGACAAATACAATAATTGGAAAAATGGGAAGTAATTTAATTTGTACATTGAGCAATATAAAAGTATTAACTGTTTTTGAAAAAGTTTTATCTTTAGTTATTGCGTTTTTATATCCTGTTAAAGAATTGTTTTATCTAATGTTTATATTTTTATTAATTAATTCAGTTAGTGGAATATATAAAAATGTTATAAGAAATAAAGAGAAATTTTCTACTAAAAAATTTAGATGTACATTTGAGAAATTAATAAGTTATTTAATAATGATTTTATTAGTTTATATATTTGAAGATATTTTATTATATAGTTCAGGTTATTATATTACAAGAATAGTTACAGGATTAGTTGTATTAATAGAGTTTAAAGGTATAACCGAAAACTTTGATTTTATAACTGGACAAAAAGTATTTACCAAAATATTTAAAGAAGTAAATAAACTTTTTACTAACGGAACAAAATGAAACCCACAAAATATACATATAATGATTATAAAAACATGTTAGATATTTACAAAAATATACTAAATATGAATATATTATATGGTCTTAAAATGGAAGATAATGGTATATTTAAAAGGAATTATAATTTATATCTTGCAAGTAAATTTATAGATATTTTAAAAAATTATAAACCTCCCATATATATAAAATGTGATATAAAAAAAGATACTAATGTTTTGATAGTCAATGGTTTAAGTAAGTTAGAATATTATGAATATGATTGTTCGATAGTAAAAAGTGATGGTATATTTCCTGAAGATACCTTATGTTATATACGTAATAATGGAGTATATTTTAATAATTCGTCTTTATGTGATGCAATAGCAGAGATAGTTATTTATGATAACACATTAAGCATAGAAGAAAGTTTTCATTTAAAGAATATTATAAATGATTTATTAAGAACTAATTTACAACATTCGATGTATATATATTTTGAAGGTCATTCTCCAATTGGTATATATCCATTTCAAGTTGGTGTTACTCAGATAGGAAGTTCTTATATTAATAATTAAATACAAATGAAATGGCTAAATTAAATAGAGCAGATTTAAAAAGTAAATTTGAACATAATGATATACCTTCTCAAACAGATTTTGAGAATCTTATTGATAGTTGTATTAATGAAATTGATGATGAAGTTTCTAAAGAAACTGTAGTAACAGTAGATAAACAACAAACATTAACACACAAAGAATTAATTGATCCTATAATAAATAGTGTTCCTATTGCAGGTGTAGTACCAACTGTAGATGCAGCACCAGATAATAATTTAGTATTAAGTCAAGGAATAAAACCTATAAAAACTAAAGCTGATGCAGCTGATATTAAAGCTGATGCAGCTGTAAGTACTGCTAATGAATCTAATACTAAAGCAGATTCAGCTGTAAACACTGCTAATGAAGCTAACACTAAAGCAGATTCAGTTGTAAGTATAGCTAATGAAGCTAACACTAAAGCAGATAATGCTGTAAGTGTAGCTAATGAAGCTAATACTAAAGTAGATGATGCCTTAGATATAGCTGATGAAGCTAATACTAAAGCAGATAATGCTGTAAGTACTGCTAATAGTGCCAGGGGTAAAGCTGATGATGCATATAGTTTAGCTGAAACAAATCTTACAGTAGCAAAAAATTATACAGATGTTGAAGTATCTGCAGCTTTGACTTCGGCAAATGGATATACGGATACTAAAGCATCTGAAACTCTAACTTCAGCAAATAATTATACGGATACTAAGTCGTCTGAAACTTTGACTTCTGCAAATAGTTATACGGATACTGAGATTTTAGCAGAAGATACTTCATTAAAAAGTTATGTAGATGATGCAGTAGAAGATGCAATAGAAAATCAATTAATTAATATAACTTATGCTGATCTAACATCTGCAATAACTGCAAAAACATTAATTCCAGGAGCAAGATATTTAATAACAGATTTTAGAACTATACATTATTTTTCTGATGGAAATACTACATTATTAGATGCAATTAATACAGCTACTACTGAACCTTTAATTGTTACTGCTACAAAAATAGATGATTTAAATAAACTGGCTATATCTACTGTATATCCACAAGATATTATATATTATGACTGGAATCCAGATAATTGGAAAAATGATTGTAGTTTTTCTAATTGTTTATCGGCAGAACCTGGTGAAGAAACTATTATTACTGGATTTAAAGGAGTAATATATTATAGAAAAGATACTATAAATAATAATACTGCATCTTTTGATTTTAGAGGAGTAAAATTTAGACGTTGTTCTATATTAAATGCTCCAGCTTGGTGTGATGCTGTTACATATGCTATAAATGATTTTGTAAATCATAATAATATTTTATATATATCTTCTGTTGATAATAACTTAAATAATATCCCAACAGCAAATTCTTATAAATGGGTAGGTTTAGTAGATTATGTTGATGAAAATAGTAAATATTTAGCATGGTATACTGATGTTGCTAATACAGATGGAGTTTTTATATATAATCATGTAAAGACAGATACTTATGCAGATTTTAATGTATTTGATCCTTTAACAAGTAAAGATAATTATATATATGTAAATAAAACTACATCTAATTCTACTATATTATTTAATCTTGTATTTTTGTGTGGAGGTATTTTTAATAATACAATAAAAACTAATACTATATCTAATAAAATATCTTCAGGTACATTTGTAACCGAAATTTTTAATAATTATATTGAAACTGTAGAATTTGATTGTAACATTATTAGATGTTTAGATAATTCTAATATTAAAGTATATGAGTTATCTGGTAATATGATATATGGTATACATACGATACAAGCTAATGATAATATATTCAGCAATAATTTTATTTATAGTTGTGCACAAAGTGTATTTAGTAGTTTATCTAAAGAAATAAGTAATAATTATGTACATTCGTTTTTTCAATGTACTATTAATAATGAATTTACAGGCAATATATTATATATCCTTAGAAATACTACTATAAATTGTGCTTTGTTAAATATTGGAGTTTTTCCAGATATTGCTGTATTAGGAGATTCTGTTTCATGTATAATAGAAACCTCATATGCAACTGGACAAGATAGATTACCTTTTATTACTTATATAGATTCAACTGGACCATCTTTAGCTATAGTTGCTTTTGTGCGACGTTTTGGTCGATATGGCAAATATAAAATAAAATGAGTGAAGCTAAAATATTAATTCTGTCACATAATAATTCTCCAGTTTCATTATGTTTTAATTTTTCTGATAGTGTAAATATAATATTAGAAGGTGATGGATATTTATATGATAATAAGGATTGTACAGTAAATCCA
>ERZ795031.5473-NODE-5473-length-10200-cov-10.152785_pt1 | contig 10200 bp, 9 predicted proteins | sample MGYA00375123_ERZ795031 | MGnify/ENA primary metagenome ERZ795031 (study PRJEB30166, sample SAMN05720159) | activated sludge metagenome | isolation source: anaerobic digester from wastewater treatment plant | place: USA | collected 2015-04-21 ... | reverse complement strand
AATCTGCGTAAATCCTTTTTTCCCTTTTTCTGCGTTCCATACATCCTCAATACTCAATTCGAATCGCCAGGCCTGGAACAATTATTGCTCCATAATAAATCCTGCCGAAATAAGCTCAAAAGGGGAGCCAGCCATGCACCCACGCCAGCTCATCTATTTGTTTGTCATACTCTTGCTACTGCTCGCGGCCTGCGAGCGGAACACCAAACCAGAGGTTATTGCCGCGCCTCTTATCTCTCCCCAGGGGGGTGAATACACTCCGGAACAGCTCATCTCGATCACTTGTTCCAGCCCCGGCGCGGTAATCCACTTTACTATGGACGCGGACGATCCGGAGCACAACAGTCCTCTCTACACCAGCGCTTTGAGGCTGGCCGACATTCTGCCCCAGATCAGCAACCGGGTCACCATCAAGGCCAGAGCTTTCAAGCAAGACCTCGGTTGGAGCCCCACGACCACGGCTAGCTTCAGAGTCAATTATCCCAACACTGTCGAGCGGCCCGTGATTACTCCGGATGCGGTCGCGCAGGAGCTGGGAGCCGAGGTCCTGATGGCCGTCAGCGATCCCGATGCCCAGATCCGCTACACCCTGGACGGCAGCCTTCCCACTTATCGCTCCAACCTCTACACCGGTCCCGTTCATATCTCCCGGGGAGGCTACCAGACAGTGATGGCGGCCGCGTTTAAAGCCGGCTGGAATCCCAGTCTGGATGCCTGGAGGGAGTATTTCATCCCGCTGCCGGGTCCGCCTCTGCTATTGGTGCAGGGCGGCAGTTTTGTTCACGGTCCCGCCAACGTAAGCCTCAACAGCTTTTACATCAGCCCTCATGAGCTCATTCAGTCCCATTACTACGCCATCATGAATGCCGGCATGCCCTACATCCCGATCGAGATAAGTGCCCCGTCCCCAGGTCATAAAGCCCCCACGCAGGACGCCAGACTGGAATACCCGGCCTATTATCTTTCCTGGTTTGACGCTATCGAATACTGCAACCGCCGCAGCATCCTGGAAAACCTGGAGCCCTGCTACAGCTACACCGACCCCCAGATAGGGTTCACCGCCTATCCGGAAACCATCTATCCCCACTACTGGCCGCAGGGCTGGAATCAAGACCCCGCCAATCAGAACAAGATCTCCTGCGCCTGGGACGCCAACGGTTACAGACTGCCCACCGAAGCGGAATGGACCTTTGCCGCCAGAGGTGGAAACCTAAGCGTGGGAAACGATTACAGCGGTCATCGCTGGGTGGACCCCTGCGCCTGGTTCAACCTCAACGCGGGCCACAGCACTCAGCCTATTGGCCTCAAATTGCGCAATGAATTGGACCTGTATGACATGAGCGGCAACCTCAGCGAATGGTGTTGGGACCTCCTGGGCAGCCTTCCGGAGGGCTCACTGAGCAATCCCACCGGGCCATCCACAGGCTATTTGAGAGTGCTCAAGGGGGGCAGTTGGTACAGCGATTCCCTGGCCTGCATGGTGGTCAGCCGGGCCGCGATAAGTCCCGCCACCACCAATGCCGCTTCGGTGGGAATGAGGGTGGTGAGGAGCGCAAGCCGTTAGTATTATGATAGGTCGCGATCCATATAGGGTGCGCGTAACTGCTTCGTGAAAAACTGATGCCAGGTGCTTTTCCACCTCACACAGGTGTCGAATCTGCATCCAAGCCTACCAAAAAGCGCCGGACCAAAGGCCCGGCGCTGCATACAGAACGGCTTTGCGGTTTTAGAGTTCGGGATAGAGCGGGAAGCGGGATGTGAGGTCTCTCACCTCCGCTTTCATGGCGGCCAGGTATTCTTCGTTTTCGCTGTTGTCGCGCACTCTCTTGATGAAGGCGGCGATCTGTTTCATCTCGGCGGCACCCATGCCACGGGTAGTGACGGAGGGAGTGCCAAGCCTGATCCCTGAAGCCACAAAGGGGCTGCGGGTGTCGAAAGGTACAGTGTTTTTATTGGCAGTGATGCCGGCCAGATCGAGGGATTCCTCCATCTTTTTGCCACTGGGGCCACCTTCTTCCTCGCTGCCCAGATCGACGAGCATGAGGTGGGTGTCCGTGCCTCCCGAGACCAGCTTAAAGCCTTCATCCATAAGGGCATGGGCCAGGGCCTGGGCGTTGTCGATCACATTCTGCTGATAGGCCTTGAAGGAGGGCTGCAGGGCTTCATGGAAGGCGGCAGCTTTCCCTGCGATGGCATGCATGAGGGGACCGCCCTGGATGCCTGGAAACACGTTGCCATCCACGATTTTGGCGTATTCTTCCTTGCAGAGGATGAGTCCGGCACGCGGACCGCGCAGAGTTTTGTGGGTGGTGGTGGTCACGATATCGGCATAGGGCACGGGGTTGGCGTGCAGTCCGGCCGCCACGAGTCCAGCGATGTGGGCCATATCCACCAGCAGCTTGGCGCCTACCATATCCGCTATTTCGCGGAAGCGTTTAAAATCGATCTTTCGGGGATAGGCAGAAGCGCCGGTGAGGATCATCTGGGGTTTGTGCTCTTTGGCCAGGGCTTCTATCTCTTCATAGTCAAACTGTTGGGTGTCTTTGTTGACGTTGTAGTGGATGATCTTGTAGAGCTGTCCTGAAAAGGAAAGCGGATGGCCGTGGGTGAGGTGACCGCCGTGCGCCAGTTCCAGGGAAAGCACTGTGTCGCCAGGTTTTACCAGGCTGAAATAGGCGGCCATATTGGCCTGGGAACCGCTGTGGGCCTGCACGTTGGCATGGTCCGCCCCAAAGAGTTGTTTGGCGCGTTCGATAGCCAGGCGTTCCACTTCATCGATGTGCTCGCAGCCGCCATAGTAGCGGCCATAGAGTTTATAGTTGATCTGGCCGGTCTTTTTGCTCCAGCGGTAGGGATAGCCTTCAGCGTATTTGTTGGTGAGCACGCTGCCCTGGGCTTCCATCACGGCCAGGGAAGTGAAGTTTTCGGAGGCAATGAGCTCCAGGTTTTCGCGCTGGCGGGCCAGTTCGGCTGCCATGGCGGCGTACAGTTCGGGGTCATTCATCTGGATGTGTTTCATGACCTTTCTCCTTCTATTTTTATAAGTTTATCGATGCGGTTTTGGTGGCGCCCCCCCTCGAAAGAGGTTGAGAGCCAGGTTTTGGCTATGTCTATGGCATAAGGCGCGGCGGTAAATCTGCCGGCCAGGACCAGGATATTGGCGTCGTTGTGCATGCGACTAAGACGTGCCAGGTCGGTATTCCAGCACAGGGCCGCTCTGATGCCGTCGATCTTGTTGGCGGTGATGCTCATGCCGATGCCGCTGCCGCAGATCAGGATGCCTTTGTCGCAGAGTCCGTTGGCGACTGCCCGGGCGGCAGGAGTACCGGTATCGGGATAATCCATGGAGGCTTCGGAATGAGTACCAAAATCCACCCATTCATGCTCCGGGAAAGCGAACTTGAGGGCTTCTTTGAGAGCGTAACCGGCGTGATCGGAAGCGATTGCCAGTTTCATTGCTCTTCCGCCATCAGGCAAGCCAGGGCCACGCAGTAGTATTTGCTGGCAGCACTTTCACTGCGGCTCATCACCACCACGGGTTTGACGGTGCCTTGAATGAGGCCGGCCAGTTCAGCTCCGGCAAAGAGCATGAGGCCTTTGTAAAAGCTGTTGGCGCTTTCCAGGCTGGGGAAGATCAACACATCCGCCTCGCCATTGATGGGTGTCTTGACGCCTTTGATCTCTCCAGCGGCGGGATCGCAGGCCAGGAAGATATCCAGAGGGCCGTCGATGAGGCAGTTCTTGATCTGGCCACGCTGATTCATCTTGCAGAGCAGCGCGTGTTCCAGGGTCGACGGCATGGAAGGCCCCACCTTTTCAGTGGCGGAGATGAGGGCCACCTTGGGACACTCGATGCCAAAGCGCCTGGCCATGGCCACGCTGTAGTTGATCATAGCCTGAGTCTGGGCCAGATCGGGATCCGGCAGCACCGCTGTATCTGAAACAAAGAGCAACTTGGGATACTTTGGCAGTTCCAGGGCGCAGGTATAGCTCATCACGGCTCCGGGAGGAAGCAGGCCTTTTTGTTTGTCCAGCACGGCTTTCAGAAACTTGTCCGTGCCCACCAGGCCTTTCATCAGCACATCCGCTTCGCCTTCTCTCACCTGGCGGGTAGCCTCCAGCGTGGCGCTGAGCTCATCGGGATGGTCGATGATCTCAAACAGGGAGGGCTCCAGGCCTTCGGCGCGGCAGACCTCTTCAATCCTGGCTTGGCGGCCATGCAGGATGGCATGCGCCCAGCCTTCGGAAACGGCTCTGGCGATGGAGGAGAGGGTGTTTTGATCCTCTGCTGCCGCCACGGCTACCCGGGCCTTAAAACCTCGGTCGCGAACGTGAGAGGCCAGTTCACTGAGTTTGGTGATCGCTTTCATATCATGCCAGGATAGCCGCCAGGGCGATGGAATAGAGCTTGCTGCGCTCGGAATCACCTCTGGAAGTGAGCACTGCCGGTACCTTGGCGCCCATCACGATGGCGCAAAGCTCGGAGCCCATCAGGCAAGTGATGGTCTTGTAGAAAGTGTTTCCGGCTTCTATATTGGGGAAGAGGATGCAGTCCGCGTCTCCACAGACCTCGCTTTTCACGCCTTTGATCTCGGCCGATTGCTTGTCGATGATGAGGTCAAAGCCCAGAGGTCCGTCCACGATCGCACCTTTGATCTGACCGCGTTCGGCCATCTTGGATATCAGGGCCGCTTCATAGGAGGAGCGGATCTTGGGCAGGGTCTGTTCGGAAGCGGAAAGGATGCCCAGCTTGGGGGTGTCGATGCCCAGCAGTTTGGCGGTCTTGATCAGATAGTTGCAGATGGCGATCTTCTGGTTCAAATCGGGCTCGGGAATAATGGCTACGTCTCCAAACACCAGCAGTTTGTGATATCCCATCGGTTCGGCGACGGTCACATGGGCCAGGATAGCCCCATTTTCCATCAGGCCTTTTTCTTTGTTGAGGATGGCTTTCATATAGCGGTCCGTGCTGATGAGGCCCTTCATCAGAAAGTCACCTTCGCCGGCATTGATGAGTTCCACGGCTTTGGCAGCTCCGTCAACATCGGAAATGGCACTCACGATCCGGAAGATGGAGGGATCGATGCCATGCTGGGCGCAAACGTCTTTGATGATGGCTTCGTCACCCACCAGGATGGCATCGATAATACCCATTCCGACCGCTTCACTGACGGCTACGATGGTGTGGGCATCGATGGCCCAGGCTGCCACGAGACGCTTTTTATGGCGCGACTTGAGCACTTCTAACATCTGTTCAAGCTTGGTGATTTGCATACTGTGTCTCCAGTTTATATATTTATGTAATTCAATAGTATAAGTGCATGATAGCTCACTGCGCGGCTCCCTGGGTGGGGTTTTGCCGGATGGGCCTCAGAATCGTCCAGACAGGCTGCCCCGTGGCTACTTCCAACAGCTTCATATCCAGCTGCAGATACCTGATCCGCTTGCTTTTATACTGCTGCTCGGCGGTGCGGACGATGGCCGTCAGATAAAAATCCGCCGCCAGTTCTCTGGCCAGGTCCAGGGATGGTTCACTGCGCTCTCTGAGCGGCACCGGAAGTTCTTCCACAAACCTTAGCTCACCCGCGTTCAGGATCTCATGCATGAGCTGTCTGCCAAAGAGGTCCATATCGATCGTCTGGTAGGACTCATTTGTAAGGATCCCGATCATGATCACGGGGCTGCGCTGGCGGGAGCCGTGAAACTGCTGCAGCCAGGGATGGGAGGTGATCTCCAGGCTGATCTCCCGAGCTACCAGGGGTGAATCCTTGGCGCTGAAACTTCCGCTCAGACCAATCCCGCTGTCCGGATCAGGACGCTCCCGCTTGCGGAACGCGCAACCCGACAGAATCAGCATTAGGGACAGGACTGAAAGGATAGTTATTCTCATTGTGTTATCCGCTGAAATTGTTATATTATCGGCAGTTGCCGATTTTAATGAAACGGAGGGAGTCGATCCGCTCCGTCCAAACATGGTTTTAAAAACACTAAATATTTGTCAAGCCCAAAGTTCTGGCCTTGAAAGCATGGATGGCTTTTTTGCTTGCCAGAACTCCGGGGCTGATAAAATGAGCACCAAATTACGCGAAAAAGGAGTCCAGTATGTTACCTGTCAGTTTATTGCTTGTAAGTCAATCCGTTGCTACCGGCCTATGGGTTATGATCGCTATCGCCATCTTTGTGGTTGTGATCGTGGCCAAGGGGATTATCGTGGTGCGCCAGGCTGAAGTTGTGATCATCGAACGCCTCGGAAAGTACTACACCACCCTCCAATCGGGCATTCATATCATCGTGCCGGTGTTCGATAAGACCAGGCCCATCCACTGGCGCTACAACAAGACGGACTACCGTGGCCAGACCATCCAGGTGCAGCGGGTGGAAAACCGGATCGACCTGCGCGAGACGGTCTATGACTTCCCGCGTCAAAACGTGATCACCAGTGACAACGTCTCCATCAACATCAACGCCCTGCTCTATTTCCAGGTCACCGACCCCTACAAATCCGTTTACGAGATCGGCAACCTCCCCGAGGCCATCGAAAAGCTCACCCAGACCTCGCTGCGTAACGTGATCGGTGAGCTCACCCTGGACCACACCCTCACCTCCCGTGATGCCATCAATGCCAAACTGCGCGACATTCTGGACGACGCTACCGATAAATGGGGCGTGAAGGTCAACCGCGTGGAACTGCAGGAGATCCTGCCTCCCGAAGAGATTCGCACCGCGATGGAAAAGGAAATGAGGGCCGAGCGCGACAAACGTGCCAAAATGCTCACGGGTGATGCCGACCGGGAATTCCAGATCCGCGTGGCGGAAGGTGACAAACAGGCCAAGATCGCCCGGGCCGAAGGTGAGGCCCAGGCCAAGCTTTTGGTGGCGGACGCGGAACGCAAATCGATCCAGATGATCGCGGAAGCGGTGAAGGATTCCAAGACCGATCCCGCTCAATACCTGATCGCTCTCAAATACGTGGCCGCTTTTCAGGAAATCACCAAACAGGGTGACAAGACTGTGGTCATCCCCTATGAATCTGCCGCTTTGATAGGATCAGTGAAAACCCTGGCCAATATATTTGAAAAGTAAGTTACCCATGACGCGTTACCCGTGACGCGTTACGATCGCATCACGCTTACCGCGTAACGCGTAACTTGATACTATACACACAAGGAGATACAAAACATGTCTGAAATTATGTATATCAAGGGTCGTGAGATCCTGGATTCCAGAGGCAATCCCACCGTCGAGGCGGACGTCCATCTGGAAAGCGGTGTGGTGGCCAGAGCCGCCGTTCCCAGCGGGGCCAGCACGGGCGAGCGTGAAGCTCTGGAGCTGCGCGATGGCGATAAATCACGCTATCAGGGCAAAGGCACCCTCAAAGCCGTGGCCAATATAGACGATGAAATCGCCCCCCAGCTTTGCGGCAACGAATCCTCCCAGCAATATGCCATCGACCAGCTGATGCTCAAGCTGGACGGCACCGCCAACAAAGACAAGCTGGGCGCCAATGCCATTCTGGCCGTTTCCATGGCCGTAGCCCGTGCCAGCGCTATTGAACTGGACATTCCCCTCTACCGTTATCTGGGCGGCGTCAATGCCGTCACCCTGCCCGTGCCCATGAGCAATATCATCAACGGCGGTGCTCATGCCGATAATAACGTGGACATCCAGGAGTTTATGATCATGCCGCTGGGCGCGCCCAACTTCCGTGAGGCCATCCGCATGAACGCCGAAACCTTCCACGCGCTCAAATCCATCCTCAAGAAAAGAGGACTGGTGACCTCCGTGGGTGACGAAGGTGGCTTTGCTCCCAATCTGGGCTCCAACGAAGAGGCCCTGCAGGTGATCGTGGAAGCCATCAGCGCCGCTGGTTATAAACCCGGTACGGATATCTTCATCGCTTTGGACGCCGCGGCCTCCAGCTTCTGGAAGGACGGCGGCTATCTCTTTGAGGGACAGCAGCGTGACAGTGCCTGGATGATCGATTATTACGAGCGCATGATTGGCAAGTATCCGATCGTCTCCATCGAAGACGGCCTGGCTGAAAACGACTGGGACGGCTGGAAAATGATGAACGAGCGCCTGGGCAAGAAGATCCAGATCGTGGGAGATGACGTCTTTGTGACCAATCCCGCCATCATCAAACGCGGCATCAAGGAAGACATCGCCAACAGCGTGCTGATCAAACTCAACCAGATCGGCAGCGTCAGCGAGACCATCGACGCCATCAATACCGCCCACAAAGCCGGCTGGACTTGCGTGGTATCACATCGCAGCGGCGAAACCGGAGACACCTTCCTGGCCGACCTCGCCGTGGCCATGAATACCGGCCAGATCAAGACCGGGTCCCTATCCCGCAGCGAAAGAGTGGACAAATACAACCAGCTCCTGCGCATCGAAGAAGAGCTGGGCTCCGCAGCCATCTTTCCTGGCAAAGCCGTGATCAAACAGCTGGGCTGAATGACCGGCTTTTCACAATGATCTAAAAAGAAAAGAGTTACGATAACCCGAGGCTGGCAGAAATGCCAGCCTCTGCCATCTTGGAGTCCAAAGCCCCTGTATAGATGATACGTTTATCTGCCTGCCTGACGAGGCTTTGGACTTCAAGCAGTGCTTCGGAGCGGGAGTGTCCTTACGGTGGACTGGTTGAAGTCCAAGCGGCCCTCGAACTCGTTGTCATGCAAACCGTTATCGTGGCCGATTGAACTCCAACGGGGCCAGTGCTCGTCCACACCAACTCCGCGGGGATCATTGAGATCCAAAGACAATCATTCCAATCCACCCACACCATACCCGATTTGCTACAATTACCTTATATACCTATACCTTGCAACATCCGTTCCCCTTCCTCCCCGCATCCTATTACGGACTCATTACGGACTAAGTCCGTAATGAGTCCGTAATGACTCCGTATTGCTACTCAGCAAGGATCCGGCGAGAACTTGGAACCCGCAGTGGGACAGCACCATAGCTATGCGACTCGATAAACATCCCAGATATGCCAGCTCATCATCCGCCTCTCTGATTGGCTACCTTCATGTTTATTGCAGCTTTATCGTCCTTCACCGATGTGGATTTCACGCTGGGAAAGAGCTTGACAAACACGGGCCATAATTCAGGATGCGGCCATGAAAGTAGCGAGGAAATCAGCATGGAGATAAATGACGCCATCTGGCAGGATTATGACAGCAGCGGGCAGATCGACGCCAAGCTCGCAACCATCCGAAAATGGATCCCGGAAGACGCGGGTACCATTATCGACGTAGGATGCGGGAACGGTATTATCTGCAATGCTTTGGCCTCAGAGTACGAGGTGACGGCGATCGATATTTCAGAAACGGCTTTGAAAGCGGTCAAAGTGAGCAAACTGCTCGCCTCCGCCACCGATATCCCCTTTGCGGACAACAGCTTCGACCTGGCGTTCAGCAGCGAAATGCTGGAACATCTGAGCACCCCCGACCTTGAAAAAGCGGCTCGCGAAATGGTGAGGGTAGCCAGAAAGTATCTGCTGATCTCGGTCCCAAACCGCGAGCAACTAGGCAAATCGATGGTGAAGTGCAAGGTTTGCGCCGAGGTTTATCACGCCTATGGCCATCTGCACAGCTTCACGGACAGTAGTCTGCGGGGCCTGTTTCCCGGCACTCAAAAGCTTGATTCGCTGTGCTTTGGGCCCACTTCCAAAGACTATCATCCCCTGTTGCTGCGGGTCAGAAATCACCTGGGTGGCCAATACTTCCATCCTGCCGCACCGGTGTTGTGTCCCCGCTGCGGAAGCGACACCTTTGTGTATAGATCAAATCCCGTCTCCAAGGCCTGCAATCTGCTCAACAACGCCATTTCAAGACCGAAGCCCTACTGGTTGATGATACTGCTGGTCAAAGTGGGGCAGTGAGTTACATTGAAGGGAGAGGGATGATCTATGTTTTACAATGAGATATGAGATTATAAGCTATTCAGGAAGCGCCGACTGCAGAGCTTGGGCGTAAAGAACCAGCCTGGCGTCTGATTGAAAAGCTCTTTCACTTGTCATTCCCGTGGAGGAGCTTGTGCGAAAATGGCGCATTTAGCCCTGTCATGGCGCCAGTTCAGATAGAACACGCAACCCCGAAACCCATTTTCAGAGCCCCCTGTGCAGCGTAGTGGAACGTGGGGGTGTAAATCGGATGGAGGGCTGGAAAAGGAAATCCTTGAGGTGGGTTTCAA
>ERZ795031.5456-NODE-5456-length-10220-cov-5.659911_pt1 | contig 10220 bp, 6 predicted proteins | sample MGYA00375123_ERZ795031 | MGnify/ENA primary metagenome ERZ795031 (study PRJEB30166, sample SAMN05720159) | activated sludge metagenome | isolation source: anaerobic digester from wastewater treatment plant | place: USA | collected 2015-04-21 ... | reverse complement strand
CCGGCTGGCCGGGAAAAGTATAGCCCACCTGATAGAGCTCGCGGATGGAGAGGAAAAGAGGGTGCTCCTGGTCAGTGCGCAGCTCGCAGAGCTCCTCAAGCCCGTCACCGTCGAAATCATCGATGAAAAAATCATGCACGGTATGAGCAGTGCTGGTGAACGACACCCTTTCGTCCAGCCGGGGCAGCTTCGCTGTTTTCCAGCTCGGCGGTTCCCCCTCTCCCTGCAAATTGCTGGCCGCCGCCATCAGCATGGCGGTTAACAGGCAACCGAACCATCGCATTTTTTCATCTCCCGGCCGAACCGGCTGGTTACCGCACCAGAAGCATCTTGCGGGTTTCTGTCCCCGCGCCGCTGATCAGGCGGCAGAAATAGACCCCGGCAGCCCTGCCGCCGGCGTTCCAGACGACACGGTAATGGCCCGGATTCTGCAAGCCATCCACCAGCCGTTCCACCATCTCGCCCCGGCTGTTATAAAGCTCGAGGCGCACCCTTCCGGTCCCGGCCAGACGATAGGCGATGGTGGTCTCGGGATTGAAGGGATTGGGATAATTCTGCTGCAGGATAAAATCCTCGGGCTGCTCTTCCGCTCCGGCGAAAGCCGCCGAATCGACCTGGTACGAGCTTTGCGCCAGGTGATAGAGATAGAGATGACCGACCGCCACATACCAGACATTGGGCCGGTTGCAAATGTAGGCAAGGTGCTGCACGGGGTAGCCCTTTTCCCATTCGACCACATTGGGGTGGCACATGACGTGGTAGACGCTGCCCTCGGACATGGCCTTGTCGAAGGCCCCGTTGAGGCTGCCGAGGTCGTTGGTGCCGATGCCCCAGCCGAGCTGCGAAGCCGGGGGATCAAAGGCCCGCGTCACCCCGGCGTTGGTGAACATGTGGATCTTTTCGTTCCATGGCGACAGACCGAAAAAATTGCTGACGTAAAGGCGGTTGAAGAGGAACTTGTTGAGGGTCAGGAGGGAATCGATGATGGCGTTGGTGCGCCCGTTGGGCGCGATCCAGGTGTAGACATATTCCCGCTCGCCCGAGGTGAATGCAGCCGGCAGTGTGAGGTTCCGGATGATATCCTCCTTGTTGCCGGTGATCTCGCCCGGGTAATCCTTGTAGGGAAGGGAGGGATGGGAGCGGGAATGGCAGGCGGCTTCGACATAGCCCGAGTCGAGCTGCGCCTGGATGTAGCGGTAAACCGCGGCATCGGCCCCGCCCGAATTGATGCCGCAGCTGACCCAGAGCCGGTAGGAGCGGGTGATGTGCAGGGTGCGCACGAACTTGGCCCTGCTCCAGCCCGCCATGTCGTCCGCGCTGGCGGTGACGGCCATCTCCCGATCGTCGTAGTAGGTGCAGATGCGGTTGAAACGGGCGGGGATGCTCTTGCGGGCGGCATTGGTGATCCTGAGAAAAATCGAATCGCTCTCGGCCGAAAAGCCGAGGGAGAGGTAGGCGGTGGAACTCCCGCGCTCAAAACGCACGGCTGCGATGCCGTTGAAAAAATCGCCTCCGCTCTTTTCTGGAAGCTGCAGCCAGGCTCCGCCCTGACGATAACGATACCATGCCCGCGCCCCCTCCTCAAAAGCGGAGAGCTCCAGGGCAAAGGTCAGGGGATAGCTGAACCCATAATCGATATGGACCTGTGGATCGATGGCGATATGCACCTCATCCGCTCCGGCTTGACGGACGAAGAGAAACTTTTCCTGAGCATGGGTGGTGCGCTGGAAACAAATGAGCAAGAATAGCAGTAAAGGAATGGCGTAGCGTCGCATGACTTCTCCGTGGTTTTGAGGTGAGTATAATAAGCTACTATTTTTTCCCAATATTGCAACCGCTTTTTCTTGCAAGGTACCCCCAGAAATCTGGATCCCACCCGACACCTGGCGTCGCTTGTCCCCAATCCCTCCTTACTATACTATTTCCAATATACTCGCGGCCTGTGCCCTCGTCATGAGGCATTTTTTTACAAGGTGTTTCTGATAGGTAAAATACTATTTTTTATTTAATTATCTCTTGGTGGGACCGAGATTTTGGGGGATAGCCAGCTTTTTCTTGCCCTTGTGGTGAAAAGTTGTTACTTTTTGATACGGCGGCAGTATACTGAGAAAAAAAGGAGGAGCTATGCAGATCCAACTCTTGGCGCCTTTCGAAAGAGCCTTCAACCGCATGAAAACGGCGCTTTTCAAGCCCTTCGACCTGCGCAAGTGGCTGATCATCGGCTTCACCGCCTTCCTCGCGGATCTGCTCGACGGCGGGGGCGGGGGAGGCCGGGGAATGCAAAATCAGAGCCATGGCGATTGGGGCGCAGTGCTGGCCGCACCCTATCAGGCCCTGGAGTGGCTGCAAAGCAAACCGGAATGGATGACCCTGCTCATCTTCATTCTGCTCTTCGCGGCGGCACTCGTACTGCTCCTCCTCTGGCTGAGTTCCAGAGGCAAATTCATGTTCCTCGACAATGTGGTTCAGCAACGCGCCCTGGTCTCCCATCCCTGGCATCACTATCGCCAACCAGCCGCCTCGCTTTTCCGCTTCCGCGCCCTCTTCGCCCTCATCATTCTTGGTCTGGCGGGAGGAACCCTCTATCATCTCTGGCGGATGGCCTATACCCGCTGGAACGAATCCGGCGACCTCTGGCAGCTTCTCCCCTCGCTCGCGCTCTGGATTCTCTTCCTGCTGCTCATCATCCTGACCTTCAGCTATGTCAAGCTGCTCCTCGACCACTTTGTCGTGCCCCTGATGTATAAACACAATCTAGGCTGCGTGCAGGCCTGGGAAAAATTCATGCCTCTGCACTGGGCACACGTCGGCAGCTTCATTCTCTACGCCCTCTTTATCCTGATCGCCATCATCGCCCTGGTCGCACTCGTCGTCATTGTCGGACTCTTCACCTGCTGTGTCGGCTTTGTTATTCTGGCTATCCCCTACCTCAACTCCGTGTTGATGCTGCCCTTCAGCTACTGGCTGCGCTCTTTCAGTCTGGAGTACCTCGCCCAGTTCGGCAGCGAGTACAACCTCCTGGAGGAAGCCGGACGGGAGGAGGTGAATCCCTACCCCGAGCCGCCGACGGTCGCCTGACCAGCAGCCGCAAACTGCGGTTCAGCCCTCAAGGAATGGGCGGCGCAGGGAACTTTTACTATGACGCGCGGTGTTCCATCTGCACAGATAAAACTTGCGATTCAGGCTGTATTTTCGTAAGATAGACATTATCATGATCAGATGGGAAAACCGCCATGTACTACCGCAGCATGTGGTTCCGTTTTATTCTGCTTTACGCCGTCATCACCCTTCTGCCGGGCGGGTCTCTCATCGCCCGGCAGGGGAACGTTATCCAGGAACGGGCCCTTCCCGGAGTGGTCTCCCTGGCCCTCAGGGAACCCCTCCCCGACGGCGCAGCCCTGCGCCGTGCCGCCCTCCCCGGCCTGGAACACACCCTGCAGTCGCTGCAGATTCATACCCTCGCGCCGGTCGCCCCGGCACCCCGCGCTGTCCTGCCTAAAATCGGCCACCGCACCCGCATCGACAATCTGTACAATGCCTGGTATGCCGGCGGCCGCCCGCCCGAGGAGGTGGCGAAAATATTGGCCGGGGATCCGGCCGTCGAATTCGCTGAAGCCAGATACTATTATACCCTGACTGCCATGCCCGACGATCCCCTCGCCGGCAAACAGTGGTATCTCGATGCCGTCCAGCTCCCCCGGGCCTGGGAGATTGCCAAAGCGGAACAGGGCGGAGTCGTGATCGCCATTATCGATGGCGGCACCGACATCACCCATCCCGACCTGGTGGACAATCTCTGGACCAATCCCGGAGAGATCCCCGCCAACGGGCTGGATGACGACAACAACGGCTATGCCGACGACCTGCACGGCTATAATTTCACCAATAATATTCCAGATCCCGCCAGCCTCTTCTCCGGCACCAGCTACAGCGATCACGGCACCCATACCGCAGGTGCCGCCTGCGCCACCGCCAACAATCGTCTGGGCATCGCCGGCACGAGCTGGAACGCCCGCCTCATGGCCCTCAACGCCGGATCGAAAACAACGGACAAAAATATCGATCCCCTCAGCATCGACAAGGCCATCGCCTACGCCACGGCCAACGGCGCCGACATCCTCAGCTGCAGCTTCAGCGGCTCCTATTCGGAGATCACCCACCGCCTGATCCGCTATGCCTTCGAGGAGGGGCTGGCGATTGTCGCCGCGGCGGGCAACGCGAACGACCTCGCCGACCAGGTCTACCCGGCCAGTTATAATGGGGTCCTGGCCGTGGCGGCCACCGACAGCACCGACTCCCGCGCCTATTTTTCCAACTATGGCTACAGCGTGGATGTCACCGCCCCGGGGGTGAGCATCTGGAGCACGGTCAGCGGCGGCAGCTATGCGGGTGATTACTGGCAAGGCACCTCGATGTCGACCCCGATCGCGGCGGGCGTGGTCGCCCTGGTCATGACCCGCTTTCCGGAGTGGAGCGGCCTGCAAGCGGCCGAACAGGTGCGCGTCACCGCCGACAATATCGATGCCAGAAATCCCTCCTATGCCGGCAAGCTCGGCCGCGGCCGCATCAACGCCTGGCGCGCCCTCACCGAGATCGGCCCCTCCCTGCGCATCACCGGCTGTGAATTCTTCGATCAGGACGGCGACAGCCTGATCGAGCCGGGCGAAACCGTGCGGCTGCGGCTGGCCGTGACCAATTACCTGACCGAAGCCCATAACGTGACCCTCGCGCTCTCTGAAGAGAGCCCCTACACCACGGTCTCGCCTGCCAACGCCGCCCTCGCCTCGATCGGCAGCGGCGAGAGCATCGTCCTCGATAACAACTTCTTCTTCAAGGTGGGCAGTGCAGCCCCCAGCAACCACCCCATCGATTTCACCCTCAGCATCAGCGCCGGCGGCTACACCGACACCGACCATTTCACCCTGACCGTCCTGCCCGCCTTCGCCAACATCGGGGTCAACAATATCTATACCACTGTGACCAATGTCGGTCGCATCGGCAGCGCCAATCCCGGCGGCGCCAACGCCGGCATCGGCTTCCTCTACAAATCGGGCGCAAACCTCCTCTTCGAGGGGGCCATCATCGCCGGCACCTCCGCCAACCGGATCGTCAATGCAGCGCGCGGCCTTATCACCTACACCGGGGCGCAGGAAAATGACGCCGATTTTATCCGCACCGAGGAGGGCGACATCCGCATCACCACTCCCGGAAGCCTTAGCGACCAGGAGAGCATCACCTCCTTCTCGGATGCCGGGGCCTCATCACCCCTCAATATCCGCATCACCCAGCAGACCTTCGCCAGCAGCGACCCGCGCTATGCCGATCTCCTTTTCCTCAGCTACCGGGTGCATAACCTCAGTGGAGAACCGATCGACCGTTTTCATTTCGGCCTTTTCTGCGACTGGGATATAGATGCGGGCAGCTACAACACCAATGTGGCCGCTTTTGACGCGGATCGCCGCCTGGGCTACGCCTGCGACAGCGGCGACGGCCCCGCCACCTTCGCCGGCATCCGTCTGCTGACGCCGGGAGGGATTTCCTACCGAGCTATCATTAATGATAACGCCGATCCCCTCAATCCTGGCTGGGGGCTCCATGACGGTTTTACCGACGGCGAAAAATGGGAGGCGATCAGCGGCGGGGTGACCCAGAGCCGGGTCGGGCCTGCCGACATCTCCAACGTCATCGCCTCCGGCCCCCATATCATCCCTGCCGGCGGGGAGATCACCATCGATTTTGCCCTCATCGCCGCTGACAACCTGGAGCTGCTGCAAGCAGCAGCCGACAGCGCCTGGATGTTCTGGCTCACCTCGCTGCAGACCGGCCCGATCACACCCCCCCCGGCCGTCTGGGCCCTGGAGGCCAACTATCCCAATCCCTTCAATGCCGAGACCACCATCCTCTTCAGCCTGCCCCGCCCCGCTCCGGTCCGGCTCGACATCCTCGATCTCTCCGGACGCCTGGTCAGGCGCCTCGCCGAGACCACCCTGCCGACGGGCCGCCACCGGCTCCTCTGGGATGGCCGCGATAATCAGGGAAGATCGGTCGCCGGCGGAACCTATCTCTACCGGCTGCAAAGCGATGGAGAACAGCTGGTCCGCAAGCTGGTCCTGCTCCGCTGACAAGCAGAGGCCGGGCCGCCGGGCGAAACCCGGAGCGGTTTCATTCGTATAGAACAAGAGGTCGGGACTCAACCTGCCCAGCATATACCACTCTGATAAAACCGGAGACGAGAATGGCCCTTCCCCGTACCGCCTGCAGGATGTTCTGCCTTTCCGTTGTGCTGATCACGCTCAGGACGGCCGCCGGCCAGCCCGTGCTCTTCCCCGAGCCTAAAAGCCCGCGCATCGCCAACTATGACATCGATGTCCGCCTCGACACCGAGGCCCGCCTTCTGCACGGCCGCCAGGTTCTGCGCTGGCGCAACACCGCCAGCCACGCCGTCGAGGAACTACAGTTTCACCTCTATCTCAACGGCTTCCGCAACGACCAGTCGACTTTCATGCTCGAATCGGGCGGCCGCCACCGCGGCGAAAAGCTCGATGAGAAAGGCTGGGGCAATATCCAGATCGACTCCCTGACCAATGCAGCCGGGGAGGAGCTGCTCCCGATGACCTCCTTCATCCAGCCCGACGACGGCAATATCAATGATAAAACCGTTCTCCGGCTGCTGCTCCCCAGGCCCCTTCCCCCCGGTGAGACCATCACACTGCATTTCGCCTTCACCGCCAAGCTGCCCGAGCCCCCGATGGCCCGCACCGGCATCAGAAAAGAGTTCGTCATGGCCGGCCAGTGGTTCCCCAAGATCGGAGTCTATGAAGAGGGCGCCTGGAACTGCCACCAGTTTCACGCCAACTCCGAGTTCTATGCCGATTTTGGGGTCTACAACGTCGACATCACTGTGCCCCGGGGCCACATCGTCGGCGCCACCGGCATCTGCTATGCGACGGTGGATAATTCCGACTCCACCACCACCCACCGCTTCCACGCCGAGGATGTCCATGATTTCGCCTGGACGGCCAGTTCCGATTTCATCGTCCTCAACGGTAAAAGCCAGGATGTGGAGATCCGCACCCTCATCCAGAAAGACCACGCCTCCATGGGAGCGCGCTACCTCAAGGCGGCCGAGATCGCTGTCGCCTGGTTCCAGGATCAGTACGGCGACTATCCCTATCCCAACCTCACCGTCGTCGATCCCCGCCGCGGCGCCAGCGGGGCGGGCGGCATGGAGTACCCGACCCTGATCACCGCCTGGGGCGCCTATGGCCTCCCGGAGGGCGTTCGTGCCCTCGAGATGGTGATCATGCACGAGTTCGGCCACAATTACTGGTACCACCTCGTCGCCTCCAATGAATTCGAGGAGGCCTGGCTCGACGAGGGCATCAACACCTTCAGCGAAATGCAGATCCTCGCCGACACCTATGGCGAGGCCGGCAGCATGATCGATCTCTGGGGCCTCCGCATCAGCGATACCCCCATTCAGCGCATGAGCTACATCGCCCAGCCCGGCCTCGATCCCGTCCTTCAGCCCGCCTGGAAATACTATTCGGGAAACAACTACGCCTCGATGTCTTACAACAAACCCGGATTGATGCTGCTCACCCTGCAAAACCTGGTCGGCCACGAGACCATGAACCGCATCCTGCGCACCTGGTTCGAGCGCTGGCAGTTCAAACATCCGCGCAGCACCGATTTTATCGCCATTGCCAACGAGATCTCTGGTCAGAATCTTGACTGGTTCTTCGACCAGGCCCTCCGTTCCACCGCGGTGCTCGATTACAGCGTCAGCGAGATCGGCAGCAGGGAGGTAAAAAAGGCCAGCGGATTTGATTTCTTCCCCGCTGATTCGGCCGCCGCCGGACCCTCCGCGGATACCCTGGCTGCCGGCGGCTCCGCTCCGGATACGGCTGCCATGGGCGAAAAGGCAGACCCTGACAGCGGCCAGAAGGCTGCCCAGGAAAAGAAACTCTACACCTCGACCGTGAAGGTGCGCCGCCTCGGAGAATTCGTCTTCCCGGTCGAGCTGCAGATGATCTTCGCCGACGGCGATACAGTGAACGAAAAATGGGACGGCGTGGAACGCTGGCATAAATTCTCCGTCACCCGGCCCGCCCGTCTGCTTTCCGCCGCAATCGATCCGGAGGACAAGATACTCCTCGACGTCCAGCTCACCAACAACAGCCGCACCCTGGAGAGTTCCTCCCGCGGTATCAACAAACTCACCGCGCGCATTCTCTTCTGGAGCCAGTTTATCATGGACATGCCTGGAGTTCTCAACCTCTTCACCGCCTTCTCACCCAACCTGTAACCGCTCGCGAGGAACGCCTGATGATTGCACGCACACTACATTCAGCCCTGACTCGCCTCTTCGCGCTCAAGCGGCTCTGGCTCGTCTATTATCTCAGTGGATTGGCTTTCGCCGCTGTTGTTGCCCTGCCGGCGACCTCGATCGTCTCCAGCTACGCCGGCCAGACCCTCACCGCCGAGCGCCTCAGCAGTTTTATGGATATCAATTTCATCATCGAACTGTTCCACTACCACGGCAGCGCCCTCGGCGCCATACTGCCCCTCCTCATAATGACAGCCTTCCTCTTCTGGCTGCTGATGCTCTTTTTTTCCGGCGGTGCGCTCAAGCTCATGGCCGGCGATCATCCCTACCGGCCGCGCGAATTCTGGGATGCTTGCGGCCGCTATTTCGGCCGCTTCCTCCGCCTCTTGCTCTGGAGCCTCCCCCTGCTGGCCCTCTTCTTCCTGCTGCCTGCCCTGGCCAACCTCGTCGAGAAACTCTTCTGGGGCAAGGATCCCGGCGACAACATCACCTACTGGAGCGGCATAGCCAAGATGGGACTCCGCTATCTTGCCCTGATGCTCTGGGCCCTCTTCTTCGATTATGCCCGCATCCTCGCCGTCCAGAAAAACGAAAAACGGACGCGCCGCCTGGCCATCGCCGCTCTCCAGTTCACCAGCCGCAACCTCGGCCGCCTCTTCGCCCTGGCCCTGCTGCTCGCCCTCATCAGCCTGCTCGGACTGGTGATCTATAATCCGGTGGCGGACCTGCTCCACGCCCCCTCGACTGGAATCATCGCCCTGCTCTTCCTCTGGCAGCAGCTCTACATGTTCTTCCGCGCCGGAGTGCGCCTTCTCACCCACGGCAGCCAGATGAAGCTCAGTCAAAGGCTGCTCCAGGATTACTGATCGCGGAGGAGAGGGTGCGCAAGAGAATGGCAACATTAAAGGAGGAAAGGAGTGACACCACTGCACGAAGGTGAGCGGCCGATCGTGGTCTGCCCGTACTTAGCTCGCGAGATCGAACTCAACGGCCGCCTGGAGGACCCCCTCTGGCAGCGCGCAGCCGCCATCGAACTGGTGGACGCCGTCAGCGGCCGGCCGGGACGATTCAGCACCTCGGTCCGCCTGGCCTGGAGCAGCACCTGCCTCTACGCTGCCTTTATCTGCGAAGACGATTACGTCTGGGGGGATATTGCGGAGCATGACGGGCTGATCTACGACCAGGAGTGCGTCGAGATTTTTATCAATCCCTCGGGCTGCCCCCATACCTATTTCGAGATCAACCTCAGCCCGAAAAATGTCGTCTTCGACGCCTGCATCCTCAACGATCGCACCGCCGCAAACCCGGACGGCCCCTTCACAGGACTGCACTGCTGGGAGGCGGCAGGGCTGCGCACTGCGGTTTCGATCCAGGGAGAGGTGGATACACCCGGAGCCGCACGCGGCTGGATCGCCGAGTACGCCCTCCCCTTCAGGGCCCTCTACGGAGCATCCCACCAACCGCCCCTGCCCGGCGACCTCTGGCGCGTCAATTTTTATCGCATCGATTCCCCCCGCCGTGGAGAGCAGGAGCTCTACGCCTGGAATCCGGTCCTGCGCCCCACCTTCCATCTCCCCTGGCGTTTCGGCTCACTGCGGTTCGGCGCATGACTGCCAGCGGTGATCCCCAGGGGCTGATTCCGGCCGCAGCCCGCGACGCCCTCATCCTTTCCGCCTGCACCGAGATCATCAAACAGGGCCGCCATGCCGACGCCGTCGCCGGTGTTGATGAAGGCATTGGTGGAGCTGTAGTAGATACGACCGGCACCGCCGGTGGCGAAGATGGTGGCCTTGGCATGGAAGATCGAAACCTCACCGGTCTCCATTTCCATGGCGGTCACACCCAGCACGTCGCCATCGGCGTTGCGGATCAGATCCATCGCCATCCATTC
>ERZ795031.5451-NODE-5451-length-10223-cov-6.506393_pt1 | contig 10223 bp, 9 predicted proteins | sample MGYA00375123_ERZ795031 | MGnify/ENA primary metagenome ERZ795031 (study PRJEB30166, sample SAMN05720159) | activated sludge metagenome | isolation source: anaerobic digester from wastewater treatment plant | place: USA | collected 2015-04-21 ... | reverse complement strand
AGTCCGGTTGCTATAATCCCTTCACGGCAAGGAGGGGGCTGCTTGCCGCGGGCCAGACAGCGCCACGGGCGGAAGGAACGGCATCATGGACGCAAGAAAGGTCTTGGTGGTCGGAAGTTCCAGCATGGACCTGGTGCTGCGGGTTTCCCGCATGCCCCGCTCCGGGGAGACGGTCATCGGCCAGTCGTTCCAGACCGTTTCGGGCGGCAAGGGCGCGAACCAGGCGGTGGCCGCGGCGCGGCTCGGCGGCGAGGTCTCGCTCATCGCCTGCCTGGGCGACGACCTGTTCGGCCGCCAGCAGCTGGACAACCTCACCGCCTCCGGCGTGGACGTGTCGCATGTGCGCACGGTTTCCGACGCGCCGACGGGCGTGGCGATGATCCTCGTGGGCGAGGCGGGCGAAAGCAGCATCGTGGTGGCCTCGGGCGCCAATTTCTGCCTGCGCGCCTCCGACGTCCTCGAGCGCCGCGAGGTGTTCCAGCACGCCGACGCCGTCCTGCTCCAGCTGGAGACCCCCCTGGGCACCGTCGAGGCCTCCCTGCGCATGGCCCGCGAGTGCGGCGCCCTCGCCATCCTCGACGCCGGCCCGGCGCGCAACCTCTCCCCCGAAATGCTCGGCCTGGCGGACATCGTCTCGCCGAACGAGACGGAGGCGGAGACGCTCACGGGCATCGCCGTGGACACGATGGAGGGGGTGCACAAGGCGGCCCAGGAGCTGCTCGACATGGGCGTGGACCACGTGGTCCTCAAGCTCGGCGACCGCGGCTCGTATTACCTCGGGCCGACGGGCGAGCTGCACGTGCCCGCGTTCCCCGTGGAGGCCGTGGACACCACGGCGGCGGGCGACGCCTTCACGGCGGCCCTCGCCCTGCGGTGGGACCCCGCGCGCATGCGCGAAACCCTGCGCTACGCGAACGCCGCCGGGGCGCTGGCCTCCAGGACCGAGGGGGCCCAGCCCTCCATGCCCCTGGCGGCGGCGGTGGACTCGTTTCTGGCGGCAAACCCCGGCGACTGAACGGTTTCGTCACGAGGAGAACACAGGTGGCCAGCACGCTCCCGAAGATTTCCCTGTCCGCGGCGTCCCTTCCCCTGCTCCGCATGGAGCCCTTTCTGCAGGCGGACACCGGGACCGACGAGTGGTTCCTGCCCCTGGGAGACCCCTCCGAGACGCCCCTGCGCGGGCTCGGCGCGGACACGGTCCGGGCCGCCGCGTCCGTCGCGCCCCTGCCCTGCCACGTGCTTGCCCCCGTGTGCCCCGGATCCGCGGTGCTGGAGGCCCTCGCCGCGCTCGGCTGCCCCCGCGTCACCCTCCAGCTCGAGGGCTGCCCCCACCCCCACCGCGCCCTCGGCCGCCTGCGCGATCTCGGCGTGTCGCCCGGCGTCGCCCTGTTCCCCGGCACCCCCCTGACCAAGGCGGACTACCTGCTGCCCCTGGTGGACCGCGTGGTCCTCCTGTCCGCCGAGCCCGGCGGCGGCGCGCCCGCCGCGGGCCCCCTCACCGAGCGCGTCAAGCTCCTCGGCGAATACCTCCGCTACCAGGAGCTCCGCGCCGAGATCGTCGTCCACGGCTGCGCCGACGTCGCCCTCATGGGCCGCGCCGCCCGCCTCGGAGCGCACTGGGTCGTCGTCGAGGACCTCCTCCCCGCCGACGCCCGCGACCTCCCCCCCGAATCCTGCCGCGTCCACCTCGACCAGTTCCGCGGCGCCCTCTCCACGGCCATCCGCATCGCGTGACAAGGTAGAGGAACGGGATCAGGCGTGTTGTGTGAAAGTGCGGGGAAACGCACGCTGTTTTTTTGGGAGGAGTTGCTCCTCCAGCGCCGGGTGAGACTGCCCCGCCGAGAACGAAGAGGGCGCAGCAAGCGGCGCCCCTACCTGCCATGCCTTGGGCATACGCGAAGACGCCAGACTCTCCTCCCGTAGGGGCGCTGCTTGCCGCGCCCCGGAGCGAACACATGGGCCGTTGCCTATCCGGCGATCCGGGCCGTTCCTCCCGTGCGTGACTCGGGCGCGGCGGGGGGAGTATCATGGCCCTGCCGCCGCGGATGGGCGCGGCGGGGAAGCGCGAAGGAGTGCGTCATGCTGGTGTGTTTTCTGGGCAGCGCGGGCGGGGAGGTGACAGGGTCGGCGACGCTGGTGGAGAGCGCGCGGGGGCGCGTGCTGGTGGACTGCGGGATGTTCCAGGGGGGGAAGAAGGCGGACGCGCGGAACCGCGCCCCCTTTGTCTCGCGGCAGAAGCTGGACGCGGTGCTGGTCACACACGCGCACCTGGACCATTCGGGCCGCCTGCCCATGCTGGTGAAGGCGGGGGAAAAGTGCCGGTTCTACGGCACGCCGGCGACGAACGACCTGGTGGCGCTGATCCTGCGGGACGCGGCGCGGCTGATGGCGCAGGACGCGGAGCGCCAGAACCGAAAGCGGCAGCGCTCGGGCCAGAAGGCGGTGGAGCCGCCGTACACGGTGGACGACGCGGAGGAGGCCATCGCGCGGCTGACGCCGGTGCCCTACAACGAGCCGGTGGAGGTGGCCTCCGGCATCCGAGCCTGCTTCACCGAGGCGGGGCACCTGCTGGGCTCGTCGAGCGTGCAGGTGTGCGTGGACGAGGAGGGCCGCACGAAGACGGCGGTCTTCTCGGGCGACCTCGGCCCGAAGGGCGCGCCCATCCTGAGGGACTATGAGCCCTTCCACCAGGCGGACCTGGTGGTGCTGGAGTCCACCTACGGCGACCGCGAGCACCGGCCCTTCGGCGAGACGGTGGCGGAGTTCGAGGAGATCGTGCGGGACACGGTGGCGCGGGGCGGCAAGATGCTCATGCCCACCTTCTCCGTGGGGCGCGCGCAGGTCATGACCATGATCCTCGCCGAGATGTTCCGCGAGGGCAAGGTGAAGCCCTTCCCCGTGTTCCTCGACAGTCCCATGGCCATCGAGGCGAGCCGCATCACCATGCGCCACCCGGAGCTGTTCGACGACGAGATGTCCGGGTTCCTGCGCGAGGGAAACCTCGAGAGCGACCTGAAAACCTACAAGGCCACGCAGACGGTGCAGGAGTCCATGGAGATCAACCAGGTGGACGGCCCCTGCCTTGTCATGGCGGGCGCGGGCATGTGCACCGGCGGCCGCATCCTCCACCACCTGAAACACAACCTCTGGCGCAACGGCACGCATGTGCTCTTTGTGGGCTACCAGGCCGCCGGGTCGCTGGGCCGCATGCTGGTGCAGGGCGCCAAGAGCGTCACCATCCACGGCGAAAAGATCGCCGTCCGCGCGGAAATGCACACCCTCGGCGGGTTCAGCGCCCACGCCGGACAGAAAGACCTGCTCGCCTGGCTTGACGTCATGGCCCCCTGCCGCCCGAAGGTGTTCATCAACCACGGCGAGGACGAGGCCCGCAAGGCCCTGCGCGCCCGCATCCAGGAGCGCCACGGCCTCACCCCCGAACTCCCCGACGAGGGCACGGTGGTCCACCTGTAGGGGGCGGGCGTCCATATCGTCCATGTTGTCCATATCGTCCGTGTCGGCAATGGCCCCGGGCTATGGACAAAATGGACGCCATGGACTGTATGGACGAGGGCGGCACTTGGCCGGGTTGACGCGGGGACCGGAATTCCTGAATAATAAGCGGAATACTAAGGATTCCGGAAAGGGTGCCCATGAACATATCCGCGCGCTGTGAATACGCCTGCCGGGCGATGGCCGAACTGGCCCTGCACCACGGGGACGGGGCGGTGATCACGGTGCAGGAACTGGCAAACCGGCGGCACATTCCGGAGAAGTACCTGGTGCACATCCTGCTCCAGCTCAAGCGGGCGGGGCTGGTGGCGAGCGTGCGGGGGGCGCAGGGGGGCTACAGCCTTTCGGAGAGCCCGGACCGGATCACGCTGCTGCAGATCGTGGCGGCCATTGACGGGCCGGTGCTGACGCCGCTGCCGGTGGACGACGGGCGGTGCGAGGAGGTGAAGGCGGTGTGGGCACGCATCGCGGACGGGGTTCAGGGGTTGCTGGGAAAGATCAGTCTCCGGCAAATGGCCGAATTTTCCGGCCGGGAGCCGATGTACTACATATAAAGGAGTTTTTTTCATGGCCGCGATTCTGCATGACAACGAGCCGAAGGGGAACGCCCTGCGCGTGCTGGCGGACCGCTACATCCCCCGCGGGCAGAGCACCCGCACGCCGACCCAGGCCGCGGTGGTCCGCGCGAAGGGCTGCCGCCTGTGGACGGCGGACGGCCGGAAGCTCATTGACTTCACGTCCGGCGTGCTGGTGTCCAACCTGGGCTACGCCCACTCGCTGTTCGAGAAGCGGCTGAAGGCGTACCGCCGGGGCGTGCCGCGCAACGGCTACAACATGGTGACGGAGCCGATGGTGGAGGCGTCGCGGCGGCTGGTGGTTTCCATGGCGCGGCGCAACCCGAACGCGCAACAGGTGCTGTGGGCGGCGAGCGGGTCGGAGGGTGTCCAGAAGGCCATGTGGTGCGCCATGCACCTGCACCCGGAGAAGCCCCTGCTCATCGCCACGCGGGGCGGGTTCCACGGCAAGAAGGGGCTGGCGGCGGATGTGACGGGCGAGACCAGCCCCAACCCCAATGTGCGGTTCATTTCGTTTCCCCTGGACGCGCCCTTCACGGAAAAGGACTGCGAGCGCGAGCTGGCGGCGCTCTCCGCGGAGTGCGGCGGCCGCGCCGCGCTGCTGATCACGGAGCCCTACCTCGGCGCGCGGGGGTCCTACCACCCGCCCAAGTGGTACCACGCCATGCTTCAGGAGTGGTGCCGCGCCGAGAATGCCGTGTTCATCTTCGACGAGGTGCAGTCGTGCTTCGGGCGCACGGGGAACATGTACGCCTTCGAGACCTACGGGGTGCGGCCGGACCTCGTCGTGCTGGGCAAGGGCCTGGCGAACGGCGAGCCGGGCGCGGCGGTGGTGGGCCGGGCCGACGTGCTCGGCGCGCTGGACTACGGCGAGGGCAGCGACACCTACAGCGCCACGCCGGGCACCTGCGCCGCCGTGTGCGCCGCCCTGGACGTGTTCAGGGAGGAGCGCGTGGTGGACCATGTGAAGAAGGCGTCCAAATGGCTGCGCGGCGGCCTGGCGCGCCTCCAGAAGCGCTTCCCGTTCATCCGCGCTGTGCGCGGCGAGGGCATGGTCTACGGCGTGGAGATGACGGACGCCGAGACGGCAAACCGCTGCGTGCTGGAGGCCTACCGGGCGCGGGAAAAGAAGGGCGTGCATTTCCTCGGCCCCCTGGCGCAGAAGGTGCTGCGGGTGAGCCCGCCCCTGGTCATGGACCGGGAGGAGATGGACGAGGCCTTCGCCCTGCTTGCGGAGGCCTGGGCCCGCATCGGGTGACGCGGGTCCGGGCTGTGGTAGTATCAGCGGGGCGGCGCGCGCCGTGTCGCCCCGAGGCCCTGGAAAATCGTTCACCACACATGAAGCAGCCACGCACACACGGAATCCGGGCGGCCCTTTTGCTGGCGGCCGCGCTCGCCGCGCTGGCCCCCGCGGGGGCGCAGGAAGCGGACAAGGAGGCGAAGGCGCGCGCGCGCGCCCTGCAGGCCGGGATGACCGGGGAACTGCTCGAAAACACCGATTTTGCGCAGTGGGACGGCTCGCGGCCGGCCGGATGGAGCATCTGGAACCCGATCAAGGGCTGCAAGGCGGTGCCCGGGCCGCCGGGGCCCTCCGGCGCGCCGTCGCTGGAGCTGGTGCCCGACGACGCGGGGTTTGTGGACCTGAACGCGCGGGTGCCCGCGGCGAACGGGATGCTGCACGCCGGGGAGAGCCTGCTGCTGACGCTGACCCTGCGCGCCGACCTTGATGTGCCGATGGAGATACTGGTGACGGTGGTGCACGGCGAGAACGCGGGGGAGAAGACGGCGGCGAAGCTGCCCTTTAAAGGCGACGGCAACTGGAACACGATCCAGTACACCCTGCCGGCCCTTCCCCCGAACCCCGACCGGATCGAGCTGGCCATCCGGGTGCGCGGCGCGAAGGAGGGCACGGCGTATGTGAGCCGGGCCAGCCTGCGGGTGCTGCCCCCGGTCACCTAGGGCGCCGCGGCGGTTTCCGGAGCACCCCCATGAAGAAAGCACTGCTGGTTATGGCTGCCATGACGACCCTCACGTCCCTGTGCGCGGCGGACTCCGGGGCGCTCGACGCGCTCCTGGGCGAGAACTGGTACGGGGTCTACATGAACGGCCAGAAGGCCGGCTACTCCACCAGCCGGGTCTCCCGGGACGAACAGGGCCGCGTGCACGTCGTGGAGGACGCGAAGTTCCAGGTGGCCATGTCGGGGGCGCGCCAGGACATGCGCATCTTCTCCGAGCGGATCTACGCCCCCGACGGCGCCCTGCTGGAGATCATCTCCGAGGTGGTGGACCCGGCCCAGGTCTCGCGCTTCCACGCCATGGTGTCCGACGGGGAGCTGCTGCTGCAGAGCACCGTGGGCGGCGCGGTGAAGGAGACCACCCTGCCCGCGCCGACCGAGACCGTCAACGACGCCCTGCACCTGGGGCTCTGGGCGCGCGGCACCCCCCAGGTGGGCGACGTCATCAACTTCTCCGTCTTCGAGCCCCTGTATGAGCAGGAGGTCGCCGGGGTCAGCCGCGTCGTCGGCGTGGAGGAGCGCGTGCTGAACGGGGTGCCCACGAAGGTCTACCACGTCCGCACGGCCATAGACCTCATGGCCATCGACTCCCGGAGCTTCGTCGCCGAGACGGGGCTCACCCTGGAGGACGAGGTGGCCGGCATCCTCACGCAGCGGCTCGAGGCCGAGGAGATCGCCAAGGACGTCTCCTACAGCAACGACGTCATCGTCTCCAACGCGGCCCTCGTGGAGACCCCCGTGGCCGACCCCCGCAACCGCGAACGGCTCCGCCTCGCCCTGCGCGGCCCGGTCAACGAGAACCACCTGTTCAACGACGACCGCCAGCGCGTGGTCAGCCGCGGGGACCATCATGAGTTTCTCTCGCGGCGCATTGACCCCGACGCGCTGGCGCCGGTGCTGCTGCCCGTGACCGAGGAGAGCGTGGCGCGCCACCTGAAGCCCACCGCCTTCATCCAGAGCGACCACCCGAAGCTGGTGGAGAAGGCCCGCGAGATCGCCGGGGAGGAGAAGAACACGCTGGAAATCTCCCGGAAACTCTGCAAATGGGTCCACGACAACGTGCGCAGCTCCTTCTCCGCGCGCCTGTCGAACGCCCTGGAGGTGCTCGAGCACCGCGAGGGCGACTGCACCGAGCACAGCGTGCTGTTCATCGGCCTGGCCCGCGCCGCCGGCATCCCGTCGCGCGAGGTTGCCGGGCTCATCTACATCGGCGGGGCGCAGCCGGGCTTCTACTTCCACCAGTGGGCCTCGGTGTGGGTCGGGCAGTGGGTGGACATGGACCCCACCTTTGACCAGCCCGCCGTGGACGCGACCCACGTCAAGCTCGCAGAGGGCGACCTCTACCGGCAGGCGCGCATCATTCCCATCATCGGCAACCTCAAGATCGAGGTGCTCCCCGACGAGGGGCCCGACCTCTTCGCCGAGGCGGAAGCCGCCGCGGCCGCCGCCGGGCCCGACGCGACGGGCGCGGGCGAGCCCGAGCCCGAGGAGGCCGCCCCGGCCGGAAACGGGGGCTGACCCTGCGGCGCCCCCCCGCCTGTCCGCTAGCCGCCGTCCCCGCAGGTGGCGGCGCGGGGCGCTTCCCGAGTAAAATACGGGCATGGGCGCGGACGTGAAGAAGACAAACGGCCTCATGGTTCTCGGGCCGACGGCGTCGGGCAAGACGGCGCTGGGGGTGCAGATCGCCCGCGCGCTCAACGGGGAAATCCTTTCGGTGGACTCGCGGCAGGTCTACCGGGGGCTCGACATCGGCTCGGGCAAGGACCTCTCGGAATACACCACCGGCGGCAGGACCGTGCCGTACCACCTCATCGACATCGCGGGACTCGACCAGGAGTTCAGCGTCTACGATTTCCAGAGGGCCTTTTTCGGCGCCCTCGCGGACGTGACGGCGCGCGCCGCGCTGCCCGTGGCCGTGGGGGGCACGGGGCTGTACCTGGACGCCGTGCTCGGGGGGTACGCCTTCGCCGACGCGCCGGAGAACCCGGAGCTGCGCGAGGAGCTGGCCGCGCTGGACGACGACGCGCTCCGCGCGCGGCTGCTGGCCCTGCGCCCCGAACAGCACAACACGACGGACCTGGAGGACCGGGAGCGCCTGGTGCGCGCCGTCGAGGTCGCCGAGGCGGGCACCGCGCTTCCGGAGGACGCCGCCGCGCCGGCGTTCACCCCGCTGATTCTGGGGGTGTGCCCGGACCGGGAGGCCCTGCGCCGGCGCATCGCGCGGCGGCTGCACGAGCGCCTGCACGCGGGGCTCATCGAGGAGGTGGAGGAGCTGCACGCGGCGGGGCACTCGTGGGAGCGCCTGGAGCGCCTCGGGCTGGAGTACCGCTACGTGTCCCAGTTCATCCAGGGGCGCATCCTCAACAAGAACGACCTCTTCCAGAAACTCAACAGCGCGATCTGCCAGTTTGCCCGCCGCCAGGAGACCTGGTTCCGGCGCATGGAGCGCCGCGGCACGGTCATCCACTGGCTGGAGCAGCCCGACTTCCTCTCGGCCATGCGCGTCCTCGCGCGGCACGCGTGAGCCGCGCGCGCGCGGCCTATCTGCGCCGGCGGGCCCTGCGCGGGCCCTGGAGCCTGGAGGGGGCGGTCCTCCCCGGCGCGCGCGTCGCCGTTGTCCTCCCCGCCCTCGGCGAGGGGGCCCTCCTGCCGCAGACCCTGGCCAGCCTGCTGCCCGGCGGCGCGCCCGCTCAGGCGGTGGTGGTGGTGAACAACCGCCCGCCCGGCCACGCCGACCCCGCGCGGGCGGCGGACAACCGGGAGACGCTGGACGCGCTGCGCGCGGGTCGGCTGGCCTGCCCGGGCGCGGCGCTCGCCTGGGTGGACGCCGCGTCGCCGGGCCGTGAGATCCCGCCGGGGGAAGGCGTGGGCACGGCGCGCAGGATCGGCCTCGACCTCGCGCTGGAAATCCTGGACGACACCGACGGCGCCGTGCTGGCCTGCCTCGACGGCGACTCCCCCGCCGCGCCGGGATACCTCGACGCGCTGGCCGCTTTCGGGGCGTCCGCCGGGGCGTGGGCGGGCTGGTGCGATTTCGAGCACCCCCTGGACGCCCCGGCCATGGCGGCCTACGAGCTGCACATCCGGTGCTACGCGCGGGGCCTGCGGTGGGCCGGGTCGCCCTACGCCTTTCCCGCCATCGGCTCCACGATGGCCTGCACTGCCGCCGCCTACGCCGCGGCGGGCGGCATGAACCGCCGCGAGGCGGGCGAGGACTTCTACTTCCTCCAGCAGCTGGCCAAGACGGGCACCGTCCGGCCCGTGCCGGGAGCGCGGGTCTTCCCCTCCGCCCGCGCGTCGGACCGGGTCCCCTTCGGCACGGGGGCGAAGCTCTCCCAGTGGCGCGGCGACCCGGACCTCATCCGAACCTACAACCCGCGGGTTTACGCGGTGCTGCGCGAATGGCTGGGAACCGCCCGCGCTTCCGCGGAGGCCGGCGCGCCCGCCGCAGACTGGATGCGCGCCGCCGCCGCGGCCCACCCGGCGCTGCCCGCGTTTCTGGAGGCGGCGCGCTTCCCCGCCGCGTGGGAACGCCTGCGCGCCGGGGCCCCCACCCCCCGCCACCGGCTCCGCGCCTTCCATGAGTGGTTCGACGGGCTGCGCACCCTGCGCGCCGTCCACCACCTGCGCGGCGCCGGCCTGGAAAGCCTTCCCGTGCCCGGGGCCGCCGCGCGCCTCGCGGAGCTGCTGGGGCTTTTCGCCCCGGCGGACGGGGCGGACGCCGCGGCGCTGCTCCTGCGTTACCGCGAAGCCGACCACCGGGAGCCCTGCGCGTGCGGCCTGTCGCTTCTCGGGACGCAGACAGAACCCCCGGGACGCCCGGAAACGGCCGCCTAACGCGGCACGGCCCGCACCATCAGGTCCGGGCCGTTTTGCGCGATGAAGGTAAAGACCACGCGCTTCTTGAAACTGCGGTCCCCCATGGTTCCCGGGATGGACCAGTGGTCGAACGGCCTGTTCTGGCCGGGAACCAGGCGCAGCTCGATGAGGCGGCCGGCGCGGATGATGTCCTGCTGCGCGCCCAATTGCATCGCCTCCTCCGGCAGCTCAATGCCCCGCCCGTCCGGCTCCAGTTTCACCCAGGCGTTGAACTTCAGCCCGCCGTTGGAGGTGTCCATCCGCA
>ERZ795031.5450-NODE-5450-length-10225-cov-4.561160_pt1 | contig 10225 bp, 10 predicted proteins | sample MGYA00375123_ERZ795031 | MGnify/ENA primary metagenome ERZ795031 (study PRJEB30166, sample SAMN05720159) | activated sludge metagenome | isolation source: anaerobic digester from wastewater treatment plant | place: USA | collected 2015-04-21 ... | reverse complement strand
CGCTGTAAGGCCCGTGCTGTTCAGTTCGAGCAGCACATCGTTCGTACCAACTAATTTTAGAAACTGATTCTGATTTGTCTCGGTCATGCATCCATGAAGGCAGAAAAGCCAAATATGGTGCCGTACTCGGCGGCAAGATATATGCCGCAGAAAATATTAGAAAATTTTGATTCAAGCCCTATTCCCGTTTTGATACTATTGGCCAAGCTGAGGGCAGCCGGGCGAGTTTTTATTGTTCACATTTGTTTAGTTTGGTGAACATTATGGGCAATAGCACTGAAAAAGCATCGATACCACTCGCGCATCTTGCGACAGACGCCCAAGGCGTGTGGCGTGAACCCCAGCCGCTGACAGAACACCTGAAAAATGTGTCCGACCTGGCAAGCGAATTTGCTGCTGAGTTCGGGGCGGGCACCATCGCCTCCTCGCTTGGTCTGGTTCATGACCTCGGAAAGTGGAATCCTGCATGGCAGTCGTACCTGCGAAAGAAGACTGGCTTCCCCGATGGATCCTCGGCCAACCAGAAGGTTGCCAGGGTTGAACATTCGATTCATGGGGCAAAGTTTCTGTCGATATCGCCAGGCGGCGCTGTGGGCAAGGCGATGGCATTCGCCGTTGCCGGACATCATGGGGGGCTGCCAGATTGGTACGGTTCCGAGAAACCCGCATCAACCCTTCACGATCGCCTTGAGGCCTCCGACATAAGCGTTTTGCCTGACAGTGCAATCGAATTCGCCAAGTCGGCAACGGCGTCGGCCGCGACTGAAAAGAAGTATTTTTCAAAAGGCCTTGGTCTTTCCTTGTGGATAAGAATGCTGTTTTCGTGTCTTGTGGATGCAGACAGGCTCGACGCCGAAAGTTATGAGTCTCCGGGGAAGGCGGCAAACAGGTCGCAGTACGAAAAGCTTTCTGTTCTGTCAGCGCGCTTCGATGAATACATGGCAAAGAAGCGGGCCGGATCTTCTTCAAGTCCGGTTAATCAGATTCGCAATAGCATTTTCACGGATTGCCTTAATGCTGCAGAGCTACCGCGCGGTGTATTCTCGTTGTCCGTGCCGACCGGCGGCGGCAAGACTCTATCAAGTTTGGGCTTCGCATTGAAACATGCCATTCTTAATCACCAGCGTCGGATTATTTATGTAATTCCCTACACAAGCATCATTGAGCAGAACGCCCAGGTATTCAAGGAAGCGCTCGGCGAATCACAGGTTGTCGAGCATCACTCAAACGTCGTTGACGAGGAGCGTACCGGCCACCGCAGCAGATGTAATTCGGTGAAAGCCGATGACGAGTTTTCGGATGACGATGTCGCAACGACACAAGCGAGACGTCAATTAGCGATTGAGAATTGGGACGCGCCGATGATTGTCACAACTTCGGTGCAATTCTTCGAATCGCTTTTTTCGGATTCACCGTCGCGATGCAGGAAGCTGCACAACATAGCTAACTCGGTCGTGATCCTCGACGAAGCTCAACTCGTTCCGACCGAGTTCCTGAATCCCATACTAGAGACGCTCGGACTGCTGGTCAAGCAGTACGGCGTCACCTTGTTAATCTGCACCGCGACCCAACCGGCTTTTGCCAATCGGCCTGGTTTTCGCGGGCTTGGTGATGTTTCGGTTAGCGAGATTGTGAATGATGTTCCTGGCCTTTTTTGCAAATTAAAGCGTGTTGAATATGAAATGCCTGCCCGCGGGTCGTCGCCGGTCGCCTGGCGCGATTTGGCCAACGAATTGGCCGCGCAGCAACAGGTCTTGTGCGTCGTTTCGGACAGACGAGCCTGTCGTGAATTGCATTCTTTGATGCCGATCGATACGTACCACCTTTCAGCGTTGATGTGTCCAGAGCACAGAACGATGGTCATTGGCCAAATTAAGGAAAAACTTGCGCTCGGCGAACCAGTCAGGGTGGTCAGCACCCAACTTGTCGAGGCCGGGGTGGATCTTGATTTCCCTGTCGTCTTTCGGGCAATGGCCGGTCTGGATTCAATTGTTCAGGCCGGCGGACGCTGCAACAGGGAAGGGCGGCTCGGGAAACTGGGACGGGTCAAGGTTTTCGTTCCAGAGCGGCGACCGCCGGTCGGAATACTTAGGAAGGCGTCCGAAGTTACAACCGAAATGCTGGTGGATTTCGGCGATGAAATTTCGTCTCCAGCAGCATTCAGTCGGTTCTTCGAGCATCTTTACTGGCGCGCGAACAGTTTGGATTCCAAGGATATCTGTGGCCTGCTGCGACCCGATTCCGATGGGCTACGTTTCCGATCTGCCGCATTTCAAATGATCAGGAACGGTGACATTGCCATCGCTGTGCCATATGGCAATGGATTGAAAATTCTTGAAGATATCCGGAGGAAGGGCTTTCCGGATTATCGTGACCTGAGGCGCCTTCAGCGCTATGTCGTAACCATTCCTCCGGCCGAGTTTGATGTGTTACGTCAAAGGGATTCACTCGACGAGGTGGCCGAGGGGCTCTGGGCGCTGGTCAGCCAAAAGGAGTATTCCGATGTAACAGGGCTGTTGGTCAGGGAAATCGAAAGCGACGTTGGCATGTTTGTTATGACGTGATGGCACATATGCTGATATGGGAGGTTACTCCATGAGCCTGTGGTGTCTGGAAGTCTGGGGTGATTACGCGTGCTTTACCCGCCCGGAAATGAAGGTTGAACGAGTCAGTTACGATGTAATGACGCCGTCTTCAGCCCGAGCGATATTCGAGTCCATTCTTTGGAAGCCGGCGATTCGTTGGAACGTAACAAAAATTGAGGTGCTGAAACCGATTCGATGGGCCTCGATTCGTCGAAACGAGGTCGATGCGCTCTGTGTGGCCCCCTCTGCAAACGTTATGAAAGGCGAGCCCTGCGCGCCCATCGGATTCATGGCTGATGAGAATCGTCAACAAAGAGCTGCAATGCTTCTGAAAGACGTTCGATACCGGATTTATGCCAACTTTGAATTTATTGAGCCATCAGCTCGCAGATCATGCAATGGCCGGGGTCTTGATACATGGGCCGGGGCCGACGAGCGGAACGATTTCGTCGCTGCCGACGAGAAGCCTGCCAAGTACGCGGCCATGTTCGAACGAAGGGCAAGGAAGGGACAGTGTTTCAATACTCCTTACCTTGGATGCCGCGAGTTTTCATGCAGCTTCAAACTGGTCGAGCCCGGCATGGCCCAGGCCATAAACCAGGCTGAGACACCCGACCTGGGCTTTCCAGAACCACGGGATCTTGGTTACATGTTGTACGACATGGACTTCACGGATCCCTCTAATCCAAGGCCCCTGTTTTTCAAGGCTGTTATCCACAGGGGTGTCGTCGTGGTTGACCGGTCGGTTGTGGAGGTGATCGGATGATTATCAAGGCGCTCTGCGATTACTACGATCGAATGGCTGCCTTGCCTGATTCCGGGATCGCGCCGCCAGGCTGGGAATGGAAGGAGGTGCCTTTCGTTGTAGTGATTGATTCTGACGGAAGGCTGGTTCAGATAGACGACACCCGCGAAGGCGACGGGAAGAAAAAGCGCGGGAAGCGGTATCTGGTTCCACAGTGGGAAAAGCGTACTGTCGGAATCAGCCCGAATTTGCTATGCGACATGGCTTCGTATGTATTTGGGATTGCAGCCAACAGCAAGCCCGAGCGACTGGCGGCGCAACGATTGGCGTTTGTTGAACGTCATCGGGAGGTGTTTGGGGATACGCCCGAGGCACGTGGGTTCCTCACGTTTATCGACAGTCTGGATGTGGGGACACTGCAATCCCAATCCTGCTGGCAGGAGATATTCGACATCAATCCGAACGTATCGTTTCGGTATGCTGGTGACAGCCGCCTTATTGCAGAAATTCCTGAAATCCAGGTGGCGATCGCTTCGTCATCGGGGACTAATGATAGTCCGCTCGGCAGGTGTATGGTTTCTGGGACGATAGGCCCCGTTTGCAGACTTCATGCGTCTATCAAAGGCGTGAGGGGTGCTCAGTCCAGCGGCGCGAGCCTCGTTGCCTTCAATTCCGCCGTTTACGAATCGTATGGGAAGAGTCAGGGCCTGGTCGCGCCAGTATGCGAGGAAGTTGCGTTCAAATACACCACCGCCTTAAATATGCTCCTATCTCGCCAGGACGGACAGAACCTGCTGGTTGGTGATGCGACCGCCGTATTCTGGTCCCTTGAGAAGACGACATTTGAGGATGACTTTGCCGCGTTCTTCATGGAGCCACCCAAGGATGACCCAGGACGCGCCATTTCTGCGATTCAGAGACTCCTGTCGTCGCCCATAACCGGTTGGTACGTCGAAGAAGAGAACGATACGACCTTCTGCTACCTGGCTCTGTCTCCAAATGCCGCACGCATCTCGATCCGGGATTGGCGGGTTGGCACCGTTCAAGAGTTTGCTTCGAAAATCCGCCAGCACTTCGAGGACTTCGCCATTGTGAAGTCCCCACGGGAGCCCCAGCACTACTCGAATTACAGGATTCTGGCGAATGTCGCTTCACAGGACGACTACAACAACGTGCCCCCGGCACTTGGGGGTGAACTGATGGCAGCAGCATTGAGTGGCTGTCAGTATCCGGCCACTCTGATCCAGGCAGCGCTGAGACGAGTTCACAGCGACGTCAAGAATCGGGTCACCCCTGTCAGGGCTGCGGTCATTAAGGCATGGCTCAATCGTAATTTGCGTTTCAATCCAACCCCTAATTCGAAGGAGATCTCTATGGAACTGGACACGAGTCAACCGTCAATTGGGTATCAGCTTGGCCGCTTGTTCGCTGTTCTTGAGAGGGTTCAAGAGCGGGCGAGCGGAGGAAGCTTGAATTCAACGATCCGTGAGCGCTTCTACGGAGCGGCATGCGCAACGCCAGTTACCGTGTTTGCCAACCTCCTGCGACTGAAGAATCATCACTTGGCCAAGATTGTTTCAAGGGGCGAGGTCGTGTATTTCGAAAGGTTGTTCGGCGAGATTATGAGTCACGTCGATGACTTCCCGGCGCACCTGGATCTTCAGGATCAGGGACGGTTCGCAATCGGTTATTACCATCAAAGGCAGGCTTTTTTTGCTGAAAAGACAGCCGAGCCGACCAAGGAAGAAACTCAGGATTGAAGGAGATTTGTTATGGGTATTGAACATCGTTATGACTTCGTTCTTCTGTTTGACGTCGCCGACGGAAATCCGAACGGTGATCCCGATGCTGGAAATCTACCTCGCCTGGACGCGGAAACCGGACATGGACTCGTTACCGACGTGTGTCTGAAAAGGAAGGTCAGGAATTATGTCGGACTTACAAAGTGCGATGAGCCGCCTTTCTGCATATACGTCAAGGAGAAGGCGATTCTTAACTCGCAGCACGAGAAGGCATACAAGGCGCTTGGAATCGACCTGACTGAAGACAAGGGCAAGCGTAAAGGCGGTGATCGCTCGGAAGATGCCAAACGCTGGATGGCCCAGAACTTCTACGACGTACGCACTTTCGGGGCTGTCATGTCCACCGGAGTGAATTGCGGCCAAGTGCGCGGCCCAGTCCAACTGACCTTCGCCAGGTCCGTTTCGCAGATAGTGTCTCTTGAACACAGCATCACGCGAATGGCGGTTACGACCGAGGCGGAGGCCGAAAAACAGGCGGGCGATAACCGCACCATGGGTCGCAAGTTCACCGTGCCGTATGGCCTTTACCGCTGTCACGGCTTTATTTCTGCGCCGTTGGCGGAGCAGACCGGATTTTCGCCCGAGGATCTTGAACTGCTCTGGGAGTCCTTCGCAAACATGTTCGAGCATGACAGATCCGCTTCCAGGGGAATGATGGCGACTCGCGGGCTCTATGTGTTTGAACACGATTCGAAAATGGGCAACGCTCATGCCAGTGACCTGTTTGAGCGAGTCAAGGTGGAAGCTCGTGATTCGGGTAAGCCAATTCGCCAGTTCAGCGACTATGTCGTTACTGTTGATGACGCTGGGCTGCATGGGGTCAAGCTGATCCGAAAGGTCGGCTAATTGCCGGATCACGATTACATGCCGATATCGGCACTCCAGCACTTTTTATTCTGCGAGCGTCAGTGTGCCCTGATCCATCTTGAGCAGCAGTGGGCCGACAACAAGTTAACTGTACGCGGAAATATCCTCCACGAGAAGGTGGACGAGGGCGAGGAAGAGAAAAGGCCCGACGTCATCATATCGAGGAGTCTGAGGCTGTCCTCGGAGAAATTTGGAATCAGTGGAGTCGCGGATAGGGTCGACTTTTTTTTGTGCGCCGAAGGCGGTACGAAAATTGTCGGGCGTGAAGGTTTGTGGCGGCCGGTTCCCGTGGAATACAAGCATGGAGTAAGTAAGCAGGATGACTGGGATCGGGTGCAAATGTGTGCTCAGGCGCTATGTCTCGAGGAAATGCTGAACTGCGAAGTTGAATCCGGGGTTCTGTTTTACTGGAAGGTCCGAAGGCGCGAAAACGTGATTCTTGACGATGGGTTGCGTGGAAAAACCGTTGAGGCAATCGAAAGCCTGCGGCACATGTTTCAAAGCAGGACTACCCCGCCCCCGGTCTTGAAGGATGGTTGCCGTAACTGTTCCTTGATGGACATCTGCCTGCCGGAGAACTTGTCGTCAACACGAGCAAGGAAGCACTTCGAGCGTCTGTTTGAGCCGGAGGAAGGATGAAGAAGTTGCTCAATGTGCTCTATGTATCAACTGAAAACGCAAAAGTTCTTAAAGAACGTGAGACGCTTTCGGTTGTTTCAGACGGCGAGGAACTGGGGCGATTTCCGATTCATATGTTGCAGGGGCTCGTAACCTTCGGGCCAGTGTGGGTCTCGCCATGGGCCATGCAGTTCTGCGCCGAGCGGGGCGTAACTATCAGTTGCTTCACTGACAAAGGAAAATTTCTGGCCCGAGTGGATGGTCCAATTTCGGGAAATGTCCTTCTGAGAAAGGAGCAATACCGCCAGTCCGACAGTGAAGAGCGCTCTTTGGCGCTTGCCAGGGGGCTCGTTGCCGCAAAGATCGCGAATGGCCGGAATACTCTGCAGCGCCACCTGCGAAACCACCCTCAAGTTGACGGTGTGGCCGCTGTCAGGAATGCCGTAAGTGATCTGGCGACCTTGCAGGCGCAGTGTCGGGATGTTAGGCAACTGGATTCGTTGCGTGGTATCGAGGGGACGGCCGCTGCCGTTTACTTTTCCTGCTTCGACCATCTGGTGTTAAACCAGAAGGAGGATTTCAGTTTCGACGCTCGTAATCGACGGCCACCGCTCGATCCGGTAAACGCCATGCTTTCTTTTGTTTACTCATTGCTTGCTCATGACTGTCGATCGGCGCTTGAAGGCGTCGGGCTGGATCCCCAAGCAGGCTTCTTACACCGTGACCGCCCTGGACGTCCGAGCCTGGCTTTGGATCTTGCGGAGGAATTCAGGCACGCCCTGGCCGATCGAGTAGTTCTGAACCTTATTAATCTTCAGCAAGTTAAGCGCAATGGGTTCTCGTTTCAGCCATCCGGAGCTGTTGAGATGGACGACGAAACCCGTAAGACTGTGCTCGTCGCCTGGCAGAAGAAGAAGCAGGAGGAGATCCTGCATGAGTATATTGGGGAGCGCATTCAGGCGGGGTTGCTATTTCATGTCCAGGCACTGCTTCTTGCCAGAACCGTCAGGGGAGACCTTCCTTGTTATCCGGCGTATGTCGTAAGGTGAAAAATGCTTGTATTGATAACATATGACGTCGAGACGAAATCAAGGGCTGGTCAGAAGCGCCTTCGGCGGGTCGCGAAAATTTGTGAAGATTACGGTCAGCGAGTACAGTTTTCTGTGTTCGAGTGCGAGGTTGACCCCGCTCAGTGGGAACGAATGAAGAACCGTCTGCTTGGCGAGTACAAGTCGGACACAGATAGTTTGCGCTTTTACCACCTCGGGGCAAAATGGGAGTCCAAAGTTGAGCACCATGGTGCCAAGCCTGCTTTGGATATGAAGGAACCTCTTCTTTTGTAGATTCCGCTAACCTGAATCACACATGACATCCCCGGTGTCTTAGCGATGCTTAAGTTATCAGGACTTATCGCGTCAAACTAACACTTTAGGGATTGCCATGATGTTAATCGTCATGCGCCTAGCGGAAATGATGGTGTAGCCATTCGAAAATAATGGATTTATAGTTGCCGGAGTCGCACCCCGCGCGGGGTGCGTGGATTGAAACAAGTCCTCGACCTGGCGGTTGCGCTCGGCGGCAGTCGCACCCCGCGCGGGGTGCGTGGATTGAAACAGCCGCCAAGGCCGCCGCCTTTGCCTTTTCCTTCCGGTCGCACCCCGCGCGGGGTGCGTGGATTGAAACCGTCACCAGCTAGACACAGACTACACCCGCGCTTTTGTCGCACCCCGCGCGGGGTGCGTGGATTGAAACACCACAGAATGACATACAACGCGCACGCGTCCGTGTCGCACCCCGCGCGGGGTGCGTGGATTGAAACGGATAGCCTGTACGGTGCCGACCTGTGCGGTGCCGAGTCGCACCCCGCGCGGGGTGCGTGGATTGAAACTACACGGTAGCTAATGCCCTTTCGTGGGGTGCGTGGATTGAAACAGGTCGGCAGTTCTTGCATCACCTGGAGGGTGGCAGGTCGCACCCCGCGCGGGGTGCGTGGATTGAAACGCTCCAACTACAACAAGCTGGCTCTTCGTACTTCGTCGCACCCCGCGCGGGGTGCGTGGATTGAAACCATCTTCTTCAGCACCGGATCCCACCCTGTCGTAGTCGCACCCCGCGCGGGGTGCGTGGATTGAAACAATGAAGCTAGGAATCGCAAGGAACAGGCTGAACGTCGCACCCCGCGCGGGGTGCGTGGATTGAAACCCGGTCCGTCAAGGCGGTGGATGCCCGCGTCTCCAGTCGCACCCCGCGCGGGGTGCGTGGATTGAAACTTTTCCAGCAGTTCATCGGCGCTGTACAGCGGGGTGCGTGGATTGAAACATGCAGGCCGCCCCGGCCATCGCTCAGGGGGTGCGTGGATTGAAACACGAAACCGAATGCGCTGATGGACCGTGCGGATCAGTCGCACCCCGCGCGGGGTGCGTGGATTGAAACCAGAGATCGTCGATACCGTACCTTTCAACCGTGCGTGGATTGAAACCAGGACAGTGGCGCCCCGGTGAACGTGACCGCTGTCGCACCCCGCGCGGGGTGCGTGGATTGAAACTGCCACTGCTGACGATCGCCGAGGTCGCGCGGGGTGCGTGGATTCAGACCACATGCTTTCATGAAACGCTTTTCGTCGATTCCCGATAAAGTTTGCCGTATCCCCGGAAGTTATTAAGTCGCAGCCTCTTTGTCAGGCAGTGAATTCGCGAGGTAACCCAATGCATGTACACGATGGTCGCAGCGAATTGTTCAAGGTTGCAATCAAGCGTAGAGCCGATGCCCGAAGGTTGTACGAAGGTGGCCGACCCCACTATTCGGGAGCGATGTACCTGGCGGGATACTCCGTGGAATGCAAGATGAAGGCGATAGTAATGGAAATTATGGGCGTCGTGACGCTGCGGGGGCTTGCAGAAAAATTGCGTATGGACGACGGTGATATCTATACGCACGGATTGGATGCGATTTTGGAGCTCAGTCCACTTCGTGATCAGCTTCGTCGAAGCGATGTGTGGTTGGATTTTGTTTCCCAGGTCAATCGCTGGAGGCCTTCGTGGCGAGACGATCCCAGGGAGCGATCCGGGGCGGAGGCGAAAAGATACCTTGATGCCGTGGATCGTGTTTACAATTGGCTGGACGCCGGGCGTTACGGCGGACACAGGGGGTAATGATGCGCAGCAGGGATGAAATCAAGAAGGCGATAGAGGTCGCGATTCGAAAGGAGTTTCCAACGGATACGGTTGATATCTCTGACGGCTATGGCAGCAATATCCACGTCATGGTCGTTTCCCAACGGTTTGACAGCATGGACGATGCAATTCAGCGGGATTTGCTGTGGACCCTGATTCGTTCTGCCGGTCTTAATGACCAGGAAGAGGCGCTGATCAGTCTGGCGCTGACCATAAGCCCATCGATAATCAAGTGAGTTCAGTTCTGAATCCGGTCATCGGTAATTGATCCATCCGCAAGTGTTCCCGGTAGAGTTTTCGGAGTTATTCGGGGGCGGCCCAGTGGCTATTTGTCCGATTCCCTGGTGATATCGGCAACGTCAATCGCGTATCGTAAACCAATATCGGTCACGGGGACATATTCCTTATCTTTGGGCGAATTTCCTGTCCTGGCGG
>ERZ795031.5448-NODE-5448-length-10231-cov-5.147995_pt1 | contig 10231 bp, 7 predicted proteins | sample MGYA00375123_ERZ795031 | MGnify/ENA primary metagenome ERZ795031 (study PRJEB30166, sample SAMN05720159) | activated sludge metagenome | isolation source: anaerobic digester from wastewater treatment plant | place: USA | collected 2015-04-21 ... | reverse complement strand
CAAAAGGAAAAATTAGAACAGAGGGTAAGGATTATATTGTTTCTGACGGAGATGTTATTGAATTCAAAATTTAATAATTTTGAATTCAATAATCCTGAGCTAGCGAAGGATCTTCTACTAAAATTTAATAATTTTGAATTCAATGACCAAAATTTAATAATTTTGAATTCAATGACCAAAATTTAATAATTTTGAATTCAATAATCCAAATTCAATAATTTGGACATAGAAATGAAGAGACAATTTTTGCCAAGCAAAAATTGTCTTTTCATTTTCATAAAGGCCTTTTTCTGTTATAATACAAGGGTTAAATAAAAATAATTTATGAAAAATTACGACCATCAAAAAATTGAGAAAAAGTGGCAGAAAAATTGGCGAGATAATAATGTTTACAAAACCCCCTTCACTAATAAGGGGCAAAAAATGTATGTTTTAGATATGTTCCCTTATCCATCAGGGGTAGGTCTTCATGTTGGGCACCCACGAGGCTATATTGGTAGTGATGTCTATGCAAGGAAAAAAAGAATGGAGGGGTACAATGTTTTGCACCCTATGGGTTATGATGCTTTTGGGTTACCAGCCGAGCAGTATGCTCTAGAGCATAAAATTCATCCCAGAAAAGCAGTTGAAGAAAATGTCAAAACTTTTGAAAAACAGCTTTCAATGATTGGTTTGTCTTATGATTGGGATAGAAAAATAAACACGACAGATCCTAAATATTACAAATGGACTCAGTGGATATTTTTACAGATATACAATTCTTGGTTTGATAGAGATAAAAGAAAAGCTCGACCGATCAAAGAATTAATAAAAATTTTTGAAACAAGCGGTAACACAGAGGTTGATGTTTTTTGCGAAGATGATATTAAGGATTTCTCGGCAGAAGACTGGAAAAATTTTTCAGCCAAAGAAAAACATGATATTTTAATGAAGTATCGTTTAGCTTACGAGGGATTTAGCGAAGTAAATTGGTGCCCCCAAATGGGGACAGTCTTAGCTAATGATGAAATAATAAACGATGAAAAAGGGAATCTTGTTTCAGAGAGAGGACATTTTAAGGTTGAGAAAAAGAAGATGCGTCAGTGGTTTATGAGAATTACTGCTTATGCCGATAGACTCTTAGAAAATCTTCCCGATTTAGATTGGAGTGATCACATAAAAGAAATTCAAAAAAATTGGATAGGACGGTCCAAGGGAGCCGAAATTATTTTTAAAATAAAAGATAGCAAAGAAGAAATAAAAGTTTTTACAACAAGAGCAGATACTTTATTTGGTGTAACTTATGTTGTCTTAGCCCCAGAGCATGATTTAATTGAGAAGCTTAAAAAACATATTACTAACTGGAGTGAGGTGGAGAAATATATTAATAGTTTGAAAAATAAATCTGAAGAAGATAGAGTTTCTCTTGATAAAGAAAAAACAGGCATAGAGCTTAGGGGTATTTTAGCCATTAATCCTGCCAACGATGAAGAAGTGCCGGTGTGGATTGCCGACTATGTTCTTGCCTCATATGGGACAGGCATGGTTATGGCTGTGCCGGCTCACGACGAAAGAGATTGGGCTTTTGCTAAAAAATATAATTTACCCATTAAGGTTGTTATAGAATATCCAAAAGATTTTCCAAAAGATAAACCATACACAGATTATGGAATAGTCATTAATTCAGAAAAAATACCATCAGCCAATGGGCTTTTAAGCCAAGACGCAATGCTAGAAATTGTGGAAGAATTGGAATATAGAGGGCAAGCTAAAGAGGTTGTTAGATACAGGATGCGCGATGCTGTTTTTGCTCGCCAAAGATATTGGGGAGAGCCAATTCCTCTAAAGCACAACGAAGACGGTACAATTACAGCACTTAGAGAAAAAGATTTACCCCTAGAATTACCGAAAGTCAAATCATATACCACGACTGGCACAGGGGAGTCTCCGCTTGCCTTAGTTAAATCTTGGGTTAAAGAGGGATATGAGACAAATACAATGCCTGGCTGGGCTGGCTCTTCTTGGTATTTCTTGCGTTATATGGACCCCCAAAATGATAAAGAGTTTGCTTCAAAGAAAAATACTGATTACTGGAATCAGGTAGATATGTATGTTGGGGGGCAAGAACACGCCACCGGGCATTTATTATATTCTCGTTTTTGGACAAATTTTTTATACGATATCGGTCATCTTTCTTTCAAAGAGCCATTTAAAAAAATGAAAAATCAGGGGATGATTTTAGGTGGAGATAATCGCAAGATGAGTAAAAGATGGGGCAATGTAGTTAATCCCGATGATATAGTTAAAACATACGGAGCCGATACTCTTCGGGTTTATGAAATGTTTATGGGTCCATTTGACCAGATGCTTCCTTGGTCAACAGAGAGCATTATTGGTTCTCGTCGCTTCTTAGAAAAAGTTTGGCGAATCGGACAAGAAGTTGCTTTGTCTAAGGTCAAAGAGACCGACAAGGAAGCAGAAATAATTTTACACAAAACAATTAAAAAAGTGACAGAAGACATAGATAATTTTTCTTTTAACACAGCCATCTCTGCCATGATGATTCTAGCCAATGTTTTAGAAAAAATAGACGACATAAATCAGAACGATTTTCTGAAGTTTTTACAAATTCTTTGTCCTTTTGCACCACATCTAACTGAAGAATTATCATCTTTGTTGGGTCAAAAAAAGAATATAGTCAAGAGTTCTTGGCCTTCTTGGGATCAGGGAAAAATTAAAGATGATGTTATTAAAATTGCTGTTCAAGTTAATGGTAAGGTTAGGTCGGAAATAGAAGTAGAAAAAGAGGCCACAGAGGAGGCGGTAAAAGAAATAGCCTTAGGTGATATAAATGTTAAAAAATGGCTGGAAAACAAAGACATAAAAAGGTTCATTTATGTTCCTTGTCGGGTTGTTAATATCGTGGTATAGTTTATTTACAATAGTAGAAAGAGATTTTTTTGTGTATAATTACTAATATTATTAACTTTTTAAATTAAAATATGGAATCAAAAAAAATAGACTTCTTCAATAAATTATCGTTTGTTCTATTATTATTTACAATCTTTGCTTGTTTTTTCTTTTTTATCCCTTTTTCGCCAGTTACCCTAGAGGCTAGCAAGGGTTTTCTTTTGTCTGTTGGAGCCACCTTGTCTTTGTTCTTTTGGTTTGTGGCAAGACTTGGTGAAGGGAAGTTTGTTATTCCAAAAGATAAATTGGTCTTATTTGGCGGAGTGATCCCATTAATTTTTCTAGTTTCATCTTTCTTTTCTCCATCAATTCATGCCTCTTTGTTTGGAAGTGGTTTTGAGATTGGGACTTTTGGTTCCATGTTGATTCTATACATTGTCTTTTTCTTATCAGCAATTTATTTTCAATCAGAAAAAAGAGTTTGGTATTTTATTTGGTCAATCTTTTTATCCGGAGTAGTTTTGCTTTTATTCCAAACATTAAGTTTGTTTGTTAATTTTAATACCCTTATTCCTGATTTTATCAAAGGGGTCACTTCGGGTAATTTGGTGGGGACATGGAACAATTTCGCTTTGGTAATAGGAATAATAGTCTTGTTGTCTATTGTTACAATTGAATTAGTTAAGACGAGTAAGATTTTTAGAGTTTTACAATACATCCTTCTCGTCTTGGGCATTCTATTTTTGGTTATTATAAATATGCAGTTGGTCTGGATATTAATTGGGGTATTTTCTCTAATAATTTTCGTCTATAGTATCTCCGTTCAACATGCTAGAAGCCGATTATCTGAAGCATTTAGTGGTAGTAAAAAGTTTCCATTTACCTCACTTATCATTGTCTTTATTGCTTTCATCTCTCTGGTCGGAAATAATTTGTTGACCAATGTAATTTCTAATTATATCAATCTAAACAATCCAGACATAAGACCTACCATCGGAACGACAGCCCAGATTGCTTTTCAGTCTTTTAAGCACAACCCAGCTTTTGGAACTGGACCTAATACTTTTGCTTTAGATTGGTCTTTGTGGCAACCAAAAGAAATTGCCCAGTCTATTTTTTGGAATGTTGATTTTTCTACAGGCTATAGTTTGCTTTCTACGTTTGCTGTGACGGCTGGATCATTTGGATTAATAGCTCTTATTTGGTTCTTGGTCCTTTATGTGACTAGAAGTATCCAATCTATTAAAATAGCCTTACAGAATAATGTTTCAAATTATTTCTTTGCTGTTGTTTTAATGATGTCTCTTTATTCTTGGATAACTATCATCTTATATAATCCTAATATAATAATGCTCATTCTGGCCTTTGCTTCAAGCGGAATGCTGATTGGATTACTTGTTCACAAACAAGCCATTAGGACTAAAGAATATTCCTTCTTAACAGATCCAAGGAAAAGTTTCTTTTCCATCTTAGGGCTAGTAGTCTTAATGGTTGCTTCTATTTCTCTAACTTATGTTTATGTTGAGAAGTTCACTTCTTTGATTTATTATTCAAAGAGCTTAAACACTGAAGACACACTAGAATCACTTGGTCAATCAGAAGCTATGTTGCTAAAGGCAATTAATTTAGATAAAAATGACAATTACTACAGAACATTGTCTCAAGTTTATTTAGCTCAAATAGGAGTTTTGGCAAAAGATACCACTATCTCAGAGGATATTCTAAAATCAAGTTTACAACAATTAGTTAGCAACACCGTCACTGCAGCTTCAGGGGCGATAGAACAAAACTCTAAACAATATCAAAACTATGTTAATTTAGGAAATATTTACACCGAATTATCAGCTATTTCTGTTGAGGGTAGTTATCAAAGTGCGGTTACAGCTTATGATAAAGCCTTGGCTCTTGCCCCAAACAATCCATCAATCTTATTATCTAAGGCTACTCTTGAATACTTAAATAAAAACAATAGTGAGGCTAGAAAGTTTATTAAACAAGCCCTAGATTTGAAAGCCAATTACACCGATGCGATATTCTTACTTGTTCAGATAGAAACAAATGAGGGTAATTTGGATGAAGCTATCAACCAAGCAGAATATGCTGGACAAGTCTCACCTAATGATCCAACCGTTTTCTTTAGATTAGGTTTATTAAAGTACAATAATAAAGATTACAAAGAAGCAGTCAGCGCTTTTGAAAGAGCGGTTATCTTAAATAATTCATACCTAAATGCTCGTTACTACTTAGGATTAGCTTATCAGAAAGTTGATAGAAAAGAGGATGCCCTCAATCAATTTAATTTGCTAAAGGAATTAGTTCCTGATAGTCAAGAAGTTAAAGATGCCATTAAATCATTAAACTCTAAAGCTGAAGTTGTGGAAGAAGAAGAGCCAGAAGAGGAAGAGAGTGAAAAAATAATATCTGAAATTGAGGCCGTTAAAGCACCTTTAGAAGAAGAGAATTAAAATAACAAATGGTTAATCGAATTATTAAATTTCTTAACAAGGAGTTTAAGGGAGTAAATGAAGCCGCCTTATTACTTGGCGGTTTTACTCTCTTGTCTCAAGTATTAGGCCTTTTGCGAGACCGCTCTTTGGCTCACTTCGTCGGAGCGGGGCCCGTTTTGGATGTTTACTATGCGGCCTTTAGGATCCCTGATTTCTTGTATATTTCCATAGCTTCCCTCGCTTCAATCACTGTCTTAATGCCGTTTTTAATGGACCGAATTAATAAAGATGGCTCAATGCAAAAAGCTAAAGAATTTTTGAATAATATCTTTAGCACTTATGCTATTTTTATGGCTTTAGCCAGTTTAATTATTGCCATTTTAATGCCTAAAATTGTTGGTTATATTGCTCCTGGCTTTAATCACGAGCAGACAGTTTCTCTCGTGATGATGAGTAGGATTATGCTACTGTCTCCAATTTTTATTGGCCTATCTAATTTACTCGGGACTGTTACTCAGTTGTTAAAAAAGTTTTTAGTCTTTTCTTTGTCTCCAGTATTTTATAATGTTGGAATAATTTTTGGTATTATTTTTCTTTTCCCTCAATTCGGTGTTTATGGATTAGGTTTTGGAGTTATTATTGGAGCAATTTTACATTTTTTGATTCAGGCTATTGTCGTTTACAAAAATGGTTTTTTCCCAAGATTTATATTTAATATAGACTGGCGAGAGATAGGGCGAGTGGTTAAATTATCTGCCCCCAGAACTCTAACCCTATCTTGTAATAGTTTAGCTTTTTTGGTTTTAATATCAATTGCTTCAACTCTTAAATCTGGGTCTATTTCTCTCTTCACTTTTGCTTATAATCTGCAATCTGTTCCGGTTGGTATTATAGGTACTTCTTATTCTGTAGCAGCCTTTCCGATGTTGGTTAAATCTTTTAGCCAAAAGAATATGAAAGAATTTATTGGTCAGATTTCTATCGCCGCAAGACAAATAATTTTCTGGTCACTGCCGATTATTTCCTTACTTGTAGTTTTAAGAGCTCAGATTGTTAGAGTAATTTTGGGAACGGGTCAATTTTCTTGGCAAGATACTAGATTAACAGCTGCCTCAGTAGCTCTATTTGTTATTTCCTTGGTTACTCAAGGGCTAGTTTTGCTTCTCGTAAGAGGCTATTATGCTGCCGGTAACACTAAAAAACCATTTTTAACTAATGTTTCTTCATCAATTCTAGTTATCGTTCTGGCTAAGTTATTTATTTATATTTTTAACCATAATCCAGAAATAATTAGCCAATTAGAAACATTGCTTCGGGTTAAAGATGTGCCCGGGACAGTAATGCTTGCTCTGCCTTTGGCTTATGCCATTGGCTCAATTGTTAATTTTATTTTTATTTGGATTTTGTTTAAGAGAGATTTTTTGAAGGATCAAAAAATTGGTATTGCCAGAACAGTCAAAGATAGTTTACTTGGGGCCTTAACCATGGGTTCAATTTCTTACATCTTCTTAAATATTCTTGATAATATTTTTGACTTAACAACAGGTTGGGGAATATTTATGCAAGGATTTTTTGCTGGGATTATTGGTATTGCTAGTGGATTTTTAGTTTTGTATCTAATTAAGAACAGGGAGTTCTTCTCGGTTTTAAGGGCTTTAAAAAATAAGTTTTGGCGGAAGAAAGATGTTTTAGCCCCCGAGCAAGAAGATTTGCAATAAGCTTTTATTTCTAGGCCTTTTTTGCTAGTATAAGTCTATGAATCGAGATATAAGTTTAATAAGAAACTTTTCTATTATTGCTCACATTGATCATGGCAAGAGCACTTTAGCTGATAGGATGTTGGAAGTTACAGGCACGATAGAAAAGAGGAAAATGAAAGAGCAGGTCCTAGACTCTATGGAGCTTGAGAGAGAGCGTGGTATCACTATCAAAATGCAACCAGTTAGAATGGAGCAAGAATATCACGGACAAAAATATATTTTAAATTTAATTGATACTCCAGGGCATATAGACTTTTCTTATGAAGTTTCAAGAGCCTTAAAAGCTGTTGAAGGTTCTATTTTATTAGTTGATGCTACTCAGGGTGTGCAGGCTCAGACTTTAACGACCTTACAGATGGCTAAAGATTCAGGGCTCGTTATTATTCCTGTCTTATCAAAAATTGATTCTCCTCTTGCACGAGTAGATGAAGTTAAAATGGAAGTAGCGCTTCTTTTAGATATCAACCCAGATTCTGTTCTAACAGTTTCTGGTAAAACAGGTGAGGGCGTGTCTTCTTTATTAGAAGAAATAATAGAAAAAATACCAGCCCCTAAAAAAGGAGAAAAGCAAGAAGATACAGGGTGCTCTTTAGTTTTTGATTTTGAATATGATAATCACCGAGGGGTTATTGTTTATATAAGAGTGATGGAAGGCTCTTTTAAGAAAGGGGACCAGCTTATTTTTGCTGTCTCTAATGAAAGATTTAATTCTCTTGAGACGGGCATCTTTTCACCTGAAGAGAAACCAGTTGAGGCTTTGAATGCTGGAGAGATTGGATATATTGTTACGGGTATAAAGAAACCAGGCATTGCTTCCGTTGGAGACACCATAACTTTTTTCAAAAAACCAATGAAGGCTTTGCCGGGCTATCAGAATCCAAAACCAGTAGTTTGGGCTTCTGTCTACCCCGAAAGTCAAGATGATTTCCCTTTATTAAAGCAAGCTCTAGCTCGCTTAAAATTATCAGATTCATCTTTTTCATTTGAAGAGGAATCATCGGGGTCTTTAGGAAGAGGTTTCCGATGCGGTTTTTTGGGAATGTTGCATTTAGAAATTATTACCGAGAGGTTAACTAGAGAATTTAGCCTAGACTTAATTGTTACTATCCCATCTATAACTTACAAAGTTCTATTAAAAGGGGGCAAAGAACAAATTATTTATTCACCTCATTTATTCCCCGAAGATGGTTTAATCGTCAAGGTCTTTGAGCCGTGGATTAATTTAAAAGTGATTACTCCGTCAGAATATATCAATCCACTAATGCCTTTTTTGTATGACCACGAAGCCGTAATTAAGGAAACAAACAATTTTGGAGACAACCGCTCTTCTATAGATTTAGAAATGCCTCTTAGAGAATTAATGCGTAGCTTTTTTGATGATTTAAAAAGTGTTACTTCTGGTTATTCTTCAATTTCTTATGAAATAAGTGATTATAAAGAAGCCGATGTTGTGCGGATGGATATTGCTGTAGCTGATGAAATAATTCCAGCTTTTAGCCGAGTTGTTTCAAGAAGAAAAGTTAACGAAGAAGCTAAAGCTCAAGTTGAAAAATTAAAAGAAGTTATTCCAAGACAACAATTTGCTTTTAAGATTCAAGCTAGGGCCTTGGGGAGAATAATTTCATCTGAATCAGTTTCGGCCTACAGAAAAGATGTTTTGATGCACGGAAGTAAAGTTGTTGGTGGGGGAGATGTTAGCCGAAAGAAAAAACTTCTTGAAAAACAGAAAAAAGGTAAAAAGAGATTGCAGTCAAACGCAAAAATAAACATCTCTCACGATGTTTTCCTTAAAATGATTAGGGGAGGAAATTCTAAATAATTATTTAAAAAGTCCAGGCATATAAAGCAATATCATACTGATGATAACCAAGACTGAGATTATTCCAAAAATCTTTTCTACTTTTTTCTTGTTTTTTGAACTGAAAAACATGCTATAATATTAGCACTGTTTATGATAAAATTCAAGAAAAAGAAAAATCGGTTTTGGTATTCACCTATAGTATTATTTGTTCTCTTGGCTATTTTGGTGTTTTTTAGTATTAGTATTTGGGGTTTATTTGAAAGGTACCAGCAGTCAGCTCAACTAAAGAAAGTAGCTAAAGAGGAATATGAACAGCTAACAAAAAGGATTGAAGATTTGAATCAAGATATTTCTGAGTTAAGCACAGAAGAAGGTAAAGAGGGGATAATTAGAGTAAAATATCAAGTAGCTAAGGAGGGGGAAAAAGTTTTAAGTATAGTAGAAGAAGATCAATCGGAGAAGGAGGATTTGGGGGAAGACCAGAGATCAAAGAAAAGTTTTTTTGATTTTCTAAAAGATCTTTTTCATAAAAAAAATTAATATTGCGGGTATGGTATAGTGGTAGCATGCGACCTTCCCAAGGTTGAGACGCGAGTCCGATTCTCGCTACCCGCACAAAATCAAAAAGCTCCTGTGGAGCTTTTTGATGCGGGTAAGCAAGCAAATTTATTTGCTTGCGTGCGAGAATCGGAAACTCTGAGCATATCGTTTGAAATTTTTAATTTCAAACGATGCGAAGAGTGTACAGATCCTGTAAGGATCGATAAGTGTACTCACGTTCTTTAATACTTGCACAAAATTAAATTCACGAGGTCTTGCCTTGTGAATATCAACACATATTTATATTCTTGTCTAATAAATTATTTTTTAAGGTTTTATGTTATAATTAAAAAGTTAAATATTATTAATAGTTAAATATATTAAAATATGAAAAAAGTCACAATATATTCTAGCCCAACTTGTCATTTTTGCCACATGGTTAAAGATTTTTTTATAGCCAATGGTGTTGTTTTTGAAGAGTTTGATGTTTCTACAGATCTTGAGAAGAGAAAAGAAATGGTAGAAAAAAGCGGTCAAATGGGAGTTCCTGTAACAATAATTGATAATGATTTAGTTGTTGGTTTTGACAAAGATAAACTTTCTAAATTATTAGGCCTAGAAAAATAAATAATATAAAAGATAAAGACATCCCAGAAGGGGGATGTCTTTATATAAGCCCCCGTAGTTCAATGGATAGAACAGTTCCGTCCTAAGGAATAGATGTAGGTTCGATTCCCGCCGGGGGCACAAAAGCGTGAGCCTAAAAAGAGCAAACTTCTTTGCTCTTTTTCGCT
>ERZ795031.5441-NODE-5441-length-10250-cov-4.896420_pt1 | contig 10250 bp, 3 predicted proteins | sample MGYA00375123_ERZ795031 | MGnify/ENA primary metagenome ERZ795031 (study PRJEB30166, sample SAMN05720159) | activated sludge metagenome | isolation source: anaerobic digester from wastewater treatment plant | place: USA | collected 2015-04-21 ... | reverse complement strand
GACGTCGTGAACCGAGGGAAGTCGAACCAGGCCGTGGCGGCCCCACGCCCGCTTCACGGCTTCACGTACCGCTTCCGCAACCCGAAGCACTCGCGCGACTACGGAGCCGCACAGCACCTCTACGAGATGCTCTACGGCGCGCGGAACGGCGCCGGGCAGAAGGCGATCGAGCACCTCAACCACTTCTTCTTCCAAGGCCATGACAAGGTCACGGGCAAGGCCGACGCCGGCGCGGTGCTCGACGTGGAGACGCAGGCGCTCCTGCGGCTGCTCGATCAGGTCGAGGACGCGCCGGACACCAAGTCGGGTCGCGAGTCCTTCACCCCGCTGTGCGTGGGCGCGGCAGACCTCCTCGCCGAGGACATCCAACGCCTCTTGTTCTACCAGCGCTTCATCCCGCGCTCGGTGATGGTGGACTACCTGAAGGTCCTCATCGCCTTCCACCTCGGGCTCTATCACCTGCGGCTCTTGAAGCTCCTGCCCGCGCTCGTGCGCAAGAAGGGCTCCGACCCGACGTGCGCGACGGGCGCGTGCCCGATGAACGCGAAGAGCCCGGACAACCCCTTCGGAGACTGCCCGTACCGAGTGGGCCTGCTCGTTGACGTCGGCGGCCAGCCCGGAACTCCGATGGCAACGCTCGCCGAACGTAGCGCGGACTCCCACTACCGCCGCATCCCGACCTTCGTGCGCGCCTACTTCGCGACCAAGAAGCTCGACGAGTTCGCCACCGATCTCGTTCGGCGCGGCAAGCTGTCGAAGCCTGCGAGCGGCGACTTCTCCGTCGGGGAGGTCTTGCAGCTCCTCGACGCGCCGCTGAAGGCCGAGCGCGAGAAGTTCTTCGGACAGCGCATCTCCAGCCTGGTCGAGGAGACCTCGGGCGCGAAGGACGCCGAGCTCGATCCCGAGCTGAAGGCGGTGACGGAGATGGGGCTCTCCGAGTTCGACGCCTACATCGAGATGATCGTCGCGCTGCGCGGGCGCTTCCACCGCCAGTACATCGTCGAGTGCCTCGACTCCCTCTTGCTCAAGAACCGCTCGGGTGCCGCGCTCGCCCAGGGGCGGACGAAGAACGCGCCCCGGCGCTTCGTGCTCGACAGCCGGCTCCTCGAGGTGCTGCTCCAGATCGCCGTCTTGAAGCCGGGCGGCGCCGAGGGCTTCCACACGGGCGAGCTGCGCGTCGACGAGCTGCTGGTGTTCCTTCGCGAGCGCTACGGCATCCACATCGACCAGTTGCCGCGAGGCGATGGGTTCGCGACGACGAGCATCGAGGACCGCCGCGCGCTCCGCGACAACGTTCGCGCGTTCACGGGACGGCTCCGCGAGGTCGGCTTCTACCGCGACCTCTCCGATGCCTACGTCACGCAGACCATCACCCCGAGGTACCGCATCGCCGAGGGCGACACGGCGCAAGGAGGACAGCCGTGAGCGCTGGGTTCCAGGAGCTGGCGCAGGCGCAGCTCACGATGGAGTTGGAGAACGTCGCGATCCCGCTGCTCGTCGCGCAGCTCCGCACCCGTGTCGCTGGCCACTGCATGCGGGTGAGCGATCTCGACGCCGAGCTGATGGTGCGGCTCTGCGCACGTCTCCGCGCCGAGCTGCCGAGCACGACGGTCGTCGTCCTGACCGACGGCAAGCTGGCCATCCCGTCCGAGCTCTCGGTGTCGAGCACCAAGCTCGTCGAGCTGCGCAACCCGCACGCCGACGGCTCACTGCGCCAGCCGCTCCTCGTGTTCGTGCCGAGCGAGGTTCGCGCCTCGGCCGAGGACTCCTTCGGCGTTGCCACGTTCGAGGAGGTTTCGGTCACGGGCCTCTATGAAGCGCTCATCAAGCGGCTCGTCGAAGAGATCCCGCCCGCGCTGCGCGGCTCCGTCCAAGAATCGCTCCGTCGGCTCCGTGAGTCCGAGAGCCCCTGGGCGTTCGCTGACGCGCTCTCGACGGTGCGCTTCCTGCTCGCCGCCAAGGTGAACGGGAACGACGCGGAGGCCATCGGCGCATCGCTGTACGAGGTCGGCCTCGTGCCCGACTTCGAGTGGCTCGTCCCGCCCGAGAAGGCGCCGCCGCGCCTCGTTCGCAACCGGGAATGTGTCGAGAAGTTGACGTGGTCGGCTCGCTCGGAACGCGGTCGAGTTGGCGAGCTGGGACTCGCCAAGCGCGCCTTCAGGAACCTGCTCGGCAACTTCCTCGCGGAGGCGGGCACCGATGATCCGCGCCAGTGGGCGCGGCGCATTGTCGTTGACAAGTCGCACTGGCAGCTCGCCTTCAACAAGTGGGAGTTCGAGGACGGCGGCGTCCTGCCCGACTCCATCTTCGTCGGCGAGGTACAGACCGACCTTCCGACCGTCGCTGACGACGAGACGAAGGAGCCGCTCGCGCAGCTCATCGGGCAGCACATTCTCCCGGTCAGCAGCCTCAAGAAGTTCAACGTCACGTTCCGCACCGAGCCGCACCCGAGCAGGGTGCAGGGACTCGCCAAGTTCGTGGCGCAGGTCGTCTCGAAGGAACACGGCCCCATCGGTCTCGTGCGCAGCAAGGCCGTGTGGAAAACTTCGACCGACAAGGCGACCATCTCGTTCTCCGCGCTCGGGAAGATCGATTGGGAGGAGGGTTGGCACTTCGTCCGCGTGCTCGCGCAGACGGAGAGCGGCGACCTGATCCCGCTCGTCGACGCGAACGGTCACGCGGTCGCGTGGAGCGCCGACACCGAGGAGCCCGTTCCGCGCCCGAACGAGAGCGACCTCTTCTACGTCCTGCCCGAGACCGAGGTCGAGATCGAGCCCGCGCAGCGCGCGGTGCCGCGCGAGCCGAGCGCGCTGCATGCCCTCTTCCGCGCGCAGTTCTCGGCCATCCTCGACAACCGCGACCCGGCGACCGTCGTCTTCGGACACGCGGCGTGGGCCGAGAAGACCAAGGGTCACGTCACTGGCGCCGACATGCTCGAGGTGAAGCTCGGGCGAGAGGGCTCGGTGCATGTGCCGGTCTCGCGCGCGCTCAAGAGCATCGAGCAGAAGATCCTCGCCGCGCCCGAGGGGCCGATCAGTTGGCGCATCCCGCTGAACCACGGGGTCCCCGGAACGAGCACCGGCGAGGTCAACGGCTGGCCGCAAGGGCCTGCTGGAGACCGCTTTCTTGGGGCGCGCACGCGCTACTTCGATGCCGTGCGCAGCGGCACGTCTGAGCTGGTCACGCAGGGCACCGACGCCGCTGCGCACGCCGAGCTCGCGAGCGACTACGCCGAGGCGTACCTCGAGCTGCTCGCTGACCTCTCACGCCGCGCAGAGGCGACGGCAAAGAGCGACTCCCAGCGGGCGTTCGCCGACCTGCGAAAGGTTCTCGCGCTCGACTCGGTGCTGCTCGCCATCGTCGACCACCGTGGCCGCCGCCGGGACGCCGTCCTCGTGGCGCCCACGCATCCGCTCCGGGCGCTCTGGTTCGCCACGTGGGCAAGGCTCGGCGCCCGCTGGGTGGTAGCGGCCAAGAGCGCCCCGCACGAGTACGTGGTCCCCACGCGCGAGGCGCTGCTGAAGCTCCTGTCGCCCACGAGCTTCCCGCCGGTCCTGTCGACGGAGGCGGGCCACGTGCTCACCGCCGTCGACAGCATCAACCCGTTCTGGACGCTGTTCGCGCCGTCGAACGAGGAAGACCCTCGCGGACTCGTTGGTGAGGTCTGCACCGCGCTCGGCCTGCCGGAGCCGGCCATCGGCGGTGCCCTCATCGACGGCGCGTACCTGGCCTCGCGCGTGCGGCGCTACCTCGTGCAGCACCCTTACGTTCGCACGCTGACCATCAACGCGTTCAATCCCGGTCGCGCGGGCGTGCTCGGGGACATGCTCCTCGAACTGCAGAAGGAACCGGCCTTCGCCGACCTTCGCTACGACCTCCGGCTGTTCGTGCCGGATCCCGACGCACCGGGTGTCGGCGAGGAGATTTCCGCGCTGCTCACGACCGACGGCGGCACGGCTGCGCGTGAGGCGGATGCTTTTTCCGTTCCGGCCGCAACGCATCTGCACCCGAAGCTGCGCTTCGCGGTCCGCGCGACGAAGGACTTCCGCACCAGCCCCGACACGCACGCGGCGCACCTGTCGCTGCTCTTCGACGTGTTCCCGGCCGAGGAAGTCGCGGCGCGTAAGGCGGACCCGCGCCACGCGACGGCCTTCGTTCACGGCCTCGTGCAGGAGTTCTCGACCGAGTACCACGAGGACGAGCTGACCGTTGCGTGGCGCCGCCTCCCGCGTCACGGCGTGGCCCAACCCATCGAGGACGCCGAGGAGCTGTCCGATCTACTCGGCGGCCTTGCAGCGGCGATGTCGAGCGCGACGGCCACCATCGCTACCGGCCAGAGTGGCGTCGACCTTCGTCCCGTCGTGAGCCTCGCCCTCGGTCCCGACGACCGCGCGCTCCTCCATCAGGTTCACGAGGTGAGCGACTGGGTCTTCACGCTCGACCGCAACCTCGGCATCGAGTTCTTCGACCACGGCGGGCACGCGACGCGGCCCGACTACCTCATCGACCACTCGCCCGACATGGCGAGCACGCTGGGGCATCGGCTCGTCATCACCTCGCGTTCCGTCGCCGAGCTCGAAGCCCTCCTGCGCCCGGTCCTCGAACAGTACGGGCTCCAGGCCGAGGGCCGCCACGCGGTGGTGCTGCTCGATCAGCTCCGGTCGCTGTCGGGCAGACTCGCGCTGAAGCTCATCTCCTCGCCGACGCAGCGAGCGGAAGCGCTTGGTCTCGCGCTCTCTCGCCTGTACCTCGAGCACCAGGGCGTCTTCGAGAACCAGGTCGTCGTCCCGCTCGACGCGCATCTCGACCTCTACCGCGTGCTCAAGCAAGGCGCAGACGAGCTGGGCGACGAGGTCAGCTTCAAGCGCACCGACCTCGGGCTCTTCGACCTCGACATCACTCGGCGCATCATCACGTGCCGCCTCGTCGAGGTGAAGTGCTACTCCGGCGTCGGCGACCTCGCCGCGTACAACGCGCTCAAGTCGAGCATCGCCGAGCAGATCGGCCAGAGCGAGCAGGTGCTCGCCCACCACTTCGACCCGCAGCGCACGCCCCAGGACCGCCCCGACCGCGCGTTCAAGACGCGCGAGCTCGCGTTGCTCCTCGAGTTCTACTTGGAGCGCGCTGAGCGCTACGGGGCCATCAGCCGCGAGGCCGCCGACGAGGCCCGCTACTTCGTTCACACGCTCGACGACGGCTACCAGCTCTCCTTCACGCGCAGCGCGCTCATCTTCGACTTCGCCAAGCCCGGCACCGAGCCGCCCGAGAGCGAGAGCGGCATCGAGTACCACCGCATCGGCGTCGACCTCATTCGTCAGCTCGTCGACGCCGCCGCGCCCAGCAGCGAGTCGTCGGCGAGCCTCAGCGCCAGCTCGTCCGGGAGCGGTGGGCCCGGCGGTGGTGGCCCGCGCCCGCGCGGCGTCACTGAGGTTCGCCGTCGCCGCGAACGCGCGCCCTCGGTGCCGACCCTCGACTCGGCCGCCTTCCTCGGCTCGCCCCGCGACCGCTCCGTCTCGTGGGAGGAGCTGCGCGGCCGCCAGCCCAGCGTCCCGCCGCCTCCGCACACGCCCGTCGCCTCGCAGGAGGCCGTGCCCATGCCCGCCGTGGCGCCCGTGGCGCGGCCCACCACGCCGGAGGCCCCGCCCGTCGCGCCACCGCCGAAGGCCACCACGGCGGCCAATGTCACGCCCGTGACGCGGCCTCCCGAGTCCCCGGCAGCGGAGGCGCCGACGCCCGTGCCGAGCCCCGAGGCGAAGGCCGCGCACGCGGTGCCCTACGACATCATGCTCGGCGTGACCGGCGACTCGCCGCAGTACGGGCTCCTCGGCGACGTCTCAGGCCGACGCATCGCGATCGACCTCAACCAGACGCACACCATCAGCCTCTTCGGTGTCCAGGGCGGCGGCAAGAGCTACACGCTCGGCACGATCGCGGAGATGGCCTCGCTGCCCATCCCGAACATCAACGTCCTCCCGAACCCGCTCGCGACGGTCATCTTCCACTACAGCCCGACGATGGACTACCGCCCGGAGTTCACGTCGATGGTCGCGCCGAACAGCGAGGCGGCGCAGGTGAAGGCGCTGAAGGACACCTTTGGCGCCGAGCCCCGCGCGCTCTCTGACGTGCTGCTCCTCGCGCCGGCCGATAAGCTCGACGAGCGCAAGCAGGAGTACCCGGACATCGAGGTGCGCCCGCTGAAGTTCGGCGCCGCCGAGCTGCAGACCAGCCACTGGCGCTTCCTCATGGGCGCTGTCGGCAACCAGGCCACGTACATCCGGCAGCTCAACCGCGTGATGAAGTCGCTGCGCGACGACCTCACGCTCGAGGGGCTGAACCAGGGTATCGAGGCGTCGTCGCTGCCCGATCACCTCAAGGGCATGGCGAAGATGCGCCTCGAGCTCGCGAGCGAGTACATCGACGACTCGGTTCGCCTGAAGGACGAGATCCGTCCGGGCCGCCTGATCATCGTCGACCTCCGCGACGAGTTCATCGAGAAGGACGAAGCGCTCGGGCTCTTCGTCGTGCTCCTTCAGCTCTTCGCCGACGCGAAGTACCGCGACGCGCAGGGCGCCGAGCACTCGTTCAACAAGCTCGTCGTCTTCGACGAGGCCCACAAGTACATCGAGAGCCCCGACCTCGTGGCTGGCCTCATCGAGGTCGTCCGCGAGATGCGCCACAAGGGCACGAGCATCATGGTCGCGAGCCAGGATCCGCCCTCGGTGCCCATCTCGCTCATCGAGCTCTCCAGCCAGGTCATCCTCCACAAGTTCAACTCGCCCGCGTGGCTCAAGCACATCCAGAAGGCGAACGCGGCCCTCGGCTCGCTCACGCCTGAGAAGATGTCGAACCTGCGCCCCGGCGAGGCCTTCATCTGGTCGAGCAAAGCGACGGACGATGCATTCACGAAGAGCGCCGTGAAGATCCGCTGCCGCCCGCGCGTGACCCACCACGGTGGCGCCACGAAGACGGCGGTGGGGGGATGAACGCGATGAACGACAGAGGTGCGGCATGGCACTGAAGCAAGTCGCCGCGCGCGTGGAAGGCGACGTCTTCCAAGGAATGGTGTTCTGGCTCCACGCAGCGCTACTGCTGCGTCCGTCATCTCACGTCGCGCGCGTTGCGATCGAGCACGATCAGGCTGACGGGGTGGACGACGTTGCGGTCCACTACGCGGTTCCCGGTGTCAACGCTGGTGGACGTTCGTGCGCTGCGGACTACTTCCAGGTGAAGTACCACGTCGACCGCAGCTCCGAATACGCCGCCGACAGTTTCTGTGATCCAGCCTTCATCGGCGCCACCCGATCTCTGCTGCAGCGGTTCCACAACGCTCGAACCCGGCTCGGAGATGCGGATGGCTGGCATCGCCTGAATCTCGTCAGCAACTGGCAGTGGTCGACGACGGACAAGCTCGGCCCGCTGCTTCGCCAGTCCGAGGAGGGCGCGCTTCCTGACCGCTTCTTCAGCGAAGGGCCTCGATCAGACCTCGGGAAGATCCGCAAGGCGTGGCGCGAACACCTCGAGCTGACCGACGAGGCGTTCGAGGACTTCGCGCGGCGGCTTCGGCTCCGCGTCGACTACCTGAGTCGGCCGGCGCTCCGGGAGTTCTTGAACGAGCGCCTCATCAACGTCGGTCTCCGAGAGATCCCCGTCGACAAGGCGCAGAACGTCTACGACTCGCTGACCCAGCAGATCATCGTGAACGGCACCAACTCGTTCGACCCGGCGACCTTTCGCCAGTTCTGCGAGCGCGAGGACTTGCTCGTTGCACCTCCGCCGGGCGGGCCGCTCGTCGTCGGCGTTCGCAGCTTCATGCGGTTCGCCGAGCGCATGGAGGACGAGTGTTCGTCGTTCGTGTGCGTGTCCTCGAACTTCGAGGGGAGACACATCCGAGCGCCGGAGTCCTGGCAGAGCGCCGTGCTGACGAGCGTCTCTTCGTTCCTGAAGGACGCGTCACCCGTCTTGCGCACGACCGAGAGTCACCTCCTGCTGGAGTGTCACTGCTCTGTCGCGTTCCTCGCAGGGTACGAGCTCGATCGGAAGTCGGGCGCCCAGGTGTTCCCGGTCCAAAAAGGGGTTCGCAAGCAAGTCTGGAAGCCAGGTAACACGACGATTACCACCAACAGCGCGTGGACGACCACTGTCGCTCCTGCCTCGGGCAGTGGCGACGACATCGCCATGGTCGTTTCCGTCTCGCGTGACGCGGTCGCCGACGTGAGAGCCTACACGGACGGCGTCGCGTCGATCGGCACGGTCATCGATGCCCGCCCCGCCTCGGGCATCGGCCAGCGCGCGATCGCTGATGCGGACCACGCGATTGCGCTCGCCGACTCCCTCGCGGAGGTGATTCGAACGAGCCGCCCGAAGAGCGGCACGACGCATCTCTTCATCGCGGCGCCCAACGCACTCGCGTTCTTCTTGGGCCAGCACCGTGGCGCGTTGGGCAAGGTGCAGCTCTACGAGTTTGATTTCGAAGGTGAACGGGGAGGCTCGTACTCGCCGAGCATCCGCTTGCCGGCATGACGAGGAACGCAATGGATCTACCGACTGATTTCAAAGAATTCCTTCAGGAGATTCGCCCGACGGAAAATCAGAGCAATGACCTGCAGACGGGGCACAAGACCCTCCGTGAGCGACTGAACGCCGACGAGAACCTGAAGAAGTGCCTCGTCTCGGACTTCCTCCAGGGCAGCTACAAGCGGTCAACCGCAATTCGTCCGAAGGGAGGTCTTCGCTCCGACGTCGACATCATCGTCGTCACGAAGCTGTCCGAAGACGAGTACACGCCGGCTAAGGTCATGGATGTCTTCACGCCGTTCCTCGAGAAACACTACAAGGGGAAGTGGCGACAGCAGGGGCGCTCGTTCGGCATCGAGCTGTCCTACGTCGAGCTCGACCTCGTGCTCACGTCCGCGCCCTCCGAGGCCGAGGCGGGCATCCTTCGGTCCGAGGCGCTCTCGGCCGACGATGGTCTCGAAGACGATCCCGAGTGGCGGCTGCACCGGTCGTGGCTCGCTCTCGATTCCCGCTACCGGAGCGACGCGCGGACGCTGATCGCCGAGGCGAAGAACGAGCCCGAGTGGAAATCCCAGCCCCTTCGCATCCCGGACCGCGCCGCGAACAAGTGGGAGTCGACCCACCCGATCGCCCAAATCACCTGGACGCGCGACAAGAACAACCGGACCAACAAGCACTTCGTCAACGTCGTGAAGGCCATCAAGTGGTGGCGCGTTGAGAAGCACGAGGAGCCGAAGCACCCGAAGGGCTTCCCGCTCGAGCGGCTCATCGGCGAGTGCTGCCCCGACGGCATCGAGAGCGTCGCGGATGGCGTCGTGAAGACGCTGGAGAAGATCGTCTCTCAGTACGCGCTGACGGTGCTAGCTGGCGGAAAGCCCTCGCTGCCGGACTACGGCGTGTCGACGCACGACGTGTTCAAGCGGATCTCCGCCGAAGACTTCAAGAAGTTCTACGAGCAGGTAAAGAACGCGGCCCCGTTGGCGCGGCGCGCGTATGACTCGCAGGACCGCACCGAGAGCGGCAACCTCTGGCGCGACCTGTTCGGGAGCAAGTTTCCGAAGCCGCCGGAGAACGGTGGTGGCGGCGGCTCGGGCCGTGGCTACACAGCGCCTTCTGGCCCCGCAGCGCCGACGACGAGTGGGCGCTTCGCGTGACCTCGACGTCCGTCCTCCCACCGCCCGCGATCGAACGAGGCCTTCGTGGCCTTCGTGCGGTGGCCGCGTGCACGGTGGAGGACGGCCCCCGGTTCAACGAACAGGCAAAGCTGTGGGTGCTGACCCTCACGCTCCGACGTGACGTCGGCGCCGAGTACATCGGCGCGACGACGCGATGGTGCGTGCTGCTCGACGGCACCTATCCCTTTGGACGCGTCTCGTTCTACCCAGCCGCCGATGGTGGGGTGACCGCGACCTTCCCACACCAGTCGCGGAACGTGCCGGCCCGAGATCGGCGTGGATGGCGAGAGGGGCGGCTATGTCTCGATACACCGCTGGCTGGCGAGCGGCGGGTCAGCGCTGTGCGCGATCCTATCGGAGACGCCGAGCAGCGCCTTCGATGGCATGCCGAGCGGGCACTTGAGTGGCTGCACCGCGCGGCAAACGACCAGCTCCTGGCGGTCGGCGACCCCTTCGAGCTGCCGGAGCGTCCTCACACCACCGTGCGTGGCTGGCTCCGCGAGCGCATCGTCCACGACGAGAGCCCGGCGTCGTTCACGGCCTGGGATGGAGGAGCTGGAA
>ERZ795031.5436-NODE-5436-length-10254-cov-4.886656_pt1 | contig 10254 bp, 8 predicted proteins | sample MGYA00375123_ERZ795031 | MGnify/ENA primary metagenome ERZ795031 (study PRJEB30166, sample SAMN05720159) | activated sludge metagenome | isolation source: anaerobic digester from wastewater treatment plant | place: USA | collected 2015-04-21 ... | reverse complement strand
TGACCCAGATTGAGCCAGACTCCAGGCAATGCGCTTTGCCCGATAACAGGCAAGCCGTCCCGCATCACGCCAAAAGTGCCCTTCCAGATTTGTCCTCCGCTGGAGTAGTCGGCAGCACCAGGAAAGCTCTGCTGCAATTCATGGTAGAGATGTTGAACCGTCTTCTCGTTGTTCTTTTCTCTGGCAAAGCCCAACTCAGCCCCACTACTCACTCGGACGCGGTCACCCATACGCACAATGGTCGTTCGGAGGCGTTGGTCGTGAACGGCGCCTCTCGGTGCGTTTAGTCCTTCCCGGACTCGTGCAGTCAGTGAGTAACTGGCGATGGTTGCCATGGGCAATCTGATTTGAAGTGAGTCCAGCAGGTCTTGCGCGCCAGTGCCGGTACAAACGACGACATGGTCGAAGTCCATGGATGGGAGGCCATCGCGAAAATGCAAGTGAGGCGCCGGCTTCAATTCAATGCCTGACAAGCTGGCATTGAAATAGAAGTCTGCCCCCATTTTCTGCAATTCCTTTTTCGCAGCGAGCGCAAACTGGCGGCAGTTTCCGACACTGTCGCCTGGAAAGTAAATGGCGCAGTGCAAAGGTGATGCGAATCTGAATGCCGGCTCCACATTGGGAATGTCTTCGGTGGATAGCTGTCTCGCTACAACGCCATGCTCCTTGAGGAATGCCAGTTTCTCATTCAAGGATTCCAGTTCGGAGTGGCTTCTAATCAGGAGTAGCTGGCCTTCTGTCCGCTCGAATTCAATCTTTGTTTCGGTGGCGATCGCATTAAGGTGTTGTTGGCTGAATTGAGTTAAACGGATGGTGCAGGCAAGGTTGTCCAAAAAAGCATCTCGGTTTTTCTGGGCCCTCCATTGATGCAGCCACCGCAGATCATCCAGACGTACGTGCATTCCCAAGCGGATCTGGCTGGATGCTCCTAGCCCGCCCAACCATTTGGTATTAGGCCAAGCCGGGTGGGAAAGGTGGGCGGAGAGGCTTGCGGAAAGTAAGCCCGTATTGGCAAAACTAGATGCCACCGCAGCAGCTGATGCCTGCTCAAAAACGCTCACGGAATGCCCATCGCGTGCCAACTCATAAGCGCACGTGATTCCGATAATGCCTGCACCTATGACGGCAATTTTCATGGATTAGTAAAGATATTCAAGTAAGGTCTTATTAAAACAACCGACGATGGGTGTACGTTGTGGATGCTTCGTTCACGGTCCAGGTAAAAGTGCTTCCCGTGGTATACTCAGCGGGTTGTACTTGTTGTGGGCGCATGTTGTGTCAACGTGAGTGCAATTTATTCGCAAACTGGCCCCGGCAAGGTGTTGCTTCACAGGAATTCTAGCTTTCTTGTGAGGCGATGAAGGGGCCTGATTTAAGACCTAACCTTTGGAGTTAAACATGGCAGTTACTATGCGCGAAATGCTGGAAGCCGGCGTTCACTTTGGACATCAAACCCGCTTCTGGAACCCCAAGATGGCTCCGTTCATCTTTGGTCATCGCAACAAGATTCACATTATCAATCTGGAAAAATCGTTGCCGATGTTCCAGGATGCGGCCAAGTTCGTCCGTCAACTGTCTGCCAAGCGTGGAACCATCCTGATGGTCGGTACCAAGCGTCAGGCGCGCGAGATCGTGGCTGCAGAAGCTCAGCGCGCTGGCGTTCCTTTTGTGGATCAGCGCTGGCTTGGTGGTATGTTGACCAACTTCAAGACGGTCAAGACATCGATCAAGCGCCTGAAGGATATGAAGGTTCAGCAGGAAGCTGGACTGGATTCCATGAGCAAGAAGGAGCAACTGATGTTTGCTCGTGAACTGGAAAAGCTGGAAAAAGACATTGGTGGTATTCAAGATATGAATACTTTGCCCGACGCGATTTTTGTGATTGATGTGGGTTACCACAAGATTGCTATCGCTGAAGCACGCAAGCTGGGTATTCCGCTGATCGGTGTGGTGGATTCCAACCACTCTCCTGAAGGTATTGACTATGTCATCCCTGGTAACGATGACTCTTCCAAGGCTGTGACTTTGTATGCACGTGGCATTGCAGATGCAATTCTGGAAGGTCGCGCCAATGCTGTTGACGATGTTGTCAAGGCTGTTTCTGCTGAGAGTGCGGATGAATTCGTCGAAGTGAGCGAAGCTTCCGCTTAAAGCGCTTTCGACCCTAAAAAGGGGGCTTTGTTGCCCCCTTTTTTTAGCTGTTGTTGACTAAACTATTTAACTGATTACGGAGAATTGAAATGGCTGCAATTACTGCGAGCATGGTGGCTGAACTGCGTGGCAAGACTGATGCTCCCATGATGGAGTGCAAAAAAGCATTGACAGAGGCCGACGGAGACATGGCCAAGGCGGAAGAGTTGCTTCGTGTGAAGCTGGGAAGCAAGGCCGGTAAAGCTGCTGCACGCGTTACTGCTGAGGGCGTCGTTGCTACCAGCGTAAACGGTACCGTGGGCTCCATGATCGAAGTGAATTGCGAAACCGATTTTGTGACCAAGAACGATAGTTTCCTGGCGTTGGCGCAGGCTGCTGCAGCGCTGGTTGCCGAGCACAATCCTGCTGATGTGGCTGCCCTTAGTGCCCTAGCATATGCACAAGACGGATTTGGTCCGACATTGGAAGATGTGCGCAAGGGGTTGATTGGCAAGATTGGCGAGAACATGACCTTCCGTCGTTTCAAGCGCTTTGCAACAGGCGCCAAGCTGGCCACTTATCTGCACGGTACTCGCATTGGTGTGGTGGTTGAGTTTGACGGTAACGACGTTGCTGCCAAAGATGTGGCGATGCACGTTGCCGCGATGAAGCCGGTGTCTCTGTCGTCTGATCAGGTCCCCGCTGAACTGGTGGAGCGCGAGCGCTCGGTGGCGGCTGCCAAGGCGGCCGAAGACGCTGCTGTGGCTACCGCTGCTGGCAAGCCAGTGCAGTCCGCCGAGATCGTCGCCAAGCGTATTGAGGGTGGTGTGCAGAAATACCTCAAGGAAGTGTCTTTGTTCAACCAGCCTTTTGTGAAGAACGACAAGCAGACTGTGGAGCAGATGCTTAAGGCCGAAGGCACTACCGTCAAGGCGTTTACGCTGTATGTGGTCGGTGAAGGCATTGAAAAGAAGGTCGACGATTTTGCGGCCGAAGTCGCCGCGCAGGTCGCCGCTGCCCAGCAATCCGCTTGATCGTTCAAGATCGTTCACTGCCGTTTGTCCAGTCCCATCCATCAAGTGAGTTGCCCATGAAAAACGAAAAGCCTGCCTATCAGCGGATCCTTTTGAAACTGTCGGGTGAGGCTTTGATGGGTGATGATCAGTTCGGGATCAATCGCAATACGATTGTCCGCATGGTGGATGAGGTTGCGGAAGTCACTCGCCTTGGAGTGCAGGTTGCCGTTGTTATCGGTGGCGGCAACATCTTCCGGGGCGTGGCGGGAGGATCGGTCGGGATGGATCGTGCTACGGCAGATTACATGGGTATGCTTGCAACGGTCATGAATGCTTTGGCCTTGGGGGATACCATGAATAAGGCTGGTCTGATAGCGCGTGTGATGTCTGCCATCGGCATTGAACAGGTGGTTGAGCCTTACGTTCGTCCGAAGGCGTTGCAGTATCTGGAAGAAGGCAAAGTGGTGATATTTGCTGCAGGCACTGGCAACCCATTTTTCACAACTGATACGGCTGCTGCGCTGCGTGGAGCAGAAATTGGTGCGGAAATTGTGCTGAAGGCGACCAAAGTGGATGGTGTGTACAGTGCTGATCCGAAGAAAAATCCGGATGCCAAGCGATACACATCCATCACTTTTGATGATGCAATGTCGCAGAATCTAGGGATTATGGATGCGGCAGCCTTTGCGCTGTGCCGGGACCAGAAGCTCCCTATCAAGGTGTTTTCCATCTTTAAGCATGGTGCGCTCAAGCGCGTTGTCATGGGCGAGGATGAGGGGACATTGGTTCACGTTTGAGGTCGCCCCCTACCTTGGGCTGGCCTATGATGATGCTGGGGTGAAAACATGGCAATAAACGAAATCAAGAAAAATCTTGAGGGAAAGATGGACCAGTCCATCGCTGCATTCAAGAACAACCTGACCAAAGTCCGCACTGGGCGAGCCAATCCGGCGCTCTTGGATACCGTTCAAGTGGACTATTACGGGTCGATGCTGCCCATCAGTCAGGTGGCAAACCTGTCGCTGATCGATGCCCGTACCATTGGCATCCAGCCTTGGGAAAAAGGCATGGGACCCAAGATCGAAAAAGCCATTCGCGACAGCGATCTGGGATTGAATCCTTCCAGTATGGGCGAACTGATTCGGGTTCCTATGCCTGCCATGACCGAAGAGCGCCGGCGCGAGTTGACCAAGGTCGTTCGCGGTGAAGGCGAGAATGCCAAGATTGCGATCCGCAATCTGCGACGTGATGCAAATGAAGCAGTCAAAAAGTTGGTCAAGGACAAGCTGGCTTCGGAAGACGATCAAAAGCGGTCTGAGGCAGATATCCAGAAATTGACTGACAAGCACATCACTGAAGTTGATCGACTCGTTGCATCCAAAGAGCAGGACATCATGGCGGTTTGATTGCGCCATGTGTTTCTAGCCACCATCCAATGACCTCTCCGAAGAATGTGCCTCACCATATCGCCATGGTGATGGATGGCAACGGGCGATGGGCGGCCAAGCGTTTTCTCCCCAGAATCGCCGGACACAGGCAAGGGGTAGAAAGTCTTAAACGGATTGTCCGTGCGTGTGCGCAGCGTGGAGTCGGTGTACTGACGGTCTTTGCTTTTTCTTCGGAGAACTGGAACCGACCCGCAGACGAGGTGTCCGGGTTGATGGACATTCTCGCGATGGCGCTCTCCAGAGAAGTGCCGCAACTGAAGCGGGATGGTGTCCGCCTTCGCTTCATTGGTCTGCGGTCCGGATTGTCGGAGCGGGTTGCACGTGGTCTGGCTGACGCTGAAACTGCGACCGAAAGCAATACAACGCTTTCGCTCAACGTATGTTTCAACTACGGTGGGCGCTGGGATATTGTGGATGCAGCTTCCCGTCTCGCGCAGACAGGTACCCCGATTACGGAGCAAAGCCTGGGTGCTGCGCTTTCAACAGCCTATTGTGGAGATCCTGACCTGATCATTCGTACTGGTGGCGAGCGACGGCTCAGCAATTTCCTGCTCTGGCAGGCGGCCTACTCCGAATTACACTTCAGCGATCTTCTCTGGCCTGATTTTGATGAGGCGGCTCTTGACGCAGCTATCGATGACTTTGCCTCCCGTGAGCGTCGTTTTGGAATGACCTCGGCACAGGTTGCCACGCATTCCAGTATTCCCGCCTCAATCTGACAGGTATACGTCCATGCTGAAGCAAAGAATCATTACCGCGCTGCTGATGCTGGCTATCCTGCTGCCGGCGGTTTTCTATCCGTCACCCATTCCGTTCGGTCTCGTGGCATTGGTCCTACTGGCTGCAGGTGCTTGGGAATGGGCACGAATGAATCAAACTGCATTTGTCCCCGCCGTGCTGTACGGCGGACTATGCGCCCTGCTGTGTGCGGGAACCTGGCAGGCAGGATGGATGCAGGCACCCATGCCTACTCTTTGGCTCGTTGTGGGTAGTGCCTGGGTTCTGGTTGCACTTGCGCTTGTGCGTGCAGGAGTGGGCGCTTGGGTGAAGGTCCCCCGCGTGTTGCGACTCGCAGGAGGTTTGGTGGTTTTATGGGCCGCATGGCTCGCGGTTGCGCAGGCCAGAACCAGGGGCGTCAATTTCCTGTTTTCTGTTTTGGTCCTGGTGTGGGTTGCGGACATCTTTGCCTATTTTGCAGGGCGTTCTCTGGGTGGACGATTCTTTGCCAACAAGCTGGCACCATCCATCAGTCCAGGCAAAACTTGGGAAGGTGCGCTGGGTGGTGCGTTGGGTGTGGTTGTCTGTGCATTTTTCTGGCGCTGGCTGGATACAGCGGTAACTGTCGATAGTTTGAGTTTGTATAGCTTGGTCTGGCAGCGCGGCCCCGTTGTGATGGTCGTCGCCGTGCTCTTTCTCGCCGCCATGAGTGTGTTGGGTGATCTGGTGGAGTCGTTGTTCAAGCGCAGTGCAGGACTCAAGGACAGCAGCGGATTGCTTCCTGGCCACGGTGGTGTATTGGATCGTGTGGATGCCCTATTGCCGACCCTTCCCCTTGCAATGATGCTGGTGACCCTATGAACTCCAGCAAGCAGCGTCTGGTGGTATTGGGATCGACCGGTTCCATTGGAGTCAATACGCTGGATGTGGTCGACCGGCATCCAGACCGGTTTGAGGTTTTTGCACTGACTGCCGCGACGCGTGTGGATGTGTTGCTTGCGCAATGTGTACGGCACAAGCCCACCTTTGCGGTGATGGCCAGCGAACCCCATGGGAAGGCGCTTCAGCAGCAATGTGCTGCGCTGGGTCTGGGTACGCAGGTGCTCTGGGGCTCTGCTGCCATTGAAATGGTTGCCGCGCACGAGCTGGTGGATATGGTGATGGCTGCCATTGTCGGTGCCGCAGGTCTGGCTCCCTGTCTGGCGGCAGCACGCACAGGCAAGCGCCTGCTCCTGGCCAACAAGGAAGCTTTGGTCGTGGGGGGGCAACTTTTCATTGATACCGTTGCTGCCGGAGGGGCTGTTTTGCTGCCCATTGACAGTGAGCATTCGGCGATATTTCAGTCCTTGCCGGAAGACCCGCAAACGTGGGCCACACGGGTTGACAAGATCATTCTCACGGCGTCGGGTGGACCGTTTCGGACACGTAATCCGGCAGCATTGTGCGACGTCACGCCAGAGGAGGCCTGCGCGCATCCCAACTGGGTTATGGGCCGCAAGATCTCTGTCGATTCCGCCACCATGATGAACAAGGCGCTGGAAGTCATCGAGGCCCGGTATCTGTTTGGCATGGCTCCCCGGAAAATCGAGGTGGTGATTCACCCGCAGAGCGTTATCCACTCGATGGTGCAGTACGTCGACAACTCCGTGGTCGCCCAATTGGGGACGCCCGACATGCGTGGCCCCATTGCCTATGGGCTGTCGTGGCCCCATCGCATTGCATCGGGCGCGTCTGCACTGGATTTTGCATCTATGGCCGCGTTGACGTTTGAAACATTTGACAATGATGGCCACCGGGCGCGATTCCCGGGCTTGGCATTGGCATGGGATGTTTTGGAAGGCGCACCAGGAAGCCCGGCGGTGTTGAATGCTGCCAATGAAATTGCAGTAGAGGCATTTTTGGAGCGACGCATCCGGTTTGACCAGATTCATCGGGTGAATGTTCAAACACTGGAGTCTTTGCTGCCAGCGCCCCCTGCATCGCTTGCCGATTTGCTGGAGCTCGATGCCCAAGCGCGTGCAACGGCACGTGCTGTGGTTGCTGGTCTCCATGGCTGACATCTACGGAATACCGTTGTGGTGACTGTTCTTGCATTTCTCGTCGCGCTAGGCATTCTGATTGCCGTGCATGAATGGGGACACTTTGCCGTTGCGCGCTTTTGTGGTGTCCGGGTATTGCGCTTTTCTATTGGATTCGGTCCCCGTCTTACAGGGTGGACTTCCAGGCGTTCCGGCACGGAATACACCCTGGCTGTATTCCCCTTGGGGGGATACGTCAGGATGCTCGACGAAAGGGAAGGGGTGGTCGCGGTCGAAGATCGCCCTATGGCGTTCAATTGCAAGCCCTTGCATCAGCGCGCTGCAATTGTTGTTGCGGGTCCGATGGCGAATCTCATCTTGGCTGTTGTCTTGTATGCGGCAGTGAACTGGTCGGGGACGGAGCAGCCCAAGGCGATTGTTGCCAAGCCGATTGCGGGCTCTATTGCGGAGCGGGCCGGCTTTGTGGGTGGCGAGTTCGTTCATCGGGTTGCTTTTGAGGGGGAGGAACCCATTGCGGTGGCTTCCTTTGAGGACTTTCGCTGGTGGCTGACCCAGGCTGCACTGGGCAAGCGCGATCTGGAGGTGATTTACGCCTCTGGCGCCCTGGAATCGCAGCGGACAGTGCTGCGATTCCAGGGGATGGATGCGCAGCATGCTGATGCCGCACTTTTTCGCACGATTGGATTTGTCAGTCCGCTGACACCCGCGCGGGTGGGGGATATGACTCCGCAAGGGGCCGCGGTGCAGTCGGGGCTTGCCACCGGTGATCTTGTGGTACAGGTGGACCAAACGCCCATTGTGGATGGCGGCCAGTTGCGCGAGTTGATCCGTGCTTCCGCGAAAAATGGCGTTGTGGCACCGCAGAAGTGGCAGGTGGAGCGTAATGGCTCCAGGGTGGCCGTGACGGTACAACCCAGGGTGGAAACAGACAGCGGTGAGCGCGTCGGCAGGATTGGCGCGTTCATCGGCGCACCACCGGCCATGGTGATGGTGCGATATGGGTTTCTGGACGGATTGCAGCGGGCATTCACCCATACGGCGGAAGTTGCCATGCTGACGTTGCGCATGATGGGGCAAATAGTGACCGGAGACGCCTCACTGAAAAATCTGAGTGGCCCCATCACCATCGCAGACTACGCCGGTAAATCTGCGTCCATGGGAGTTAGCCAATTTGCCATCTTTTTGGCGCTGATCAGTGTCAGTCTGGGCGTTCTCAACCTTCTGCCGCTACCCGTTCTGGATGGAGGACACCTGATGTATTATCTTTGGGAGTCAGTGACCGGGCGACCTCCGTCTGCAGTCTGGGAAGAGCGGCTGCAGAAGTTTGGTCTCGCTGTGTTGATGATGATGATGTCGGTCGCGCTTTTTAACGACATCAGTCGCCTGCTGGGATGACCGTTGGTGCATCCCTACGTGATTTGGACCATTTCATTGGACAACCATGCTATTGAATCGTGAATTCTTGCGCAGTGCCTTGTGCACTGTGGCTTTTGGTGTTTGTGCGCAGGTTGCCTGGGCTCTTGAACCCTTTCAAGTGCGCGATATTCGCGTCGAAGGGCTGCAGCGCGTCGAGGCGGGAACCATCTTTGCCTCCTTGCCAGTCAAGGTTGGGGACACCTATAGCGACGACAAAGCCGCAGCATCCATCCGCTCCCTGTTTGCCCTGGGTCTTTTCACAGACGTCCGCATTGAAGCAGTCGGCGGAGTGCTGGTGGTGATTGTGGAAGAGCGTCCCAGCATTGCGGAAGTGGACTTTTCTGGCACCAAGGAATTCGACAAGGATGTCCTCAAGAAGGCGCTGCGCGACATTGGCCTGACCGATGGACGGCCTTTTGACAAGGCATTGGTGGATCGCGCCGAGCAGGAGCTCAAGCGCCAGTACATCAACCGCAGCATGTATGCAACCGAGGTGATCACTACGGTGACGCCGATTGAGCGCAACCGCGTCAACCTCAGTTTTGCAGTCATCGAGGGCGATACTGCCAAGATCAGTGACATACGCATTGTCGGCAACAAGGCATTTGCCGACTCCACATTGCTGGGCATGTTTGACCAGGATACCGGTGGCTGGCTGAGCTGGTACACCAAGTCCAACCGGTATTCCCGCACCAAGCTCAATGCCGACATCGAGATATTGCGGTCCCATTATCTGACACGGGGCTACCTGGAGTTCAAGGTGGATTCCACACAGGTGGCCATTTCGCCAGACAAACAAAGTATCGCCATCACCATCAACATCACGGAAGGGGAGCGCTTTATCGTTTCCCGCGTCAAACTGGCGGGCAACTACCTTGGCAAGGACGAGGAATTCCAGTCACTGATATCCATCAAGGCCGGTGAGCCCTACAACGTGGATCAGGTCGCGCAAACGACCAAGGCCTTTACCGACTATTTCGGCAACTTCGGTTTTGCTTTTGCCAGGGCGGAAGCGCGTACCTCCATTGACCGTGCAACCAACCGGGTGGAAATTACACTGCAGGCCGATCCTTCCCGTCGCGCCTATGTACGCCGTATCAACGTGGCAGGCAATGACCGCACGCGCGATGAAGTGATCCGCCGTGAGTTCCGACAACTCGAAGCTGCCTGGTACGACGGTGACAAGATTCGCCAGTCGCGCAATCGCGTCGACCGGCTGGGATTCTTCCGGGAAGTGACCTTGGATACCCAAGAGGTGCCGGGTTCTCCCGACCAGGTGGACCTGACGGTCAACGTGGTGGAAAAACCCACTGGCAGTATCAGTCTGGGTGCGGGTCTTTCCAGTGCCGATGGCTTCGGTCTGACATTCGGCTTCAAGCAGGAAAACGCGTTCGGTTCTGGCAGTTCGCTGGGTGTGGAGTTGAATACCAGCAAGTACAACCGTACGGCCGTGTTCAATACGACCAACCCCTATTTCACCGAAGATGG
>ERZ795031.5433-NODE-5433-length-10264-cov-19.534332_pt1 | contig 10264 bp, 6 predicted proteins | sample MGYA00375123_ERZ795031 | MGnify/ENA primary metagenome ERZ795031 (study PRJEB30166, sample SAMN05720159) | activated sludge metagenome | isolation source: anaerobic digester from wastewater treatment plant | place: USA | collected 2015-04-21 ... | reverse complement strand
TTGGGCTCTTTGGGATCTTTGGGATCTTTGGGATCTTTGCCCTCTTTGGACGCCTGGGGCTCCTTGGCAGAGAACGGCCGCGACTTGCGCTCGGGCCCGTCACCTTTTTGACCTGCCACTGGAGTCTTTTCCGGAGTGCCCGCCGGATCCTTCCGGCTGCTCTTGTCTTTGCGCCAGCTAAGCATAGCTCATTGCCACCCACCTGCTGTATCTACACTCGGCTATGGACCGCTCCTCAACGTCGGAATTGTACCACGGGCGGGCCGGTGCGTCAAGTAATATCACGGTGTAAAGTGTTGCCCGGCAACAATTTGACGTGTTGACAGCTTTCCGTCGCCACTTTTCACACCATCCGGCAACACCCCAATATACAGCGGTGAACTTCGTTGGTGCGTCGATATGTTGTGGCCCCGGTGACGATCCCCCCGGGCCGGATTTGTCCGCGGGAATCAGGGTTTGACGGGCATGCCGGACCGCATGGATTCGTTCGCGGCAAGCGTAACGAGGAGGGACTTGACGGCGTCGCTGTACGTGGACCGGATCCGGTTCTGCTTCCGGGTTTTCACCGCGTCGATGAAAACCCGCGCTTCTTCCTCGAAACAGTCATTTTTCGAACGGATTTTTGTGGTGCGCTCCCCCTCGCGCAGGGTGAGTTTCCCTTCTTTGAAGGTCAGTTCGAGATCCGGACACACGATGTTGACGCCGGCCGCGCTGTGGCTGCCATTCACGCACGAGGAACTTACCGCCCCGGACGCGCCGTTTTTGAAACGCAACGAGACAACGCTGCTGTCGTGAATGTCGTAATCCGTGACGTGGCTCATGCAGCCCGTGGAGCCGATGGCGTGAACCTCTTTGACTTCTCCGCAGAGGTAGCGCAAGAGGTCGAATATGTGCGTGCTCTGTTCGTGGAGCTGGCCGCCGCTCTTGTCGAGCTTGCGCCACCAGGAGGCATCCTGCAGTCCCCCGCGCCAGTATCCCGTCGCCAGGGCGATGGGCCGGCCCTTCAATTCCTTGCGTGCCGTGGCGACTGTCTCGTAGTAGCGGAAGCAGTAACCCACGCTGCAGATGATCCGGGACCGCCGAATGGCCGCGGCGATGCGCTGCGCGGTTTCCCGGGTCAACGCGACCGGCTTCTCGATGAAAAGATGGATGCCGCGTTCGGCCGCGGCCTCTTCCATGCCGCAATGGGCATAGGGAGGCACGGAGATGAAGGCGGCGTGCGGCTTGGTCTTGTCGAACATCGCGTTGAAATCGATGAACGACTCGCCCCCGTACCGGGCCGCCGACGCGTCGGCGCGCGACTGCTCGATGTCGCAGTGGCCCACAATGCTCACTTCCGGATTGCGGCTGAGATTGGCACAATGCACGCCTTGAATCCCCCCGCAGCCCACGAAGGCCACCTTGAGCATCGTCACGCCTCCCTCCGCACGAATGGATCGACCCGATAAAACGCCCACATCACGGGCCCGTGTCTGCGCCTGCGAGGGACATCCACCCCGTCCCGGGGCCGGCCCGGCAGCCGGGGCACACGCTGTGCGTACTGCTCGCCGGACATCTCCGGACGCCCCACGCGCGAAGTCCGCAGCTCGAAATGGCGCCGTGTGTTTTTTCAGCGCGGCGGCGAATCAAACCGGTTCCATCCCCACAGCCCGGAATGCGTGGCACCGGCCGCGTGCCCCACAAGCGATCCATTTTACCAGACATCCGGCGGGAATGAAACCGGACTGGCGCAAAAAAACCGCGCGCGGGCCCGAAGATTCTGCCTGGCCGCGCTATGACGCCGCGGCGGGATCTTCAACGATATGAATCGTGCGCGTCACTTCGGCCGTGTTGCCGGCTGCGTCCGTCACCCGGATGACGATCTCGTTTTCTCCCACCGGGAGATCTTCGTCCCGTAGCCAGGCCACCGTGGCCAAGGGCGAGTCAAACGGATCGAATTCGGCAAGCAGCCATGCCCCGTTGGCCGTGATACGGACATCCGCGACCCCGCTCGCGTTGTCCGCCACCCGCGCCCGGATCTCGGGCCGCCGGTTGGTGGTGGGGCCGGCGCCGGCCGCGGGAATCACCGTCGTGATCGTTGGCGCGACCGGGTCGGCCATCGGGGCAAACACTCCCAGGCTTCCCGTGCGTATCGTGAGCCGTCCGCCCCCCCGCACGGTCTCCTGACGGGCCCAGCCGCTTCCCGACTTGCGATAGATCGATACGTTCGAGGCCTCCAGCGCGCCGCCCGGTTCCGGAAACGAAATCTCCAGGGGGACGGCAATCGGTGCGTCCCCCGGCCACAACCGGTATCCTGTGCCCGCCGCCACCAGACCGGACGTTCCCGTAACGGTCTCTTCCGACGCGCGCAGACAGAGCGTTCCATACGGGCTTCGGGCATCGGCACGAACAACCAGCTCTCCCAGACGCGCGACACGGCCGCGGCCGCGCTGAAACACCTCGACCGTCTCCGCGTACGGCGCCAGCCTGGGATGATCAATGACGAGGGTCACCTGGTCGCTGTGTTCCGCGGCGCGGATGCCTGCCCGAAACAGTCCGCCTCCGAGGCGCCGGAACGCCGGTTCGGGTTCCGCGCCCGCGCTTTGCAGTACGGGCGGCTCCGGCTCGTCGTCAGGAAAACGCGCGGTCACCAGCAGCCATTGGTCAAAACAGTCGATGCTTACCGCGCCCGGGGCGTCGCTCCCCCGGGATGGCGGCACCGGCGGCTCGGCCGTCTCCGGCTCGATCCGGAGCGGCAGCGTCGCGGCGTTGCCAACATAGTCCTGCGCCTCGACAAGCACGTCCAGCGGTTCGCCGCCCGCTTCGAGCCATCCGTCCGAATCCGAAACCGCGAAATTGGGCGATTGGTTGCCCTCCCACCGCCACTGCAGCAGGAACAGGCCTTCCGAACGATAGTAGGGATGCCACGCCACGGAACCGTCGCCCATGGTTTCGTACGACAAGGCGTCATTCTGCACCCGGAACGCCTCGCGCGCGTTCACGGTGGTCCGCAGGGTGTGCACGCCCAGGACGTTCGCGCCGCCGTTGGCGGGGTCAATCACATCCACCGCAAGACCGATCTCCCCCCGGGCTGTGACGGCCGCGCACGTATGCCCGCCGGCACTGCCGTCGGGCCGGACTTCCAGGACGACCGGCACCACGTCGCCATTGACCGTCGCATCGGCGCCGCGAGGAACCACCAGCACCTTACGGATGCTGGGACGCGTGGTGTCCGGCCACGTGATTCCGAGCAGACGGGGATTCACGGGCCGGCTTTCGGCATCGCGGAATTCCCAGTGGAGGTGAGGGGCGCGCGTCCCCGAGCGGCCCGCAAATGCAAGCAGCTCGCCCCGGCGGACCGGAAACGCCCCGGGTTCCGGCACGAGATCGACCGTGTATTCCTTGCGGGCATGTTGCGCCTGCCGCACATACTCGCGCAGGCTGCTCGAAAATTCCGCCAGATGGGCGTAGACGAACGTATGGCCGTCGTCGGCCCGCAGATACACCGCCTTCCCGTAGCCCCACGGCGAACAGCGGATGCGCGCCACGTACCCGTCGGCCGCCGCGTAGACCTCGGGGCCAACCGTGCCGGTGCGCAGGTCCAGTCCGGCATGGAACCGGCCGGAACGGTATTCGGCGAAACTCGATGTGACCGCCGGAGGCAGCGCGAGCGGCCACTGGTACGCGTCCCCCGCGGCCAGCACCATCAGCGCAAACACCATCGTCACGGCTGGGGACTCATCTGGATCTCCTCCGGCATCTCGCCCGGGTCCAGCATGTCGAGCAATTCCGGATGCGTGATCAGCTTCCGATCCAGATCGAGCGCCGTCTGGATCGCGTCCTCGTCTTTCGTGGCTTCCTGGCAGAACGTTTCCACGGCCCGGTTGGTCTTCCGGAGCAGCAGTGTGTTCTTGATGAACGGCGCCGCCTTCTCGAACGTGATTTCCTCGCCCGGAATCAATTCGAGCAGTTCGATGATGTGGTACCCGAAATCGCTTTCGATGACGCCGGACATCTCGCCCGGTTTGAGCGAGCGGGCCGCTTCGGCCATGAAATCGGGCATGGTGTCGATGCGCGCCGGCCCGAGATCGCCGCCCTTGCTTCGGAACGGTTCGTCGGAAACTTCTTTGGCAACCGCATCGAACTTGCGGCCGGACTGGATCCGGCTGAGCGCATCTTCCGCCTTTTTGCGCGCGTCGTCACGCAGCGCGGCGGCCCCGTTGGCGTTCTGGCGCGGCGCCCGCACAAAGATCTGGCGCAGATGGGCCCGGTCGGGCTGGCGGGCGTTGTCTTTGTGCATCTGCTCAAACTGCTGTTTGACTTCCTCGTCGGTGACCGTCACCCCGCTTTCTTTCGCGATGATCTCCCGCATCTTCTCGACGAGCAGGGCCTTGCGCAATTGCGCGATGGCTTCCTCGCGCGTGGCCCCGGCCTGCTTCAGAATCTCGTCCTCGCTGAGCGGTTCGGAGCGCCCCCCCGAAAGCTGTTTGCCCAGGAGCTCCACTTCCTTCGCCCACTGTTCCTGCACAAACTCCTCGGTCAGCGTCACCTTGCGCTTTTCGGCTTCCTGCAGAAGCACTTCCTTCTCGATGAGTATCCGCATGCAGCGGAGCGCGAGGCCGATGCGAAACGCGTCCGAAATCGTGTCTTCCGGACGCAGCTGCTGGTACCGGTTCAATTCGCCCTTATACAATTCGACGAAGTCCTCGGAGGGAATGGGCCGGTTGTTCACCAGCGCGACGGGACCGGCCGGCACGACGTCCAACACCAGGTCCAGCCCCTCGAGATTCGGGGCCTGGGCCCATGCGGCAAGGCATGTGCTCACCGCCACCACGGCCGCCATCGCGTTTCGTATCACCTTCATCCCTGTTCTCCTGTAGTTCCTTCCGGGGCCTCTTCATCGCCCGAATCGTCGTCCAGGGCGCGCTCGGCCTCCGCGCGCGCCCTTCGTCTGGCGGCCCGCTCCGCGCGGACCTCCGCCACCATCGCCGAGACCAGATAGTGGACCAGCAGCGCGGTGGCCCCCCACGAAGCCGCGAAGGTCAACGATACGCGGTAGGCGATCTCCAGGGGCTCCGCCGAGCCGAGAACGAGGTGAATCGCCAAAACCAGCGTCGCGCAGAACGACGCAACCACGAGGCCCAGTTTATCGCTGTCGGGCAGGATAACCCGGATGTTCTCTCTTCTCCTGACGACCGTCTTGGGCATGCCTCATGCTACCACAGCCGGCGGTCCCGAGGGCAACTGCCGGCCCGCGCATCCCCCGCTCAGGAGATCCCCTGATGGTACTCCTGCAGCGACCGGACCGTCGCCGCGTCCTTGCGGCGGGCGGCAATGCCCCGGGCGGCGGCAATGGCCGCCGCGGTGGTCGTCACATACGCCACCTTGTACTTGATGGCCGATTTGCGGATATACGAATCGTCGGTCACGCTCAGTTTCCCGGCGGGCGTATTCACCACGAGCTGAATTTCGCCGTTCGTGATGGCGTCGACGATATTGGGCCGGCCTTCGTGGACCTTCTTGATCAGCTCGGACTTCACCCCGTGCTCGTCCAGGAAGGCCAGCGTGCCCTGGGTGGCGCGAATCCGGAACCCCATGTTCTGGAACTGCCGCGCCGCCTCGAGCACCCCCGGTTTGTCGGGTTCCGCCACCGTAATCAGCACGGTCCCTTCAAGAGGCAATTTGGACTGAGTCGCTTCCTGCGCGCGGTAAAACGCCAGCCCGAACGAATCCGCCAGGCCGAGCACCTCGCCGGTCGAGCGCATCTCGGGACCCAGCACCGGATCCACTTCCGGAAACATATTGAAAGGAAACACCGCCTCTTTCACGCCGAAATGGGGGACGTGCCGCGGCCGGAGATCCAGTTCCGCCAGCGTTTTGCCCAGCATGACCTGCGTCGCGAGGTTGGCCATCGAGATGCCGCAGACCTTCGAAACCAGCGGCACCGTGCGGGAGGCGCGCGGGTTCGCTTCCAGAATGTATACCGTGTCGTTCGCGATGGCGTACTGGATGTTCATCAGGCCCACAACGTTCATCGCCACGGCAATCTTGCGCGTATACTCCGTGATGGTCTCGATGTGTTTGGCCGGAATGCTGATCGGCGGAATGACGCACGCCGAATCGCCCGAGTGCACGCCCGCCAGCTCGATGTGCTCCATGACGGCCGGCACAAAGGCGTCCATGCCGTCGGAAATCGCATCGGCCTCCACCTCGACCGCGTTCTCCAGAAACTTGTCGATGAGAATCGGCCGTTCCGGCGACACGTCGACGGCCGCCGCGACGTAATGCCGCAGCATTTCCTCGTCGTGCACGACCTCCATGCCCCGCCCCCCAAGCACATACGACGGCCGGACCATCAGGGGATACTTGATCTCGGCCGCAATCGCCAGGGCCTCGTCGAGCGTGCTCGCCATCCCCGATTGCGCCTGCGGGATATGCAGCCGTTCCATGGTGTGCCGAAACTGGTCGCGGTCCTCGGCCAGGTCGATGGTCTCGGGCGACGTCCCCAGGATGGGCACGCCCGCGCTCGCAAGCTCCCGCGCAATGTTCAGCGGCGTCTGCCCGCCAAACTGGACAATCACGCCTTCCGGCCGTTCCTTCTCGTAGATGCTCAGCACGTCTTCAACCGTCAACGGTTCGAAGTACAGCTTGTTCGAGGTGTCGTAGTCCGTCGAAACGGTCTCGGGATTGCAGTTGACCATGATCGACTCGTAGCCCTGTTCCCGCAGCGCGAAGGCCGCGTGTACGCAGCAATAGTCGAACTCGATGCCCTGGCCAATGCGGTTGGGTCCGCCCCCGAGCACCATCACCTTCTTGTTGGGGCTCACCTCCACCGTGTCGGGCGCGTTATACGTCGAGTAGTAATACGCGGCGTCCTCGACCCCGCTGACGGGGACCGCGTCCCAGGCCTCGACGGCGCCGGCGCTGCTCCGCTGCGTGCGTATCCGCTCTTCGGGCACGCCCAGCAGCCGGGCAAGGTACTTGTCCGCAAACCCGTCTTTCTTGGCGCGGGTCAGGAGCTCATCGGGAATGGCCTTGCCCTTATGCGCGAGGATTTCCTCTTCCAGCGCGACCAGTTCGTTCATCTGCTCGATGAACCACGGTTTGATGTGTGTGAGGCGGTACAGCTCCTGGATGTCCGCGCCCTTGCGCAAGGCCTCGTACATCACGAACTGCCGTTCGCTCGTCGGGTGTTTCAGGAGCACCATCAGCTCTTCGAGCGGCTTCTGGTGGAAATCCCGGGCGAACCCCAGGCCGTACCGGCCGGTTTCGAGCGAACGGATGGCCTTCTGGAAGGCTTCCTTGTAATTCTTCCCGATGCTCATCACCTCGCCCACGGCGCGCATCTGGGTGCCCAGCTTGTCTTCAATGCCGCGGAACTTCTCGAACCCCCAGCGCGCGAATTTCACCACGACATAGTCGCCCGAGGGCGTGTATTTGTCGAGGCTGCCGTCGCGCCAGTAGGGAATCTCGTCCAGCGTGACGCCCGCCGCGAGCATCGACGACACCATCGCGATCGGGAACCCCGTCGCTTTCGAGGCCAGCGCCGAGGAACGCGACGTGCGCGGGTTGATCTCGATGACCACCACCCGCCCCGTTGCCGGATCGTGCGCGAACTGGATGTTCGTGCCGCCAATCACCTCGATCGCCTCGACGATGGCGTAGCTGTATTTCTGCAAACGCGCCTGCAACTCGGGAGCGATGGTCAGCATCGGCGCCGTGCAATACGAGTCGCCGGTATGCACCCCCATGGCGTCGACATTCTCGATAAAACAAACCGTGATCATCCGGTTCTTCGCGTCGCGCACCACCTCCAGTTCCAGTTCTTCCCAGCCCAGCACCGATTCTTCCACCAGCACCTGGCCCACCAGGCTCGCGGAAAGCCCCCGCGCCGCGATCGTGCGCAATTCCTCGACGTTATAGACCAGACCGCCGCCCGTTCCCCCCATCGTGTAGGCCGGACGCAGCACCACCGGATACCCCAGCGTCTCGGCGATGCGCTCCGCGTCCTCGACGCTGTACGCCAGTTCGCTTCGGGGCATTTCGATCCCGAGCTGGTTCATGGTCTTTTTGAACGCGCTGCGGTCTTCGCCGCGTTCGATCGCATCGACCTGCACGCCGATGACCTTCACCCCGAATTCGTCCAGCACCCCGCCGCGAGCCAGTTCCGAGGAGAGGTTCAGACCCGACTGCCCGCCCAGATTGGGCAGAAGCGCGTCAGGACGCTCCTTCGCGATGATCTCCCTCAACGTTTCGAAATTGAGCGGTTCGATGTAGGTCCGGTCGGCCATGCCGGGGTCGGTCATGATCGTGGCCGGATTGGAATTCACCAGCACAATCTCGTAGCCCAGCTTGCGCAACGCCTTGCACGCCTGGGTCCCCGAATAGTCAAACTCACAGGCCTGCCCGATCACGATGGGTCCCGACCCGATAATCAGCACTTTGCGGATGTCATCTCGGCGCGGCATAGCTACCCCTCTACTGGTGTCAGCGTCGTTGGCTCCCAAACCGGAAGGAACGCCGCACCGGCCCGGGAGAGTGGCGCGCCGGACCTCACCCACGGCCCGGCGTTCAGAAAATCAGCGAGAATCGAAGGCCGAGTCACGGAGACACGCGTTCTCCACGCCGCCTTCGCCCGGTAGAATACCATAGGTGAAGAGGCAATTTCTTCTTTTTCGCCCGGAGTTTCCGACCGCGGCGCCGCCGGAAAATCCGCGGCGCCGGGCCCGGCGTCATCCGCCGCTGTGCTTATGCCTGCGCCCTTACTGCGGGGGGGATTCGGGCGCCGCGGGGGGATCCTGCGGTTTGCCGCCGCCCATGAGGTTTTCCAGGAGTTCGCGCTGGGCATTCATCATGGTTTCCATCTGGTCGACAAACGCATCGACCTGGGCCACCTGGTCTTCCGCAATCACGGGAACCACGCGGTCGCGCGCCGCACGAAACGCCGCAATCTGGCGGTCGATGGCCGAACCGGGGTTGGCGTAGACCTCGGGATTGTTGACCCATTCCCCTTGCGCGCTCAGTTCCTCGACAATCACGTCGCGGAACATCGTGCGGTTTTCCTCGGTCAGGCCATTCGCGAACATGGACAGCTGCATGTCTATCCCCGATTCGAGCATGCGGCGTTCCTTGCCGGCTTCGTACTCGTCGAACACCGCCAGCTCGTCCGCCGTGAGCACCGTGGCCAGTTGCGCGCGAAGTTTCTGGCCCTGCGCCTCCACGTTCTTGCGCATTGCTTCGGGATCGCTCTTCTTGTTCATGGCGTCAAACCCCTGGCTGACCTGCTCGGCGATGGCGTCTGTCAGGATCTCCCGCACTTTCGCCTCGTCCTCCGCCGGGAGATTCAATTCCTTGAACAGCTCCCCGTACATCGTCGGCACGCTCATCTGGGCCGACATGCGGGCCATGTTCTTGCCCTTTTCACCCGAAAACATCGCCGAAAACGGGTTTTCTCCCGTGTTCTGCCCTTCCTGCGGCTTCTGCAACGCCTGGATCATCGATGTCAACGCGTCGGTGTCCGGCGAGGCGCCGGGAGCCGCCGGCACGGCCGTATCCCCGGCCTCCGGCGGCTGGAGCTTCGCCACCCGCGCCTCGAGGTCCCGGATTTCCTGCGCGGCGGCATCCACCCGCCTGCCCATGGCTTCGAGGTTCTCTTTCAGCGCGTTGATGGTTCCATCGGCCCGCTCAAGGCGGGCACGCAGATCGTCGGCCACCATCCGCTGCCCCATGCCCCAGATCAGGACCCCCGTCCCCGCCAACAGCAGTATCGCCGCAACGATCCATCCCACTAGCTTACCCATGACCCGCTCCTTGGGAAGGCGGAAACCGTGGACTGGTCAACAGGCCCCCACCGTCTCTCGCTTCGCTCCCTGTTGGTTCAGCATACTACAACAGGCAGGCTGCGGTATTCACACCGTGGTACGGGCAAGGCAATCGCGCGAAAACCAGATGGAAACCGTCAGTTCGCCGGAAGAACAGAGGCGCTCTACCTGCCCCACGTCAGCGCATTCGCCAAAAGAAAATGCAGATGTCCCCAGGAAACGGCGTTTTGCAGCGTCTTTCCGCGCAGGTAGGAATCCAGTGGGCGCGCGGTTCCGCGTGGCCACCCCCGCCAGGGGCGGACACGGCATGCACACGGATTTTGAATTTCGGCGCGTGATTGTCTGCCGTCCCTACGGGACTCGTGGGTGGAGGGATACGGGGTTCCCACCACTGAAGTGGTGGGCTATTTTCTTTCGTCCCTGACGGGACTCAATGCGGAGACGGCGCTAATCCCGTCTTCTTT
>ERZ795031.5432-NODE-5432-length-10265-cov-4.071499_pt1 | contig 10265 bp, 7 predicted proteins | sample MGYA00375123_ERZ795031 | MGnify/ENA primary metagenome ERZ795031 (study PRJEB30166, sample SAMN05720159) | activated sludge metagenome | isolation source: anaerobic digester from wastewater treatment plant | place: USA | collected 2015-04-21 ... | reverse complement strand
TTATTGCTTCACACGGCCATACGGTATTCCATTTTCCAGAACAACAGTTTACAACACAAATCGGTGATGGGGCTCAAATTGCAGCGGTAACTGGGATTCCTACAATTGTTGATTTTCGCTCAAAAGATATCGCACTGTATGGCAGTGGCGCTCCTGTTGTTCCTATCGGGGAGAAATTTCTTTTTCAGCGAAACAAACTTTTTCTAAATATTGGAGGCATTGCAAATGTTTCCTACCATAGCAATGATTCGGTTATTGGTTTTGATGTGTGTTGTGCAAATCAATTGTTGAATTATTTAGCCGGTAAAATGGATAAGCCCTATGATGAATATGGTGCTATTGCTGCGTCCGGTACCGTGCGACAAGATCTTTTGATGCAACTGAATGCCGTCACGTTTTTTGCATTGCCTTTTCCGAAATCTTTAGATAATGGATTTAGTTCAAACGAGATGATTCCAATTATAGATTCGTATTCGTATAGTATAGCTGACAAATTAGCTACTTGTTGTGAACATATTGCAATGCAACTGAATACGAGTTTGCAATTTGTTCAAGATAAATCGGAAGCGATATTTACAACAGGTGGAGGTGCATTTAATCGCTATTTACAGCAAAGGATAGAAGCACAAACTAACCGAAAAGTTGTAGTTCCTTCTGCTGAAATTGTAAATTACAAAGAGGCATTAATTATAGCATTCATGGGGGTTTTACGCTGGCGTAATGAAATTAATGTTTTGCAAACCGTAACAGGAGCAAAAGCAGATTCAGTGAATGGCGCTATTTATTATTGATTGAAAACAGAAATTGTGGAGCAAATATTATTAACAGGGGCAAACGGATTACTGGGTTCTCAAATTGCAAAACGCCTTATTCGAAAAGGATATAGTGTTCGGGCTATTAAACGCAACAAAAGTGATTTGCGTTTATTGGGTGAAGACGTTCATAAAATAGAATGGATTGAAGGGGATGTTCGTGATGTTGTTTCTCTTGAAGCAGCTATGAATGGCGTTTCAACCGTTATACATTGTGCGGCTATGATTTCGTTTGTGCCTGAAGATGCAGAGGCTATGATGCAGGTGAATGCTCAAGGAACTGCGAATGTTGTGGATGCTGCTTTGTACTGTGGAGTAAAAAAAATGATTCATATTAGTAGTGTAGCTGCATTTTGCCGACCCAAAGGTGTAGCATTAATTGATGAACAATTAGATATTAAAGATTCGAAGGACAATTTTAACTACTTTAGAAGTAAGTTTTACGGTGAACGTGAAGCATGGAGAGGATTAGCGGAAGGGTTAGACGTTGTTGTTTTATGTCCTTCCACTATTTTGGGAGGAGGTTTTTGGGATATGGAGCCTAATAAATTGTTTGCTCAAATCCATAAAGGATATCCTTTTTATACAACCGGAGTGAATGGTTTTGTGGATGTACGCGATGTGGCAGATGTTGCAATGTTGGCGTTCGACAAAGACATTTCGGGAGAAAAATTTATTGTTTCGTCTGAAAATGTCGGCTTTAACGATTTAATGTGGATGATTGCCGATGCTCTGGGTGTTAAACGCGCCAAATTTAAAACCGGTAAATGGCTTGGTGCCATTGCTTGGCGAGGTGAGTGGTTGCTATCGAAAATTACAGGTAAAAGGGCTTTGGTAACAAGAGAAGTTATCGAAATGGCGATGTGTGATTTTAGGTATGATAATCGCAAAGTTTGTAAAGAACTTGGTTTTGAGTTTAGGCCGGTTGCGCAAACGGTAAAAGATGTTGCAGCATTGTATAATACAGCATTGGAAAAAAAGTCCTCCTTTTCGTTTTTTAATTAAAGTATATCATTCACGCAAGGTATTTGATATAGGTGTTATTTATAATGCGTTTTTAATTGTCTTCAAAATGGCTGGTTTGCCCATATTTATTGGGCCGGTAGTGCAACTTTTTTGTAATTTTACCGGTCTTAATGCAATATGTTTAATTATGAAAAAGTTCATCTTCTGCTGCTTTCTTTTGTTTACTGTATTAGGTATTGATGCAAATGCACAAGTGAACAGTGCCGTTTTTATTCAAGAAGAAGCAAGTACGCTTGTGTTAAAAGGCAGTGCCAATGATATTAATTTTAGGCGGCTAAAGCGGCTGGAAGGCTCTTATCAACTTATTGTTGACGATGTTCGGCTAGTTAGTATTCCAGCTGATTTAGGGCTAAGGATTGCACAACTTCAACAACCTGAAAATGATGTCACGATTAAGTTAAGCGATCATTTAATCGTTAAAGTGATTTCAGTGCGTAACCTACAGCATCAAAAAAAGATACCAACAGGGCAAACGATAATTACTAACCAAGCAATCTTCTCAAAATGAGTAAAACGATGTATAAATTAGCCCCGTTATGTTTGCTGTTCTTCTTTTTCAACTCAGCAGTTGTTGCGCAACCGTTAAATGACGACTGTTTAAATGCTACACCTATTGCTATTCCTGTATCAGGAAGTACTTGTGTAAATGGAAATAATATTGGCGCCACATCAACAACTTGGGGGTCAGCTCTTTGTGGGCAGACTACGTGGACCAATGATGTATGGTATACTTTTGTTTCGAATGGCACATTGAATACAATTACAGTAAAACCAAGCGGAAGTCCTGCAGCAGCTAGGCTAGGGATTACTGTATATACCGGGAGTTGTGGGAGTTTGTCTGGACTTGGAACTTATTGTGCTATTGCCCCCAACAACCCCGATTCGGCAGTTGTTATACAAGCGTCAGCAATAGGTACTCAATATTTTATTGAGGTGAGTTCTTTTAATGGCGATGGCAATTTTCAGTTGTGTGTTAATTCTGTTACACCTCAGCCGTCTCCCGGTTCTTCATGTGCAACAGCTTCAAGAGTATGTGCTTTAAATCCATTTACATTAGGCTCTGGTCCTTCAGGCACAGGGGGGTATACTCCGGATTGTTTTCTTTTTGGAGCCAACTCATCAGTATGGTACCGTTTCACAGTTGGAGTTTCGGGTACGTTAGCATGGAGTGCTACTCCAAACTTGGCTGGAACAGAACTTGATTGGGCTTTGTATGATATTACAAGTGCTTGTCCTGGATTATTCACATCATCGGTGGCTTGTAATTACAATTATTCTAATGAGGCTTCTAATCCGGTTGGGATGAGTACTACTTCTGGTACTCTTTGTCCAACCGATGGTTTGGGTGGAGCTGCTGGAGAATTTTGCCCATCGATAACTGTAACAGCCGGAAGAACGTATGCAATTGTAATTGATAATTTTTCCAATAACGGTTCGGGTTGGGATTTTAATTGGACAGGGAGTACATTTGGACTAGCGCCTACAAGTCAATTTACTGCAAGTCCATCTTCAATATGTGGAAGTGGAGGAACTGTGAATATTACCAATACTACTATTGGTGGTACAACACAAGTTTGGAACTTTGGTGATGGTAGTGCAAGCTTTACAGGTGCTGCTCCTCCTGCACATAATTACACTGCACCGGGTACGTATGTAATATCAAATCAAGTAACGAACAATGGCTGTACTGACGTTAGTACCCAATCGGTACAGATTATTGCCAATCCTACAGTTACAGTAAATAGCGATACGGTATGTGCCGGAACTTCTGCAGTATTAACGGCTACACCAAGTAATACCGGAGGAACCTATAGTTGGTCTCCGGGAGGGGCAACAACTCAGACCATAACTGTTTCGCCCGGAACTAATACCACCTATACTGTTACCTACACATTATTGAGTTGTTCGGGAACAGGAACAGGAACGGTTACTGTTAATTCTAAACCTGATGCAGGAATAGACCAAACTGTAGTTTGTTTAACCACCGATTCAGCAACTATGGCTGGTATTGGGGTAGGTACATGGTCGGCTTTATCTTCAAATCCGGGAACAGCTACTATTACTACCCCTAGTTCTCCTACTACAACCATCACCAGTTTTAGTGTTGTTGGAACCTATAGGTTTGTTTGGACAAGTGCTTCAGGATGTACCGATACTGCCAGTGTTGTGGTTGGAAATGCCTGTGGTTGTGTAAACCCGCCTACGATTACTATCAGTCCGAAAACTAGTGCCATTTGTGCCGGACAAACTCAAGTTGTTTCCGGTATATTCGGAGGTTCTGCTACGCAAGTATCCTACAGTAGTTCAGGGACAGGTACATTCAGTTCGCCATTAGCATCTGCTAGTCCATTTAATGTTACGTACACGCCAAGTACTGCGGATATAACTGTTGGTACTGTTACATTATATGCTACAACGAATAATCCCCTAGGGAGTCCTTGTTCTGTTCGAATCGATTCCTTTACGCTAAACATTAATCCTGTACCAATTGCAACGGCAAGCAACACCGGTCCTTATTGTGAAGGATCAACAATTAGTTTGGTAGGTGGTGTAAATGGACTAGCATCTTATGCATGGAGTGGTCCTAATGCCTATGCGAATGGTACGCAAAGTCCTTCTATCCGCAGTTCAACTCCTACAATGTCGGGTGTATATACCATCACGGTTACAGATGCTTCTTCTTGTACAGCTACAGCTACTACAACAGTTGAAGTAAATCCATTACCACAAATTTCAGCTGTTGCCACAAATACCATTTGTACGGCTAATAACGGTATAGTGGTGGTAACCGTGAATAGCGGAGGTACACCTGGATTTAATTATACATGGAGCCCTGCGAATATTGATAACGATACCATAAACGGTTTAGGTGTTAATACTTACAATGTAACTGTTACGGATAGCAAAAATTGTTCAGCTGCAGCAACTGCTAACGTAGGGCTGACAACTAACCCGGTTCCTATCACATTAGATCGAATTGTGAATGTAAAATGTAATGGTTTAAGTACAGGTGAAATCGATGTTACAGTTGGGACGGGAACATTAGCATATACTTATCTATGGACTCCTATTGCACAAAGCACAGAAGATGCTACTGGCTTAAGTGCAGGGGCATACACACTTATTGCTACTGATCAATTTGGCTGTATTGACTCAGCGCATTATACAGTTACAGAGCCCACAGCATTGAATTTTAGTGTGGCTTCGCATACCGATGCATCTTGTTATGGAGGTAGTAATGGAACAGCAACTTTAACTGTATTTGGTGGTAGTGGCACTTATCATTTCCTTTGGAATGACCCTTCAGCACAAACATCAGCTACAGCAACAGGATTGGCAGCAGGTACATATACAGCAACGGTTACAGACGACAGTGCCTGTGTGGCCACAACCTCAGTAACTATTGCTGAACCAACAGCTGTTACGTTTGCAACGCCAACTATAGTTTCGCCTTTGTGTTTTAGAAGTGCAGATGGAAGTATTACTTCATCTGCCTCAGGAGGAACCGGGGCAATTAATTATAGCTGGAGTCATAACATCGGGTTGAATAATACACTTGCTAGTCCGTTAGATACCGGAGTGTATTTTCAAATTGCCACTGATGGGAACGGTTGTAGCGATACAGCATATTTTCACATACAAGATCCAATGCCAATTCAATTTAATGCCGCTACAGTTGTAGATGTAAATTGTAATGGGGCAAAAGATGGAAGTATTAGTAGTACAGCACAAGGAGGAACAGGAACTTTGACCTATGGATGGAACTTTGATCCAACATTAAACTTGACCAACTTAGTTGGGTTAGATACCGGAACGTATATACACTATGCCACTGATATAAATGGTTGCAAGGATAGTGCAATATATACCATTCATGAGCCGACTGCTGTAATTTTTCAAGCAGCTACAATCGTTAACGTGTCTTGTAATGGTGGAAATGATGGATCTATAACCTCTGTAGCATTGGGCGGAACGGGAGTTATTACTTATAGTTGGAGCCAAGATGCTACATTAAATAGTTCAACGGCTACAAATCTTTCTGCTGGAACATATACTCAAACCGCATCTGATGCTAACGGATGCAGTATTACAAATACCTTTACGATTACTGAACCAACAGTTATAACATTTGGAATTCCGCAATTGGTAATGGTCACTTGTAATGGTGGAAGTGATGCAACTATTACGTCTGCAGCTTCTGGTGGAACAGGTGTAATATCTTATACTTGGAGTCATGATGGCACATTGAATAATAGTATTGCTACAGGTTTGACAGCAGGCATCTACGGACAAACTGCAACAGATGCGAATGGCTGTTCTGCCACAACATCGTTTACTATTACTGAACCTACGCCAATCGTATTTATTAATCCAAGTGTTCAAGATGTGAAATGCCATGGTGAAAATACTGGAAGTATTCACAGTGAAGCAACAGGTGGAACGGGTAATATTCAGTACGGTTGGAGCCACAACTTGGGATTAAATAGCCCCGATGCTTTGAATTTGATTCAAGGGACTTACTATCAGATTGCAACAGATGCAAACGGTTGTAAAGATACGAGCAACTTGTTTGTTGTAAATGAACCAACACAACTTACTTTATTGGCTAATGCAACACCTGAATTGTGTATCGGTGCAGCGAATGGAACAATTACATCTATTGCCGGAGGAGGAACACCAGGTTATAGTTTCGATTTAACATTGGGTGGAGCAATTATACAAACCAATGCAAGCGGAAGTTTTAGTTCGTTATCCCCTGCAACATATATAGTTGACGTTACTGATGCAAATGGTTGTGTTGAAATGCAAACTGCTACAGTGTATTCGCAAGAGCACGATATGTTTACGGTAGATGTAGATAGTACAAGTTGTTATGGTGCACAATATAAGGATGGTGTAATTCGGGTTGAAAGTCAAACACTTTTAAATGGGCCGTATCAATATTCAATTGACAACGGTAAAACATATAGCTATGTTTCCGATTTCTATAATTTGAGTGCAGGTGTTTATACTGTGTTTGCCAAGAATAACAACGGTTGTGATACAAGTTTCATTGTTGAAGTGCCTGAACCGCTTCCGGCAATATTGGCTATTATACCTAACGATACCAGCATTCATATTGGCGAACAGATTGGTCTAGCTATTCAATTATATCCATATCCAACAAGTAGTATCACTAGTTACCACTGGACACCTGCAGCTGGTTTAAGTTGCGATGATTGTCCTAATCCTACAATGACATCCTATCAGAAAAACAATACCTATTTGTTAGAAGTTACGTACAGCAATGAATGTAAAGCCTCGGCCATTGCTACAATCAATATTAAGTCTGACACTTCATTGTATATACCAAATGCATTCAGTCCGAATGGTGATGGAAACAACGATTTGTTTGAAGTTTATGGAAGAGAATTAAAAACGGTACACATGGAGGTGTTTAACCGATGGGGTGAAAAAGTATACGACAGTATGGGAAATCCATATGCTTCATGGGATGGTAAATACAAAGGGGAGTTGCAACCTCCTTCAGTATATGTATTCTCTGTTGAAGTGGAATACTTAAATACTAAGAAAGACAGACGTTCCGGGTCGGTTACCCTTATCCGGTAAATCAATTAAACGATAATAAAAAGGCGCAATTACAATTGCGCCTTTTTTATGTGTTGTATTTACTTAGATATTGATGAATCGCATCAAAGCATCGTAGCGTTCTTTCATGTCTTCACGATATTCGTCTTCGTGATAGAAGCCGTTGATTTCGTAGTTGTAGCGCTCAAAAGTGGCCATGATAGCCGACAATTCGTTAGAGTTGGTTTTGATTGTTACGTTCACTTTGGCGTTCATTTGATCTATATTGGTGTAGCAAGCCAACGGGTAAACACCATTGCTTTCAATGATTCTAACAATTTCGGTAAGCGAAAAATCTTTTAAAGGAACAGTTAATTCAATGATGCCTCCTTCATCTACAATAGAATTCAATTCAGAAAACGCTTTCAAACAACTTTCAGCAGAAATGACACCTGCATATACATCATCGCTATCGGTAAGTACCGGAACGATACGCACATTGTATTCTAGTGCAGCTTTCATTACATCAAAAAGATGCGAAGATTCGTGTACATAGGGCCGTTTGAGCGAAGTATGTATTTCTAACAAAGGATCGTTTAGATGCTTAAGTAAGGTGATTTCTTCTAATGAAATAATACCAACATACACACCATTATTCACTACCGGCATTTGGTTCACGTTCAGTTCGTGCATGGCTAGAAGTGCCATCTCACCGGTGTCGGTATAGTTGAGCGGTTTTAAGTGATTCGATATGATTTCGCTGGCAATCATTTATATACTATATACGCTAAAATGAGAAAATGTTGTTGAATTCCCTAAGCTATTTTCTGCAAAAATGCTGCCATAAGTTTGTTGAACTCTTCCGGGCGTTCCATCATAGGAGCATGTCCGCACTTTTCTAAAATGGTTAACTCGGAGTTCACTAAAAGCTTTTTAAATTCTTCTCCAACAAACGGAGGGGTAATAGTATCGCTTGCTCCCCAAATCAAATTGCAAGGAATTGTGATTTTGTGTAACTCATCACGCAGGTTGTGGCGAACAGCCGATTTTGCGATGAACACTACACGAATCGCTTTTTCTCTTGAATTTACAATATCGTATACTTCATCTACCAATTCGTCTGAGGCCAATTCTGGATCGTAAAAGGTTTCGGCCGTTTTGCGTTTGATGTAAGACTTATCGCTCTTTCGCGGATATTGATCGCCTAAAGAACTTTCAAACAAACCGGAACTGGCTGTAAGTGTCATTGATGCTACCTTTTCTTGCTTGCGAAGTGTATACAGTAATGCTATGTGACCGCCTAATGAATTGCCGATAAGATGAACCTTTTCGTACCCTTTATACTCAATGAAAGCGTCAATATAATCGACCATACCGGTTACGCTTGTTTTGTCTAAATCAAGTGTGTATAAAGGCAAAATGGGGATTACCACAGTATAGTCCTTACTGAAATAATCGGTTACATCTTTAAAATTACTCAAAGCGCCAAAAAGGCCGTGCAAGTTCAGAATCACAGGACCAGAACCTACTTCAACATATTTAAACGCTCCTTCTTCTTTTATTACTAACGACATACAATGGATTACGTCCAAAAATAGATTTATTATTAAAGTATCAAATTATATTCTACATTTTTTCACAAAAGCAAGCCAGTTTTTTAGCGTTTGTTCACCATACTCCGATAAAACAGATTCCGGATGGTATTGAATACCACATAGATAGCCCGAAGTATCGGCAATGGCCATGGTTTCACCGGTTTCGGAAGTGGCGATTATTTCTTCTTCTTTTACGTCAGCCAGTATGAGCGAGTGGTAGCGCATTACACGAATAGGGGAGGGTATGTTTTCAAATAGGAAATGATGTTTATGTTGAATCGCAGATGTTTTTCCGTGTTGCGGTTGAACTGCTTTTATAAGTTGGTAACCTAAAAATTCTCCAATGGCTTGATGTCCGAGACAAATCCCCAGTATAGGTAGTTTTCCGGCAAAAGCACGAATGGTCGCATTGGTAATACCGGCATTTTCAGGGCGTTTTGGGCCGGGGGAAAGCACTATGCCATCAATATTTAAGGTTTCGATGTCCTCAATAGTAACGGTATCGTTTTTCACTACAATGCAATCAGCGCCACATACTCGTAGCAAATCAAAGAGGTTGTAGGTGAAGGAGTCGTAATTATCAATGAGTAGTATCCTCATGATGTGTGTTATCTTCTTTCAGTAAGGCTTCGTACTTAGAAAATGTGTCTTTCAATGCAGGAACAACTTTGCCGCTGTATTCCATTACAGTTGGTGCAAAATTGGCAATGTAACTGTAAACGTGTGATGTTTTCTGTTGTGCTTCAGAAATTAATTCCCACTTGTTTCCAAACCAAACCAAAACGCATAATACATAGAGCCCAACAATAGAATGAACAACGCCTCCGGCAAATTGGTTAATGAAGTTTAGCGAGAACGATTTTAGAATTTGTTCTAAAATCCAAGCCAATAGGCGCACAATAATTACTATCAAAACAAAAACAGTAATGAAAGCTAAAATAGATAGCGATTTCCCACTCAGGCTAGTGAGTTCTTTGAGGTACGACATGGCAATGTACGAGAGCTTAACAGCGGCTGCAATGGCAATGAAATATCCAATAAACGAGAATACGGAATAGATAATTCCTTTCGTATATCCCCACCAAAAGGCAACAGCTATAAAAATCAAAAAGACAATGTCGAAAATCATAAAACGGTGTTTTTAGATTAAGCCGGCAATAAACTTTTAACGGTCTCAGCGATGAGTTTTCCATCGGCTTTTCCGGCCAATACTTTAGCTGCGCCCATTACTTTGCCCATATCTTTTGCAGAAGTGGCTCCGGTT
>ERZ795031.5423-NODE-5423-length-10276-cov-3.448097_pt1 | contig 10276 bp, 8 predicted proteins | sample MGYA00375123_ERZ795031 | MGnify/ENA primary metagenome ERZ795031 (study PRJEB30166, sample SAMN05720159) | activated sludge metagenome | isolation source: anaerobic digester from wastewater treatment plant | place: USA | collected 2015-04-21 ... | reverse complement strand
AAAAGGACGTGTAGCGGAGCGGGTGCCAGGCCGCGAAAAGACCGGAATGACCGTGGTTAGAGTTGTTTGTAATGAAAGACGACGATACATTTATGTTGCGCCGAAGGTGCCTCTTCTTCCGGGCGTAGTCCCGGATGAAGCGTAGAACCTTGTGGTTCATCTTAGCAGGACCATGCCCACGTTCTTGCGGTTTTTTGTGCAATTGGACGCGTTTCAGAGGAAGTATCCTATAGGCGCAAAAAAACGGCATGACGGTACAAGGAAGGATACTTTACATAGTAAACAGATACGGCAGGTTGATAAGTAAAGGAAAACGACGTAACGACAGTGCCTAACAAATTCTCACCTGCAGAGACAGTCAATTAACGTTAATTTAAGATATTGGTAACAACAATCCTGCACATTTTCAAATTAAAATAAATACCATCCTTATTTATAATCGGCACAAAACAAATAACTGTTAGTAAAATGTGATTATCTGTGTCATAATCTATAAGATATTACACTCTTCTTGTATTTTATCGTCATCTCTGTGAACTCTAAAGTGTTATCCTGCTACCCCATTGACAAAATTCTTTGCTTTGTCCGGACGATCGTCAAGTATTATATTGACAATGAGACAGAAATGATCTATAATTCGCCCTATTGTTAAAATTTCCAAAAGAGATAAGGCATGAAAGAAGTACCAGTTGATGCCCTGAAAGAATCAGCCACCACCGACAAAGCCAGTGGTATGAGGAGGGTTCCTGATAGGAGCCTGATGAAAAGAATTGTCGAATTCCTTTTAAAGCCCTGTGGTTCGTCTTATCACAACCGAGCCCACGTCCTTCCCGTTTTTTCGCCACGTGGACCCGATTCAAAGGAAGTATCATATAGGCGCGAAAAAAGCATGACGGCACGAGGAAGGATATATTAAACAGCGAAACGAGCCGGCAGGTTGATAAGCGAAGGAAAACGGCGGAACGGCAGCACCTTACGAATTCTCACCGGCCGCGCCGATGGATTAACCTTGATTTAGTCAAACAAAGGCGACCACGTGCAACAGACAGCATCACTTGATACCGTGATAAAAGAGGTACCACAGAAAAGCGGTTGGAATGCGAAATTGCCCGTGCAGATGACCAATCCTTCCAATCCATGCATTTCCGCCTCAATAAGTATGTATGGAACAGACCTGGTTTCACAGGTCAGACGGGATGCTCATTACTACAGCCTCCGCTATCCCCGGAAAGCCAATCCCCTGTCACCCTGTTGGATTTACAAAACGTATCCACCGCATCTCAAGGTGCCTTACCATTGTGGAAGAGAAGATTCCCGTATCTTATGCGGCCCCATCCGACACCTCGTATTACGGAGACGAACCGATGACCAAGATACGCAACCAACTGCCTGAATTAACGAGAATCGCCGTCCTTGGCGGCACGAAACTGGGCGCCGAAGCGACTACAATGGCAAAGCATATCGGCCATGCCATTGTTGATGCACGCTGTTGCCTGGTCACAGGGGGACGCAAGGGCGCGGGCCAGGCGGCATCTGAAGGCGCGGCCGATGCGTGTCAGAAATATGGGTTGGACACCGCACATCACATCATTGCCCTGGTACCGGAAGGTAAATCATCGGATTATGATATCGGCGGTGTTATACAGATACGTGCCGACAAGGTTGCTCGGCGCGTGGTACTTGTCAGTGCCACGGTTGGCGCGATTGTAGTCGGCGGCGGCAAGGGAACAAGGTCGGAAGTGCTGATCTCGGCCATGGAAGCGGCCATGGATGGTTACAGGCTCATTCCGGTCTCGGGAACCGGGGGGGAAGCGGACCGGATGTGCGCTCACATCGCGCCGTTCGCCGACCCGATTCTGAACCGTCCCGCGCCCAGTTCCGAGAAAGCCAGAGCCATCGTGGCCGCGATTCAGCAGGTACCCTGCTGGTATTGCGGCATCGATTCCGCCCGGGCGCACTATGACTGGTTTGAGGACCCGGAAAAAGAGGCGTTAGTCAAAGAAATGCGCCGAATCCGCCACAAGTATTTTTAGATGGAAACGTAGCGCAAACGGTTACGGTCTCTGGGTCGCCTATAAGCGTTACATCACGACCTTGCGGCACGGGCCAGGGCCTGGTCCGCGCTTTCTTTCAATATCCGGGCCGTGGTGGAAGCGTCGTGGATGCCGGTCATGATTTCGGTAACGGCCCGGGCGGCGAGGTCGCGCACCTGCTGCCAGCCGGTGATGTTGGGTTCTGGTTTTGCGATGGGCAGGCAGTCATAGGGCGCGCGGTTATGGGGCCATTGCTCCCAGAAGGCAAGCATATCCGGGTGCTTCAGCGCACTCTTGCGCACGGGCAGATAGCCGGTTTCCAGCGCCCAGCGCACGGAAACGTCCGCACCGGTAAAGTGTTTGACAAAGGCCCAGGCGGCATTGACCGCATCCTCCCCGATGTTGAACAGGCACACGTTCGGGCCGTAGAGCACCGTGGCGGGACGGGCCGGGTCCCGCTGGGGAATGCGCGTGACGCCCCAGCGCTCACGGTCGCCCTCCATGAGGAGCATCATATCGCTCATGCCGGAACTGCTTCGCAGCACAAAGGCGACTTCATTTTTGGCGAGGGCGACATTGTCTTCATAGGATCCCGGCGAGATGAGATAGGCGAGTTCCTCCCGCGCGAGCGTTTCGTAGAGTTTGAATACGGCCCGGGCCGCTTCGCTGTCATAGAGGGTCTCACGTCCCTGCACAACGGCGCCGCCCATGCTGTACATCATGCCGTTGACCGTGGAACAGTCGGCATGGACGGCATGGGCGAACTTACCGGTCTGTTGCTTTACGCGCCGGCACTGGTCCAGAAATTGTTCCCAGGTCTCCGGCGGCGCGTCAATACCCGCGTCGGCAAGTACTTTTTTGTTGAAATACAGCATGAGGATACTTTTCGCGAAGGGAAAGGAATAGAACCGGTTGCCATGCTCGGGGAAACGGTTGGTTTCCAGCACATTGGGGAAAAAATCGTTCAGTTCCGTTTCGGACAACCCGGCCTCCGGGTTCGCGATGAGGTCGTCGAGGATGCGCACCGCGCCGAGGGGGATGTATTCACAGGTCATGCTTTCATACGACACCGCCATGGCGGGCAACACGCCCGCGTTGATACCGCCGGTCACCTTGCGGAAGATGTCGGCATAGCTGCCCGCGCGTTCCACCTTGACAGGCATGCCCCGCCATCCGCGGTTGAACGTTTCGACCAGGCTGCGCAGCAGTTCGGCGCTCTCAGTGGTCTGCCGGTCCCAGAACACGGCAGCATCCGGGTTAAGCGGCTGAAATGCCTCATCGCCGGTTTTGGAAGGGGTACGTCCGCAGCCGGCAATCATAACAGCCAGCAGGACCGCCATACCGGTCATCCAGGTCGCACAGCAATACGCGAAACGACAGGAACACGCGGATCGTTGGCAACTGGTTCCCAAATTTGGGCTGGCTCCCGGATGGCAACTGGTTCCCAAATTCCTATTTGGGAACCCCCTCTCTCTTGAAATTCTATTTCTCATCTTGGTGTCGATTGTCATGTTTCTCTTTTGCGTTACCTATGGTCCATGCACAGGAGGTTCCCAAATAGGAATTCGGGAACCAGGTTTGGGGGGCTATTCAGGGCCATTTCGCAGTCCGTCCTTTTTTTGCTCATTGCGGCTGGCTCCCAAATTGGGGCTGGCTCCCAGATTCCTATTTGGGAGCCAATTGCTTTCCTGTTCCTGCGCAAGCTGGCCATCTGGACCTGTTTCATTTATTTTTGTGACTTCTGTGCCTTTTGTGGCCAAACCAAAACTTTATTTCCGGTTGCCGGTTCATCCTTTGATGCCCGAACCGAGGGCGCTCTCCACATAATGGCGTTGCGCCACCAAGTATAAAACGACCGTGGGCAGAATGACAACCGCGGACGCGCACATCAGCAGGTTCAGGCGGGTACCGGCATCACTGTAAAAGGCGGTCAGGCCGACCTGGACCACCCGCATATCTTCGTCGGCGGTCACGATAAGGGGCCACAGCAGGGCGTTATAACTGCCGAGAAACGCGAACAGGGCCACCGTCACGAGCATGGGCTTTACCAGGGGAATACCGATGCGAAACAGGAAGCGGAGGTGACCGCAGCCGTCCACCCGCGCGGCGTCATAATAATCCTCGGGTATGCCCAGAAACGCCTGGCGCATGAGAAAGATGGAGAAGGCGTTCGCGCACCACGGGATAATGAGCGCGGCATAGGTGTTGTACCAGCCCAGCCGGGTGATGGTGACGAAATTCGGCACGAACACCGCCTCGAAGGGCACCATCATGGAGCCCAGCACAAGGGCGAATAGCAGGCCCCGGCCGCGAAACTGCAGGCGCGCGAAGGCATAGCCCGCCATCAGTGAAGTCAGGCACACCGCGACACAGACCGCAAAGGAGACCACCAGCGAATTGATGAAGTACCGGCCGAAGGGCGCGGCACGGAAGGTATCCGCCACGTTCTTCCACTGCCAGGTTTCCGGCAGCAGATGCAGGCTTGCGGTGTTGGCCTCGGGCAGCGTTTTAAAGGCCGTACCCACCATCCACAGAAAAGGATACACGGTAAGCACCGCTCCCGAGGCGAGAAGCAGGTACAGAAGATAGCGCCGCGCTTTCATAGGTAGTGCACCCGGCGCCCGAGTATGCGCCACTGAATAATGGTAAGGATCACGATGGCCAGCATCAACAGCGTCGCCACAGCCGCAGCATAGCCCCAATACCCGTACTGGTAGAACTGGGCATAGATATACAGAATCAGGTTTTGTGTTTCCGCCATGGTGCCGCCGTGAGTCAGGGCATAGAAACTGTTAAAGGCCTGGAACGCCTTGATAACGCCGACAATCAGCAGGAAAAAGAGCGTGGGCGACAACAAAGGCAGCATAACGTGCCGCAGCAGGCGCACGCCGACAGCGCCGTCGATACGCGCCGCCTCTTCCAGCTCGCGCGGTATCCCGCTCAGTCCGGCAAGGAAAACCACGATCATGAAGCCGCACCCGTGCCAGATATCAAACACCATAATACAGGCCAGCGCCAGGCTCGGCCCCCAGGAAGCGGGCACCGCTCCGCCGGAAATGAGGTGGAATACGCCGCGCGGCTCCAGCAGCCATTGTTGGGGCGAAGCGCCCGCATAGCCCAACAGAAGATTGAGGATGCCGCTTTGCGGGTTAAACAGGCTGCGCCACACCAGGGCCGCAGCCACGGCGGAGGTCACGTAGGGCAGGAAATAGAAGGTGCGCAGGAATCCACGAAACGCGTCAATCCGGTAGAGGCCGTAAGCGATAAGAAAACTCAAGACCAGGGACACCGGGACAACGCCCACCACATAGTACACCGTCACGAGAAGGCTCTGCCGGAAATCATGGCTGCGAAAAGCATCGAGGTAATTGGCGGCACCAACAAATGAACCCATACCGTGACGCCCGCCGAACAGGCTCATGTAAAAGGTCGCGCCCATGGGAAGGAGGATAAACACCGAGAGAAGGAACACCGAAGGCAGCAGCAGCAGGATGGCGGCAGGCGCATCGCCCAGCCCGCGCCGGTGCAGCCGGTCCAGAAATTCATCCAGCGCACCCAGCAGCGTGTCGGGCAGCCGTAAAAGCCACGAAAGATATTTCACGATACCGTTCACCCGGGAAGACATGGGACAGTTCTCCGAAAACGCCCCCGTTTCGCCGGACCCAGTCCGACAAGGTCAGCATGGGTTCGACAAAGTCCGAATACCCTTCATCCTCTAGTCCATCGGCAACAGGTCTATCCGCCGGAATTCCGTGGGATGGCTTTCCGCCTGGAGCGCAATATAACCCTCTCCCACCAGCAGCGGGGCACCCGCTTTGATCAAGACCTGGGCATCCTTGTCGTTTTCGTCCAGCTGGGGCTTTTCATATTCCAACACAACTTTACCGTCAATCAGGTGGCGGATGCGGTCGTTCCCGTTGACCTCGATTTCCACGATTACCCACTGGTCGCCATGATAGGTTTCGGAACGGGAGTCTATACAATGCTGTTTGACAAGGTTCTCCTCCATGACGACATGGGTCCCCGGCGTGCACAGGTTGGCTGTGGTCCGGGAATGGCTGCCGTCACCACCCAGCAATTGCACCTCAATAGAAACGGGGAAACTTTGGTCCATCGCCATGCTTTTCGGATCCTGGCAATGCAACATGACGCCGTTGTTCCGCAGGGCCCAGCCTGCGCCGCCCTTCACCTGGTCGCCGACAAAACGGTATTCCACGCGCAGTTTATACCTGGAAAATTTGTCCTTGTAAAATACGTGGCCAAAGATATCGTTAAAACTCTCCCACTGGTCATAGGACACTTTGAGAATGCCCGCTTCCACGCGAAAGGTGTTCTTATAGTTCTCGCCCAAGGGATGGTCCTTGAACTTGATGGTCCAATCGTTCAGGTCTTTTCCGTTGAACAAGGCAATCCAGCCGGATTCCTTCGTGGTATCCGTTTCGTCCGCGAAACCGCCGGACATAATAAAGACCAGACTGCAAACCACCGCGATAAACATTGCGGACCGGAGTCGCCGGATCCGGGAATACACGGCCTTTTTCATAAAAACATTCCTCATCATTTATTTTTTTTCGGGCCTATAGGTACGCCGAAACCTGTGAGGCCGGGAAAACCTCACAGGTTCGGCTATCTTCATTTTCCTTTATGCAGGAAGCACGTCCAGAATGCGCCTATAAATTTCGTCCGGGCCGGCATTGGAACCGGGCACGTTCAACAAAACGCCCTGCTCCCCGTAATACGCGATAATGGGCTCGGTGGTTTCATGATAGGTTTTCAACCGCGCCTGTACCGTTTCCGGCTTGTCGTCCTCGCGCTGGATGAGTTTATCCGCGATTTCAGGCGGCGGCGGATTGAACTTGAGGTTATAGACCGCACCCGTATCCGGGTCGCTGCGCCGCGCGCTCAGGCGCCCCACGATCTCCTCGTCAGGCACATCGATATTGACGGCCGCCTCGATTTTCTCGCCGCGCCCGGCCAGGAAACGCGTCAGCATTTCCGCCTGCGGCAGGGAACGGGGAAACCCGTCCAGGATATACCCGTTGGCACAGTCGGCCTGCTGCAGGCGATCGGCCACGATGTCGCAGGTTAACTGGTCCGGCACCAGCGCGCCGCTGTTCAGGTATCCCTGCACCTGGGTGCCCAGCGGGGTACCTTCCCGCAGATTTTTACGGAAGATATCACCCGTGGAAATATGAGGAATCCCCATTTCCTGCGCCATGCGCACCGCCTGTGTCCCTTTTCCCGCGCCAGGCGCGCCCAGCATCACAATTCTAAGTCCCATTAAACTTCCCTTTCCTGTTTTCCCGCCTTTGATACAGCGGTATCTACGGACCTCGGTAAACGTTGCGGGCAGTATACCATAAAGGTTGTTTCCCCGCTGAAGTTGATATTCTTTAAAAACTTCCAGTACAATACTCGGGCGCGGTGCGGAAAGATTTTGCGGCCGGGCGAAGCGATGTTAGCTGGAATAGCTCAGTAGGTAGAGCGCGTCACTCGTAATGACGAGGTCCGGGGTTCGATTCCCCGTTCCAGCTCCATTCAAAACACGCTGAAAACATTGGCCCAAACCGATGTTTACCCGGGGCATCCTGTGCGATTTAACCGCAACCGAAAACGTATACTATATACGTTTTCAAACAAAAGGTTAAGTTGCCATGGATGCCTCTCACACCCCAAAGTTGCCCACCAAGGCAAATACGCCCCATCCCCTCGATTAGGATGCGCCTTAAACACGCCCGAAGTAGTAGAGACATTCCCATCTGGATGCCACCCAACGGTACGCTGAAATCGACCAGTCCGCCATCATGAAAATAGCCGCAGTTTCCGGGCTGTTGAAAACAAGCGAACCTACCCCCGCAGTATGCCGTTCCAGTATAATGTGAACAAATCCCGCGAAGTAAACCGATAATCAGCAAAAGACCCGGTATGTTCCATAAAGTTCGGGAGTCCGGTTATGAAAAGAGTACGCCATACTCTTTTTGAAATACCTTTTATTAGTGTTCCGATAGGTTGGCTGTGCCGGATCGTGCTCAGAGTCATGGGTCAGATATAATTAACCTGATGGAACAAGTCCATTACCGGAGAGTATTTTATGAAAGCCTTCATCTGCCTCGTGCCTGTGATCACTTGCTTTCTTGCGACAGTCTCCCCCGCTCCCGCCGCGGTGGGCGCGGACACACCAACCCCGGCCAATCCCCACGCCGTGCCGAATCCCCCGCTGATAAAAATTCCTTTCGCGTTTCCGGGGCCCCGGATGGAGAACACGCCCGTTGTATATGAGGGCCGGCCGCTGCTGGTTCAAAATGTCCGCCCATTAAATGTAAAGGCGCGTGACTTCTATCTGTTCCTTCAGGACATGCTGACCGGCGATGAAGTCGGGAGATTCGGTGAGGGATTTTCCTTTGTCAGCGCCTTTGTGAACGGTAACGAGCTGAATGTTTTTGCGACAGAAAACACCGACGAAGATTGGACCCACGATATTTACCGCTTCAAAACGACCGATTTGAAACAGTGGGACAAGACGCTGGCCATCCCGCGGAAACCGGGAGAGCACTTGTTCAACGCCAGTGTGTGCAAAGACGATTCCGGCTATGTCATGGCCTTCGAGTCCAATCAGCCCGTACAGTGGTCATTCCGCTTTGCGCGTTCCAAAGATTTGGAAACGTGGGAAGAGATTGAGGGAGTCAACTTCTCGGACATCACCGAAAAAACGGCGTGCGCCAACCCGGCGCTCCGCTATTTCGCGCCGTATTACTATGTGATTTACGGGGGATGGCGCTGGGCGGGCCCCGGCGTGTGGTATGACTATACGCTCCCGGAAACGAAGTATGTAACCTTTATCGCCAGGTCGAAGGACCTGGCCTCCTGGGAACTGTCGCCCACGAGATACCCCATGCTGGACCCGGTCGCGGGCGAAGGCATCAATAACACGGACGCCGATTTGTTCGAATGGGAGGGGAACACCTATATGTTCTACGCGACGGGCGACCAGCAGACCTGGGGAACCATACGGGTGGCCATGTACGCGTGCCCCATGAAGCAGTTCTTGGAGCGCTATTTTCCTGAAAACGTGCCGAAACTGGTGTTTGACGCGAAACGAGGCGCCTATACGTATCCCGAACGCTGAACGTTAAGGAGTCGTTTATGAGGAAAGCGTGGGCACTTGTTCTGTTATTTGCCGCCGCCGCGGTTAATGCGGATGACGCCGCCGACCGCATCGCATGGTTCAACGATGCCAGGTTCGGCATGTTCGTGCACTGGGGACCCTTTTCCGTGCAGGGGGCCGACTCGGACACGCCCTTCGATTATTTCGAGATGAAAGAAGACGTTGAGGCCCGCGTTCTTTTCCGGAAATACGCGGAACAGTTCCATCCCGCGTCTTTCAGCGCGGAGTCGTGGATGACCCTTGCCCGGGCGGGCGGCATGAAGTATGTCGTTTTCACCTCGAAGCATCACGATGGTTACTGCATGTTCGACAGCGCCCTGACGGACTTCGATTCCATGGATATGGCGCCGAAACGGGATTATGTCCGGGAACTGGTGGATGCCGCCCGCGCCATGGACCTCAAGATCGGTTTTTATTATTCCCTGTTGGACTGGCGGCACCCTGATTATGTGAGTAACCTGCCGAAGTTCGTGGAAGAGTACCTCTTCGGGCAGGTCAGGGAACTGTGCAATAATTACGGCCCTATTGATTGCGTGTGGTTTGACGGGGAGTGGGACCATCCCGCAGCCGCCTGGCGCGCGCCGGAACTCGTCCGGATGATCCGCGAACTCCAGCCGGAAACGCTGGTGAACGACCGCATCGGCAAGGGCGAGCGCGGCATCACGCCCCTGGCCGATTTCTACACGCGCGAGCAGCCCTCGGAAATGAACGTGGCCATGCCCTTCGAGCACAAGAAGCCCTACTCCTGGGAAGCCTGCATGACCATCGGCGACTACTGGCAGTACTCCTTGAAGGACACCGCGTTCAAGAGCCCGGTGGAACTGATCCGTATCCTGGTGGACGTGGTAAGCCGCGGCGGCAACCTGCTGCTGAATGTTGGCCCCGATCCAAACGGGGTGGTTCCGGACGCGCTTGTGAGCCGCGTAACAGCGGTGGGCGCCTGGCTCACCACCCATGGCGAATCCATCTATGGTACGATTCGCTCGCCTTTCGGGCCGATGCGTGATGCTTGGTGTACCGCAAAGGGCAACCATCTTTACATTCACCTGCAGCGTCATCCGCAGGCGCCGTTACCCCT
>ERZ795031.5417-NODE-5417-length-10283-cov-3.614001_pt1 | contig 10283 bp, 6 predicted proteins | sample MGYA00375123_ERZ795031 | MGnify/ENA primary metagenome ERZ795031 (study PRJEB30166, sample SAMN05720159) | activated sludge metagenome | isolation source: anaerobic digester from wastewater treatment plant | place: USA | collected 2015-04-21 ... | reverse complement strand
GGGTGGATAGCGGCTCCATGGTGGATTCTCACGCCTTGGTGGGCTCTTGCGCACAGATAGGCAAAAACGTGCATCTTTCTGCCGGAGCTATGATAGGCGGAGTGCTGGAACCGATCAATTCCAGACCCGTGATTATCGAAGATGAAGCCTTTATCGGTGGCAATACCGGAGTATATGAAGGCATTATCATCAAAAAAGGAGCTGTCCTGGCTTCCGGAACCATAGTTACAGGCTCCACTCCCATTTACGACTCCGTGAAAGGCTGCTTTCTGGATCGCGATAAAGGTGGCAGCTTCACCATCCCGGAGAATGCCGTCCTGGTGCCCGGATCCCGCCAAATGAAGGTCAATCCGGCCTTCCAGGTCTATTGCCCCATCATCATCAAATACCGGGACAGCAAGACCGACATTTCCGTGCAACTGGAACGTGACTTGAGAGAAATCCTTGACTGAGGCAAATCGCTTTTCAGGCATTGAGCTATCCCTGATACGCCAGGTGATGGCTTCTGCCCCACCCGATGCCATCAATATGGCACTGGGTGAATTGCGCTTCCCCCTTGATCCCATTTTTAAGCAATACGCCCAGAGCAAGCTCTGGGAGACAGAAGCCTTTTATACTCCCAATGCTGGGCAGATGGAGCTGAGAGAACTGATAGCTGCCTCCTATGGGCCAGACATCTCTGCTCACAGAATCTGCGTTACCAACGGAGCTGAAGAAGCCATCTTCCTCAGTCTCTTTGCACTTTCCAATCCCGGAGACGTGGTAGCCATTCCTGATCCGGATTACACTGCTTATCCTGCTATTGCCGGCCTGATGCAGAATGAAGTGCGACGTCTGAGCTTTGAATCTGATCTCAAGACAGTCAATTGGGACAGATGGGAGCAGATTCTCTCCAACCAAGTTCGCTTCCTGATCCTTTCCCTGCCTCAAAATCCCAGTGGTTTCTATTTCAACGCTTCCGAACTGGAGAAGCTGGCAAGTCTGTGCAACAGATTCGGCATCACAGTTGTAATTGATGAGATCTATCGGGAGCTGTGTTTTGGAGACACACCTCCCCAAGCTCTGGACTACTTTGAGAAGCTTGTCCTGATTGGTGGGCTCTCCAAATCTCATTGTCTGAGCGGCTGGAGAATTGGCTGGGTGCTTGCTCCGGTCGAGGTAGCTTCCACCCTGGTAAAAGCCAAGCAATACGTCTCCACCTGCAGTGGCTGGATGGCACAGGAACTGGCCAAGCTAGCCTTCTCGGAAGCAGGAAACTTAAGTAACCAAAAGATTAAGCAGCAATTGGCAAATTGCCGCAGTTATACCCAAACTGAGCTTTTAAGCGTCATCAGCCCCGAACGCCTCTTCTATCCTTCTGCGGGACCTTATATGATGATAGACGTCCAAACCGACGACATGGCATTTTCTAAAGAATTGGCCAAACAGGGCCTGATCACTGTGCCAGGAACCGCTTTTGGACAAGTCTGCAAAGGCCTTATCCGCATCAATTGTGCCCTACCCTCAGCCGAACTGACTTCTGGCTGCCACATCCTCAAAGGAGTCCTTTCCCAATGAACTACATTATAGTCAATGCCCCTCTTTACGATAACCAAACAGGGATGTTCTCCACCGGCAAGAGCATTCTGATCGCTGATGGTTTGATTAAACACATAGGTCATCTCAGCGAATGCATAGCCTACAGCCCACGCTGTCCGGAAATCCTGGATCTGCGCGGAAAGGTCGTTCTGCCTTCCTTTACAGATACCCACACTCACTTTGTGGAACTGGCCAAACGCAGGATTATGGTCGATCTGCAGCATCGCAGCACCATAAACGAGGTAATAGGGGAACTCTCGAGCTTTCGCAACACCCATGAGGCGTTGCCGGAGTGGATACTGGGTGGAGGTTGGGATAAGAACAAGATCGACGAACCAGAGAGCTTGAATCGTCAGCTCCTGGACAGTGTTTTCTCCGATCTCCCGGTTGCCCTCTGGAGCAAAGATTATCATGCCAAGCTCTGCAATAGCCTGGCACTCCGCCTGGCAGGCATAACGGATAATAGTCCCGATCCCGCCGGAGGCAGATATGGCAGAGCATCGGATGGTACCCTAAACGGCATCGTCTATGAATCCGCCTCAGACGCTATGGAAAAGGTGATCAGCCAGCCAGGACTGGAAATCCTGAAACAGGCAGTCCTTAGAACCGTAAGGGAAGCTCATCAGTTTGGTCTCACTGGTGCTCATACCATGGAAGGAGCCTATAGCTGGTCTGTCCTGGAGTCTCTCCGGGACTTGCAACCACTTTGCCGTTTCACCTGGCATTTTCCTCCAGAAGAGCTGGAAAACTTGGGAAATAGCGGCATGAAGACGCACACTGGTGATAATTTTTACCGGATCGGGGGTATGAAACTCTTTGCTGATGGTGCCTTGGGTTCACAAACCGCTGCCATGTTCGAGCCCTATACTGGCTCCGATAATCTCGGTATTCTTCGTTATACGGATGAAGAACTGCGCAAGCAGGCCGAGGAAGCAGTCTCTGCCGGTTTTGCCCTCTCTATTCACGCTATAGGCACCAAAGCCGTGCATCAGGTTCTGAGCCTTTACAAAGATTTGAATACCCGTTATCCCAATCCAGGCCATCGCATCGAGCACCTGCAATCCATCCGCAGGGAAGATCTTCCTCTTCTTCGGGAATCAGGAGCTTTCTGCGCCCTGCAACCGGTGCATCTGGCAGGAGATATTCCCAATATTGAAAAGCATTGGCAAGCCATAAGACATCTAGCCTATTGCTTCAAAGACATCCTTGCCTACTGCAGAAGCTATGGTTTTGGATCTGATGCTCCCATCGAAAGCCACAATCCCTTCCTGGGGATCTATACTGCCCTTCAGCGCAAGGCCGCCCTTGACCCCGGTTCACCAAGCTGGATTCCCGAGCAAAAGCTCAAGCTCCAGCAAGCTATCTTTGGCTACACTGCCGGAGCAGCCATAATCTCCGGAACAGATTCTCATCTGGGTAAGCTCCTCCCCGGCTATTATGCAGACCTGATGGTGCTGGATGACTTCCGGGATGAACCGGACGAATTCTGGCTGGATGCCAGTCCCAGAATGCTTTTCTGTGGAGGAGAGCCGGTCCTCTCCGACCTGTAAAAGACTTAACAAGATTCAACCGCTTAATCCTGTTCATAGAAGGAATGCTGCATACAGAACGGCCAAGCTGTTGATTGATGTCCACAGATTCCAACCTGATCTAAGCCGCATCGGTTCATTCTCTTTGCTGCGTACCCTTTGAATACCTATCTTATGTGTATTATAACAACATATACGAGGTGAAAAATGAAGAAGATATCCTTATTACTGATTTTGCTCCTTGCAGTATTAATCCTGCCTGCAGCCACAGTTACGATCTTTGAAGAAGGGTTTGAAGGCACTTTCCCCGGAGAGAAGACCACAGTTAACGGAGATCCCACCTGGGACGATAATAATCACACTGCCAAGACCGGTTCATGGTCTGCCTGGTGTTCAGGAACCTACTATGATGATTGGGACGAGTACGAAGACTATATCTACGGATATGAAGATGGAGAAGAAAGTTTTCATTATCAGGACGAAATGGAAGCCAAGCTGGTCTTCGGTCCCTTTGACCTGAGCTCTTATTCCAGCGCTACTCTCAGCTTTGCAAGCTTGGTCTCTACAGAAGAAGACTACGACTATCTGGTAGTAAACATCGTGAGAAATCTTCCAGAGAATCAGGAAGAATCCCCCATCCATAGGGAATCGGGTGAAGGTGAAGAGCTCTGGAATGAGCATAGCATCTCACTTAATGAGTACTTGGGCTCCACTCCCATATTTATCTCTTTTGAATTCCATTCCGATAGCAGCGAACATAGTTATCTGGGTGCCTGGATAGATGATGTTAAGCTGGTGGGAACCAGGTGAGGCAATCTCTTAGCTATCCCATAAACCGGTAATCAAGCAATATGGAAGACCCTTGGCAGATAAGGTATCAATGAGGTTAAGACATAGGATTAACTACTGGAACTCCAGCCTTAGGCTTAAGCTCTTCCGTCAGCGTTTTGAACTAGCCGGGCTCCGCTCCGGGCGTTATCCCCCGCCCAGCTATGTACTCTGGGATTGCACTCGCCGATGCAACTTGAATTGCCTCCACTGCGGAGCTTCCAAAGAGCACTATGACAACGAGCTTTCGACAGTTCAGGTGAAGGGCTTCATTGATCAACTTGCCAGATTAAGGGTTCGCACCTTTGCCGTTACGGGAGGCGAACCCCTCCTGCGAAAGGATCTGATCGAGCTCCTAACCCATGCTTCCAGATTGGGAATCAAAACAGGGGTGGCCACCAACGGCTTTATTCTGGATGAAAACAAAGCCAGAGAACTCAAAGCTGCAGGTGTCAGTTCCATCCAGATCAGCCTTGATGGAGATGCCGATACACACAACCACATCAGGCAGAATCCCCATGCCTTCGATCGTGCCGTGCAGGCTCTGCGCTATTGCCGAAAGGCAGGAATACAGCTTCTCACCGTCTCCACCGTAGTTACTGGTATGAATCAGGATAAACTGGAGCATATCAAACAGCTTCTGCTGGATGAAGGAATCAACCAGTGGAAGATCATCCCCCTGATGCCGATCGGTCGTGCCGAGAAAAGCAATCTACAGATCGATAAGCCGGCTCTGAAACAGCTCTTGGAATTCATTTCCCAAGCCCGCAGGCAAATCCCAATCCTACTTGGGGAAAACCTTACTTATCTGGGCAGGGATGAAGCCCGGTATCGCACCAAGGTCACCTATTGCCCGGTTGGCATCAGTGCTTGTTGTCTGGGTACCGATGGTAAAATCCGGGGGTGCCCGGAGATGCCGGACGATCCCCGCTTCATCGAGGGCAGCATCCTGGAACAGAGTTTTGACGAGATCTGGCAGAAAGGCTTCAAACCATACCGAAACCAGTCTTTGAGAGAACAGGATCCTCTTTGCGGAGCCTGTTCTCTATGGGATAAATGCCGGGGAGGATGCTGGGTGATGCGCTTGGGAGAAGCTCACTGCATCAAGAATTGGAGAGTGGAATGAAGCTTTGTTCATACATCCCATCAATTTCCGGTTATTTTATCAGCGGTTCCACTGACAAGGAATCCAAAAAGCTATTTTGCATGCCAATTACCGTAGTCAAGCGGTAGAGGAGAGATTATGAAGCACATGATGATCTTGGCTTTGATCCTGCAGGTGGGCAGTTCGGTCTTCATGCTGGAGTCACGCTCCAAATCCTGGCGTAAGCTGCGCTTGAGCCTGAGTATTTTCTTCACTGCCGCGCTCAGCTTGCTGCTCAGTTCCTGCTGGAATCCCAAGAAGCGGATAGATCCCGACGAGAATGTCGATTACGGGCCTCCTCCGGACTATGAAGAAGTGGAGACGACTCCGGCAACCATTCCTGATGCGGATATCGAATCCATTGTGGCTTATGGCCCTCCGGAAGTCTTCAATCCAAAACCCACTCCCACGGGAAGGCCAAAGAGTCATCCAAAGGATAAATCAGTTCTCCAGGTTCCTGCCAAGCCGAACAGCCTGAAGCCAGCCACTCAGACCGATCCTCCTCCTGAAGCTCCTGAGCCGGATATCTGTTACGGCCCTCCTTCAGGATATTGATTGTAAGCCTGCTCTTCAACAAAGGGAGTTTAAAGGCTCGGCTTTGTCAGTCTGTATTGTCTCTCAAGCATAGAGCCGCACCAGAGATGTGCGCAAAGAAACCTCCTCACAGAATGTTATTGACCAAATCTATCGATCCGAACAGCGTTAATGGAAGCAGGATTCATATATCTACATGTACTGAGGAGTTATGAAAATATTACTGATACAAGCTCATCCACGCTTGGATAGTTACTGCCACTCCCTGGCTGAAGCATACTATAGGGGAGCCAAAACTGCCGGTCACGACGTGAGAGTAGTTGAACTACCTCGGCTTAACTTCGAACAATACCTCATGTCTGGACAAAAGGACAAGATCGAACTCACCGAAGAACTGCTTGATGTGCAACGCCTCTTTTTGTGGGCAGATCTTCTGGTTTTTGCTTACCCCACTTGGTGGACTGCTCCTCCAGCACTTCTTAAGCTTTTTCTGGAAATCATCCTCGCACCCAGCTTTGCCTACAAGTATCATAAGTCCAAAGGACTGATCCCCCGTTGGGATAAACTCCTTAGAGGGAAGAAGGCTAGATTAATCGTCACCATGGACGCCCCACCGCTTTACTATAAGCTCTTTATCCGTGATCCGGGCTACAAAATGATGAATGCCAGCCTACGATTCTGTGGTGTGAAGCCCGTGCAGAGAACCTACTTCGGTTCGGTCAAGCTCTCCTCCGGGAAGGTTAAAAGAAGATGGCTTGAGAAGGCTGAAAACCTTGGAGAGAAGGAGTAGTTCATGATTGGCTTTCTATTTAGGTTCTTTACTCCCTGCTTCTGCAGTTATCCGGATATAGCTACGTCACTCCTCGATTCCTGATAAGATTATACCGCACTTCCGCCGCACTTCCGCCGCGACTCCGCCGCATAGGCGGCAGAATCGCGGCGTTAGTGCTTCTCCTTCGCCTCATTTTTTTATGAGTGGCAGAGGTGTAAGGTCTCACCCAAACCTGCAAACGAGAGCTTCAGCATAGCTGTCGCGATGTCCCCCCGCTGTATTAGTCAACTATCAATCTGGTATAGTTTGACCACTCGGTGTCATAATTCTCTATAGTGATCTGCGTAATGCGGAGTTCTCTGTTCGCTACCCATACAGCGGAGTGCGGAGGATAGCTCTTCCGCAGCGTTGATAATCAGGGCAAGGTAATCCTGTCAAGCGCTCATCAGGCGCAGGCAAAGCCTGATAGATCAATACACGGCTTTAACCTGATAAAATGCTTGAGGTAATGGCTCTGTATCAACGAATACTGTGCTGTCCGTCTCTCCGATCAGGTTGTATTCACCCTGAGGGTCCACTGCCCGGTAAACCCGGTACAGAGACGCTCCGGATAATTCTGCCCAACTCAGTATGATCGCGGATCCATCCCGGCTGATCATGAGTTCGGACATTCCCAGTGGGACGATGTCCATGCGCACCGGAACATTTAGGATCGGTTGGCTCGTATCGTTTGAATTGATCCTCAAGGTAGCATGGTAGGAACCGGGGCTCAAAGATCCGGCATCAAAGCTGAGCGTCGTCTGTCGGGTTGCTCCACTGGAGACCGAACCACTGACGGGGGAGATGCTGACCCAACCGAGGGATGCAGAAGCGGGGTCCATGACGATAGTTCCATTCAAGCTGTGAGGCGGTCCGCCATAGACGTCACCGTCGATCTGATAATCCAGACTCAGACTTCCCGTAAGATCACCGAGGATCGTGACGTTGACCGTGGCAACGGCTGTTTCACCACCCCGGACGACACCCCAACCTCCGTCATTCCCAGTCCAGATGATCACTATCCCATTACCGGAGACTTGATCCGGAACCATTGCTCCACCGGTACCTCCGACGAAGCCGGTAGCGCTATTGACCACCACTCCTGCGGGGAAACTGATGCGGACATTTCTCAGCCATTCATAGTCGGGGCTGGCATTGTACACGGTAAATACCCAGTCAACCGTGCTATTGGCGGCATAGGCGGAGGTATTGGCTACCAAGGTCGAGCTGCTGATGTTCCTGCCTGAAGCCGGGGAATGCTCCTCAGGTGCGAGCAATTGGAGGCTATAGTCCAAAGGCAAGCTACCCGAATTGCCGATCTCGATGCTGTGCGAGTTTTGTCCGCTGGGGCTCAAAGAAGCCGCAACAGATAGGGTGGACAATACAAGCGTGGGAGGGATATAGCCCATTCCGTTCAAGGGCAGGCTTAGTTCCGCATGCAAGAGGCTATTGCTGTGGATCTGCATTACCGAGCTATAATCCACGGGGAGTATCGGAATAAAAGTAATAGTATATGCTCTCGATTGACCTGTTTCGAGGCTAAAGTTCGCAGTATTCCGCATAGCTCTTTCCGAGGTCACCTCAAAGCCCGTAGGAGTGCTAAAGGACCCAGTCAGAGTCGTATTCCCGAGATTACTGATCACAAAACTCCGCGTGCTGCTGCTATTTATCTGCTGAGCTCCAAAACTGAGCGTATCCAGATCGACGACGATAAAGGGATTTGCGCCATACCCGACTTCGAGACTGACGGGAACTTCGATCAAGCCATTCCCCGGGGCATTACTGATGATCTTGAGCGTGGCATTGTGAATCCCCACCTGAAGCTGAGCCGCATCCAACGATAGGCTGAAATCCCTGCTTGTGCCGGCGATCAAGGAACCGGATTGCGAACCGGCACCATCCAAAGTCAGCCAGGCAAAGCTATCTCTCACCCCGTCGGGTAGCGCTTTACCGGCTCTGCTTGCCTGGGATAAGATCTCCGCGTTGCTCCGGCTGGGGTATTCGACGGAGATGCTATAGGTCAAGTCGCTTCCCCCGCCATTGCTGAGCCGAAGGGTCTCTGTGAGCTGGCTGCCGATCAGGACAGATCTGGAGAGCGAAGTCATATTTGTCTCTGCGGAGGGAGGAACGGGGCGGATATAGGGATAGCCACTGTTTTGATCCGGGCTGATCTGCCAAACGGTTTGCATATCATAGCCCACAAAGGTGCTAGCTGTTTTCATCTCTGCCGTAGTCTTACCGTAGCTGGCATTCATCCCCGCGGAAGTGGCTGTATTGGAGAGTACTCTGTCCCAATAGCAATTTGAAAAAAAGATGCTTGTGCCGACGATGTACCCCACAAATCCCCCGGCAGTAGGAGCCTCGTTTGCGGAATAATCCATAGTCACAGCGGCATAGCAATTGCTGAAGTGTCCTCCCGCCGTACCGGAGAATCCCCCGACCTGATCATAGCCGATCACAGCTCCATTGACATAACAATCCGTAAAGGAACCCTGTCCTGTTCCGACGAAACCACCCACATAATATGTCCCTTGCACCATGCCATGAAATGAGCTCTTGGAGATCGCACCGAAGTTTATCCCCACCAATCCGCCACAGTAAACCCCAAAAAGGCTAAATACTCCGCTCGATACTGTGACATGGCAATTGGTGATCGTGCCGTTGTTTGCGCCTACTAAGCCGCCGATCTGGTTATAACCTGTGATCCAACTGCAACCCAGAGTAAGGTTCTTCAGGCTAAATCCCGTACCTGTGTTGCCAAAAAAACCGATCCATGATTCATAACCACTATGATTAGCATGCATTGCCGTCACTCCCGTGATACTATGGTAGTTCCCGTCCACTTTACCAAAAAAAGCGTTATTCCGTGTGCCGATCGGATCCCATCCATAGCCATAGTTATAGCCGGCATTACCTTGAGTAAGGTAGGATGTCATATCTATATCGTTCAATATCTTATAGTACTTGTCACTGTGCTCTGCGCCTAGGTATTCATTAAGCTTGCGGAGCTGCCCAGGGGTTGAGATCAACCAGGGATCCGCTTCTGTTCCGCACCCTCCAGCGAATTCTTCCGGGATCGGGATACAGATACCGCTGACCGGCATGATGTAGGTGCTCTCCCGGTCACTGTTGCTGGTGATGACGAGGTTGCCATTAAAGTTCCCATAGCCTGATGGTGCGAAGGTCAAGCCACAATTAAGCGAGGTGCCGGGACTGAGGGTAAATCCCAGGCTGTTTGCCTGCCCATTGACAGTATAGTCGGTGGGAATAGCCATAGTTCCGCTCAAACTGAGCTGACCGATATTGGTGACCACAAAGCTCTGGCTGTTTGATGTTCCCGGATAGACGTCTCCAAAGGCAAACTGGGTGGCACTTACTGAGATGCGGGGCAATACGGGGTTTCCGGATGCCACCTGTTCCCAGACCAGATATGGATAGCCATTATTCACGACAGAGTTTAGGAACCAATAGTCGTTAGTTCCATTGGCGGTCTCACCGGCAAAGTCCCAACCCACAAAGGTATCCTGAGTCTGCATGGCTACCGTTGTCTTCGCATAGCTGCTTGGTAGAGCGTAGGACGTACTCATGCCCGTGGTCTGGAGATCCCAATAGGAATTGCTCGCACTTCCACTATTCAGGAATCCCAGGATCCCACCACGAAAGCCTTGATTGCCTGTATTGGTGACAGAACCGGTCGCAAAGCAATTGGTGATCCCGGCATTTGCTCCGGTTCCCTGATAGCCAACTAACCCACCAACATAATCCACACCCCGAGCTGAAGCCCGCGAGTAAGATTCGTAGATAAAGCCGTTGTTCTGACCAACCAGTCCGCCAACCGTATTCCCTCCGCCCAGCACGT
>ERZ795031.5415-NODE-5415-length-10283-cov-5.605788_pt1 | contig 10283 bp, 13 predicted proteins | sample MGYA00375123_ERZ795031 | MGnify/ENA primary metagenome ERZ795031 (study PRJEB30166, sample SAMN05720159) | activated sludge metagenome | isolation source: anaerobic digester from wastewater treatment plant | place: USA | collected 2015-04-21 ... | reverse complement strand
TGGCTTACAAGCACGACAGTTGGCACAAGATGTTGTTGGAGATTTCTACAGAGGCAAAGATAATATTGCTGACTTATCCAGAGCATTAACGCATATGCATCATACTTATGCTGCAGTATCTGACATGGCTCCTTATGAAGTACCAGTATCTATATATGATAACTATATTACTAAGATAAATAAAGCAGGTTCTGCCTTTGTTAATATGGTTGAAAGATTTGATAGAGGTCAGACTTTCATATCATCTATGATGATGGCACAGAAAAGAGGCATGACTCCTGAGCAAGCAATGTATGGGCTGATGGATTCTGTTTTAAGAGTTAACTTTTTAACTGGTCCAAATAATCCTAAGTGGTTGAAAGATCCATTCATTAGAACTATGATGATGTTTCAAGGTACTCCATTTAAGATACTCGAACAAAGAATGATGACTGCATATAAAGGTGGTAAAGATGTTCTTAATACTTTAAAACTACTTAGCAAACTAAAGGATGATATTAAAACAGGTGAAGCTAACTTTAAATGGCATATGCTTAATGATGAACTCACCAGACATAAAGATGTTTTTGGAAATAACTATAGTACTCAGTTCTTAAAACAACTTATGGTAATTGGAACTGTTATTTATGGCGGTAAGAAAGTTTTTGATGCAGATTTATGGGGACACGCTATTCATGTTCCAGGTATGCAATTAAAAGAAAAGGGAATTCAACTTGGTGTTAATCCTATCGTTAGTGCAGCATACCAAACTGCAACTGGTGGAAACATTACTCCAAGTAATGAAAATGATTTTGCTCTGAGTAGATTTTGGCAGTCATGGCTAGGACAGCCTGGATTCCCAGCTATCGCTCGTAAGATAGCTAGGCTGAGCGATGATGATATCCCTGCAATATACAAGGAAAGTAAACTAAGTTATCTGTTTGGTGTGCCAAAGACTAAAGAAAAAGATTAATTAAATTTAATCAACGTCAAAATTCGACATATCTTGGAACGACTCTCCAGCATTGTGCCGCTGGAGAGTCACTACAAGATATGGATACATCATATTCCAGTAGAATACATGCTCACTCCGTGGAACTAATTTACATCTTGGTATGCTCCAAGCTAGTTCCATTTCAACAGCAAATACTGCAAACGCTGGGACAGTAAATATCTTACCAGTTACAAGGTAAAAATATATTGGTCGCCTACTAAAGTAACAGTAGCATCTTACAACATTATTCCTGTCACAATTTTCGCAGTATTCGTAATCCATTTACTTCACCACATCCAAGAACACAGGAAATCTTGGAACTCCTTTGCCAGTAGTCATTGCTTGATACTTAACTTTTATTTTCTTGCCAATTAAGTCTGCTTTGTTTTTCCAGAACACAACTCTTTGCTCTGCTGTTAAGCCAGTACCTACATTGAATACTGTTCCTTCTGTACTGCCGCACACAAATGCTCCGAGTGTGCCCTTTGGATTACCAGTAATTGATATTTCTTCTTGCATACCAAGTACTGTATAGGTATCCCACTGATGTGGCTTGAACTTCATAATATCAGTAGAACGTTTCCTTTGATACTGGCTTAGTGTATTTCTAATAACAAATCCCTCATACCCTTTATCAATTACAGTAGAGTAGAATTCCATTATCTCTCCAATATCTCTGACAAATTGTGGCTCAACTATCTTTATAGCTGGGTTGTTCAAACGGTATGTTAACTTATTAAGGTTAGCAATACGTGTTATCTGTGCATCATTACTTATAACATCAAAGATATGATACTCAATCATCTCTGACTTATTATGAATGTTTACACTGCGTGAAGTTATACTGACTATCTCCTCAAACTTCATACCGTGGCAGTATAGTTCACCATCTAGTTCAATATCAATTCCTTTAAATGCTTTAAGCAAAGCTTCATTGATGTGAGGTACCAGACTTATTATATTATTCTCACTTGATACTAGCAGCACTTGGTCATCATTGATGACTGCTCTGCATCTTACACCATCTAATTTTGGTTGAATAAGATACGGAGAAGTCCAAGTTGCTAATCGCTTTTCTTCAAAGGGATAGCATAGCATAATACCGCTGCGTTTTCTTGTTTGCTTTACAGGCTCGTCATCTACAATAGGTATATCAAACATTAGTATTCTCCTTCGTATATTTCTAGCTGTAATCTTTTAACAAACTCGTCTAAATCTTTTTGAGCTTCTTCCTTAGTGCTATATGGTTCAGACAGACACTCTGTTTCATCGTACCAATACCACTTACCATCTTTAAAGTATGGATTTGGTTTTACGTTATCTCTTTCTTCTTTTATATCTTTCATTTCATTTCTCCTTTAACTTAGTTGACTTATACCACACTCCGCCAGCTCCGCCAGGCCCTCTGAATACTCTCTCTGCTGCACCTGTGCGAAGTACTGTTTCAATGCAGTTATTAAATTTGTTGGCATCAATATCTCTCCATGTTAGTGCAAGTAATTTCTTCTCAGATATAAGACCATGCTCCAGTATTAATTGCATAACAGTATCAACTTCGCTTGCTATATCTGACTTGCCAATAGCTCTAAACACCATTCCCATATTAAACTCAACTGATTCTATATCCTCTATTGCTTGCATCACATGACGCCACTCTATTATTAAGTCATTACTTTCACTGGCTGCCCTATTGATTGCCATCTTCAGAATATACATTGGCTTCCTACTATACCATCCAGCGAATGATTTATCCAAGCATATTCTCTTGCTATCTTTCTCATCGTAAGCCATGTACCATGCTTTCCAGTTGTTGTCTGCCTCTGCACTCATCTCATAGTTGCCAGCAATTCTAGAAATCTGATACAAATCTTTAATCAACTTGTCTTGCATTTCCTTTTCAGCTTTAGTCATTGAAGGTTTAGGGGACTTACACTTCTTATCATTAGCCCAGATAAAAAGAATGCGAGAAGTCAATCCGCCTCCAACAGCAGAAGCAGGGAGGCAAGATGCTAGCGACTCTGGAGTTGTAGCTGCCAACAGATTAACAAACACAGAAGGGATTACATTACTGCCTGAGTTCTTGGTTCTATACTTGACTGGCATTTCCGAGCAGTCAAACATATCAGTTAAGAACACAATCATCTTTGTGTTATCTTTCTTCTGTCCAATGAATGACTCGAACTCTTTGGAGATAATACTAATGGAAGCATGACGAAAGTTTTCTCCGTCAGGCATTGGTTCGTCCATAGCAGCATTCTCCAAATCTTGCAGCAATGCTTCCTTTGTTATCTGGTCTGCTGACATTACAACATCTGGTATCTCTGACAGCATCTTTACCCCAAAGTTAATTGCTTGCGACTTCCTTGCAATTCCTGGCTCTGCTACAAATACTAGATAGAGATTAGGGTAGTAGTTTATTCTGCCATAGGGAAGTTTAACTTTCTTTCTCAGTGCTGCAGCAATCAATGAATGAGCTGTCCATTTATCATAGACTGCTGCTGGTTCAGTGTTCTTCATGAATTCTTGGTAGTGCTCAATCCACCCCTTAACATTCCGCATCATCAAGCTCCTTATTAAACATTCTTCGCAATGCCATCTTCAATTCAACATTCTTCTGTGTTGGATTAACTTTTACTTTTGCAAGATTTACAAAGGAAGTCAATTCATTTTTCATATCATCAAGACGCTTGATAACTCTGGAGATATTAATATTAGTTGTATGAGGGAGGCCTCTTAAACAATCATAAGATATTGTTATCGGAAGCAACAGCACATCATATGATGCAGCTATGTGGCGAGTGCCTTTTACTTGGTGGTAGACAACTATTTTTGACATACTTATTTTAGCTATACTTATTGTATTGTCAGTATGATACATCACATTTAAGTTTTCCCATAACTGACTCATCATTTGCTGTTGTTCTTTCATACTTGTTACAGCAACTACAGTTTGCATATCTATTCCTCCGTTGTTTCCAAGTCTAGTATATCAAAGTCAGCACTATCCTCCATATCACCCCAGTGTGTGCCAACTTTAAAGTCAATACCTATTGTGAACTCTTCAAAGCCAATCTTGATTGGGCGAACCAAGCACTCAGTCAGCATTTCCTTTGTTCGATTGATTGCGGCAGGAGTGTTATCACACTGGACATAGATAGCATCATGCAACTGAAGCATTATATCAATCTCATCTCCATACTTATCATACAGAATTCGCATAGATTGATTTAGAAAATCTCCAACTGTTGATTGAGGTTTAAAAGAGTAAGCACTTCTGAACAGAGAATCGCCCCAGATATCAAGGAATCTATGACGCCTTCCAAGTGGAGTGGTTAATGTTCTAGTGGTACGGAGTTCATTCTGAATACTTGAATACCATACCTTCAATAAAGGATTAGCTTTATGATACAGTCCCAATAGAATCTTTGCTTCCTTCAACTCAATGCCCAACTGGTCTGCTACTACCTGAGGTCCAGCAGAATAAGAACAAGCATGACGAAGAGTCTTACCAATCTTTCTTATATCCTTTGTTACTTGGTCATAAGGAATTTGAAACATCTCACTCGCTGTTAGCTTATGCACATCATAAGCATCTTGTTCTTCTTTGTTGGTGGCTTCGAAAGCTTTCCTAAAGAAATGCTGTAACTTCACATCACCAATTAAGTAAGCAACAACAACAGCTTCTGCTTGTTTATAATCTGCTGCTACCCATATCTTACCTTCATCGCAACAATACATCTTCCTAGCTTCAGGAGGAATGTTCTGAAGGTTACCAGAACCATAGGTAAGGATGATTGAAGCAGATGAACTCCATCTTCCAAATGATTTCCTTCCCTCTGTTTCTTTTGATGAACCAGTAATGTTATAGGAAGTATGGTATCTTCCAGCAGGAGAAGGCTCAGCCTCAAAGAAAGTCATCAACTTCAATAAACGCTTATAGTCAAGTATCTTTGTAAGCCAAGTATGAGCAGGATACTTCCTTGCCAATCTCTTCATAGCTTTAGCATCTGTTGTCATTACTCTTGTCTGCTCAACAGACTTTCTTCTTTTGAACTGGGGCTCTAATCCTAACTCATAGTAGAGTAGTTGTTGCATTTGTTTAGGACTGTTAAAGTTAATTGGCTTCTTAAATTGCTCATCTAATTCAGCCTTCAGAGCATTCGATTTTGCTAATGTCTCAGCTATCAATTCCTGTCTGCGTTGAAGGTCACACTTGACTCCTCTTAGCTGCATCATGATAGCAGGATCAAGCATACTCATCTCGAATTTAAATATCTCCTCACAATTTTGCTTCTTTATTTCTTTCTCTAGTGGCTCACAGAGAGCAAAGGTTCTGATAGCATCGAGAACATTGTATACTGCTGCATCTACCCGAGCTAAGTTTTTCCATGGCTGCACATCCAATACTATTGAGCTAACAAATCCAAGGTCTCTTGGAAACTCAGGCCATAAGACATGAGCTGCTATCAGCGTGTCCATGTAAACATTCTCAAACAGCACTCCATGATGATGCCACATGACTGCTTTATCATATGAAGCATTGTGCATTATTGACTCGCACTCTTTAGCTACTTGTCCAAGTTTCTGCCACAACTGTGCTTCTTGTCTTGGATTCATAGTAGATACATTGTTCTTCATATTATAGAAGCTCATCCCATACACAGGACTGTCGGCTACACCAAGAAGATATGGGTATGCTGTCCCTATATGGGCTTCAATATCAAAGGCAAACCTTTTCTTTCCTGCTCTGATTGTTTCCAGATAATCCATGAACATTTCATATGTAGCTGGTGCAATGTATTTTGTCTTATCTAATTCATTAGCAGGATTCTCTGAGTGGTATAATGCTTTCCTCACATCAAACACAGTAATAGGAAACAACTTCCATTCATGGTTGATTGCTCTTGGATGATAGGTTGGGACTACCTTTAAGCCAGGAACTAAAGTAGATTGAATAGCATAACCCCGAACTTCTGAAATCCTCTTTATTCCAGTAAGCGCCCATAGTGCGTAAGCTCCCATAGCTACAACTACATTTGGGCGATTGGCTTCTAATTCAAGCCTCAGCTGTTCAATCCATTCTACTAACTCTGGCTTTGGTACTGTGCATTTAGAGTCATAAAAGAAATGACTCATGTTGTTGGCTGGTGGGCGACGCAGTGCAACATTCCTAATCCTCACATCTCTTCTGTTGATACCGTTCTGGGATAGAATTAAGTTAAACGTTTTACCTGAACCGTGCATATTCTGGAATGGTAATCCTGTCTGTTCTTCTAGTTCCTCAGGAGCTTCCCCTAGAAAGAATATCTTTGAGTCAGGTGGTCCTGTTGTCTTGCAAGTCATCTAATGTAATCCTCCTTTTATTAAACTGTTTAATCTATCTTCTGCTACTTCTCCAGATTCATGTGCTGTTATGTCGCCTCCAAGCATCTGCAAAAGCAGTGAGCCAGCGCGTGCTAGCCTTACTGCCAGTGCATATGTTATGGAATTGTCTCCAGCTTCTTTGCCATCAACAGCGATATAGATATTATTATTATCAGCCATGATTGTTATAGTAGACTTTTCCATAGTTCCTCCTAGTTACTTACGACTAGTTTGCTTGATTCATTTAGGATATCTTCGGGAGCATAGATGTTACCACACTCTATACAACGAAAGTAATTCATGGCTACCATCTGAGGTTTACCAGTTGGTGAATAGATAGATGGAACTACTTTGTAAGACTGGACAGGTTCAAAGAATAACTTACCACAAGCACATATAACTGTTTTAAGTTTGCTCAGGTCTACTTGGATTGGTTGTTGTAATGGATTCATCTGACTCATTTTTTATTCTCCCTTAGCTTTAAAGTAATTGTGAACTCGCGTCTTAGCCAGCGAGAAAGACTCAACTGAAAGTTCACAGGTTATAGGATACATACTCAAATCCAAGCAAGCTTCCAATGTAGCATGACTGCCTGCGAATGGATCGAATACAACTGCTCCCGCCATACCCAGCCTACTCAACAATTCTTTCAAAAGAGCAACAGGTTTTTCTGCTTGATGAATCCTAACTGAAGGTGTAACAAGTGGGCACTGAATCCAATCCACTTTACCTTCAATAACTATTCTGGAATCAACTTTACGAGCAAAGAGAGCTGCTTCATACCCAGCAGAGAACCATTTAGATGGAGCATTGTTCTGACCGCTTTCATTCTTCACCCATATGATTGGTCGCTGTGAGCAATTCCAACCAGCAGCTTCAAACAAAGTCTTCACTATTCCAAAGTTACTAATTGCACAGAACACAACAGCAAAGCCTGTATCCTTTACTATCCTGCTGCTTTCAATAGCTAGTTTGCCAATCAATTCCATAGATTCTTCATACCCATCTTCATAGGTGGTTCCAGTTGTGGTTACTTTACTTCCTGTATGCCCTCCCAATCCGATAGTAATATCATGAATGTCTATTCCATAAGGAGGATCGGTCATTAAGATGTCAACACTTTTATCTTTCATGCCTTTCATAAACTCGATGCAGTCAGTATTATGCATCTCGAATTTACTTTCCTTATCTTTCAACAACTCATCATATGTGCTTTGGGCAGAGATAGAATCTGTTATTCTTTGCAGTCCTTTAACTGCTCTTTTGATATCACTCTTTGTTTTACAGTTAGCAAGCACAGGAAAATCTTTAAGTGCTTGAGCCAAGGAGATAGACTCAATTACTGATGCTCTTGTCTTACCAATAGTTTCAGCAGTATCATCTAATCTCCAACCAACTTTCTTATCACTGCCTTGTACCGCAGCTCCATGAATCTTCTGCTTCAACTCATGCAATTCACTAACAGCCATGATTTCCTCGGCAGGTGTCAATGCCTTCCTTTGAATGTTCTCTTCCAGTTCCATTTCTTTAATTGTAATAGCATCAACGGTATCTGAGTAGACTACCTTAACATCTATGCCTGCTTCAATACAAGCTGCTAACCTTCTACCGCCAGCAATCAAATACATATCTCTTGTTACAAGACAAGGTTGCATCTGTCCAAACTTAGCAAATGAGTTAGCAAGTTCTTTTATCTTACCCATCTCCTTTCTTATTCTTGGCAGGTCTTCCCTTACTTTAATCTCAGTTGCTTTTACAACAGCATAATCACTCATCTATAGACTCCTTAAGTGCTTTAATGTCCTTAGGTTTTAAACCAAGTGCTTTGAGAATTGCTTTCTCTGAATCAGATAACTTAGGGGTATCTCTTTCCTTTGGAGTTTTGTCAATTTTTGACGTTGATTGGAGGAGTAGAGTGTGACGAATAGCTGACATCTCCTCTACTATTGAAATCAAATCTTCCAATGGAATACTCAACACATTCTTATACATCTGGTCAAGTCGCATGACTAATCCTCTTCCTCTTCGTTGAGTGCTTCGATAAGCACAGCATAGTTGATAATATCTGAAACCTTTTCATCAATGAAATCTTCTTCCATCTTTCTATCTTCTCTGATGTAATCCTTTAAAGCAACAAGATGTTTTGTCATCAGCATAAATGCATACTGCTTAGGTGTGCACTCATTTAAAGAAGCTCCATCGTAAAAGTTTTTCAGTCTGTTTTTCTTGCTTGCATACACCGAACCTTTAACACCCAGTATCTCTTTGCAATACTCAAATCTATTGTTCACTACTGCATCAAATTTTTTCTGTTCCATTTCAATCTCCTTTAAAAAGAAAGGAGCAACCACCTGCTTCTGTCATCTTTTCGTAACTCCACAGGTAGCTGCTCCAGTTAAATTAAGCAGCAACCATTTCTTTTATCTGATTACTAAGACGACCTTCCCATTCTCTTACTTCCACTGTAGCAATCACAGCAATTCCAACCCATTCCTGATTACTCACACCATCCATGATAGCTTCAGGTGTATTCATATCAATACGCATTTTCTTCTGGAAATCCTGCAGCATATTAATCTTAGCCTGACGCTTTGTCATCTTCCCAGTCTTTGTCCTGATGTTTTCGTCACCAGCTTTGGGCAGCCAGTTCCTGTAATACATCACGTTACCAGTTACAGGAGTTTCATTGTCAGACATCATTACATCATTGTCTGCAATGAGAGTAACTTCCCATACCAGTGCCATAGCTGTAGGATCAAACTTAACACCTGTTACGTTGCCTTCGTACTTACCACTGGGAACAAGCGGAGTAGCTTTGAACTCGTCTTCGACATTAAAATCTGTGTCAAATGTAAAGCTTCCTGCTTCTGCAATATCTTCTTCCTGAATCGCTGTTCTTTCATCAACTTCTTTAGCCATGATTTACCTTCCTTTATTTTGTAGTTTTTGGTTTTTGTTCTTTAGTCTTTTTACCTGTAGCGTAGTTCATTATTTCTTCGTAGTCGTTAGGTAATAAGTCGGGCAAGATTCTCAACTTTCCAGACAGTCTAGACCTCGCCCTGTTGTAGCCCATCGGGACAGTCTGGATATACCACTTAGTATCACCTCCTTCTCTCTTTACTGTATGATAATATACTTCATCAAAATAACCTGTGATGATAACAGGTAATGCTCCCGTAAGCATCGGTTCCACTCCTGTAATAGTGCCAGTCTCTTGGTCTTGAATCACATGGATGTGAGCTATGAAATGAACATTACAGTTCATATTCATTATCTGCCTCAACCTTCCTTCCATGAGGTTCCTTACCATAGAGTAGTGAATGTTCCATACTGGTCCACCAGTTGGACTTCTTTTAGGATCAAGTTGAAGTGCTCGTTCCATACACACTGCAGTCATAGCAGATAAATCATCAATGATTACTGACTTATACAGTCCTTCTTTGACTGCTTTAATAACCTGCACTGTGTCCTTTTCAAACTTTGTCCAACCAAGAGGACTCAATTCATACTGCTCGTAGTCAAAGTCTTTTCCTTTATAGGAGATGATTGACTTAGCAAAATCAAAGACAAATCCTTTAGTTGGGAATGATGAGGCAAGGATGCTCTTTCCACTCCCTGGCTCGCCCACTGACATTATTTTCAGAAACTCTGTGTTTGGTGTTACTTCCATTGCGTTAGGCATCTCTAGTCTCCTTTCTTTTTTGCTTGACCAATCTTCTATATTGCTTACCAGTAATTCCTTTAGCTTTCATTATTTGATGCTTATGAATCTTTTCTTTGTTAATCAGTGTTCCATATGGCTCAAATAATTTTTCTACAGTTCCATCTCTTTTACCTGTTTCTTTGATAAGTTTCATTTGCTGCCTCTCTTTGGTGCAGACAGTTCAATACCATGATCTTTCTTCCAAACACTGCCATAATGATTCAGATATTTAGAAGCCTGTCT
>ERZ795031.5389-NODE-5389-length-10314-cov-4.148845_pt1 | contig 10314 bp, 10 predicted proteins | sample MGYA00375123_ERZ795031 | MGnify/ENA primary metagenome ERZ795031 (study PRJEB30166, sample SAMN05720159) | activated sludge metagenome | isolation source: anaerobic digester from wastewater treatment plant | place: USA | collected 2015-04-21 ... | reverse complement strand
TTGGCTTCTTTTCCGCCGCGGGTCAAAGGTGTGACGACAGGGCGATCTTCTTCGAGATAACTCTGATAGCGGTTGTTGGCGAGAATGGCCCCGAGCGTATTGACATACGTCTGGTGGCGCGCGCCGATGGCTTTGGGAATGCAGAAATGTATTTTATTGTCGGGAAATGCTTCGATAATCAGTTCGTCCAGCCCGGAGAGGCGGCCGAGACCTCCGCTGATGACAAACGGCATTTTCAAATACTTCTTGTCATATCCGGACATCAAGGAGTTAATCGCCTGTTTTAATGATACTAAATAATCGTAGACGAACTGCTCCGTCACGCGATTCAAATCTTCGGTTGTATACTGTTTCTCGACACCTTCGATATCAACGCTTTGGGCGATGGTTGGATAAAATGACATCGGGCGATGGTCGATGCCATAACGGCGCTTGAGTTTTTCGGCTTCGTCAAAGGGAAGATTGAGATTGGCCATGATCGCCGTCGTTAAATCCTTGCCGCCTTTTTCAAAATATGTCGAGGAAAATAACGTGCGGTCGCCAATCAGGCTGACCGTCGTCACCTCGGCTCCCATATCTATTAATAGATAAGAAGTCGGAAGCGCCAAATCCTGGGCCAGCAAATAGGTCGCCGCATGGGGGGCGACGAGGGCGCGTTTGACGACGATGTCGGCTTCTTTAAAGGCCCGGCGGAAGTTTTCGATGACGGAGAAAGGCAAGGCATGAATCTTCGCCGAGATCGATAGCGAGTTCGATTTCTCACCGAGAGGCTGCGAAGAGAGTGCGACGCCGTTATCGAGGGCAAAGGCATCGGGTACGATATCGATAATCTGTCCGCCGTGGGGAATAACTTCCTTGCGAACCAATGAGACGACATTAGAAATGTCAATCGCCTCAACTGTGCCAGTTGGAGATACGACATTTGTCGTTTTATCGCTTTGATATACTTCGAGTCCGAGCGGCGGCAAAAGGAGAATCGCTTCGGAGATCGTCAGTTTTAATTTTGCCGTCGCATCTTTGATTTCTTTAATCTCGCGAAGGGCATCGATCAGACCGATTAAATTGACAATTTGGCCGCGCTCGACAAAAGCATCAATCGGCTTACGCATAGCGTAAAGAACGATCGGCTGCCCATCGATTTCATAGCCGACAACCAATTTGATTTCGGCCGAGGATATTTCTATTGCGGCGGTAGGTTTTTCCATATCAGGATAATTCTGACTTTAATTATATATATATAAATGGCTTGTGGCAAAGGCAATTTGCACAAATATCTCCCAAATAAATACTAATCAAAGAAAAAGCCGCATCATAAGATGCAGCTCGGATGGAGGGAGGTCCGTCCATGATGATCGATTTTATGATTCGACGACTTCGGCCGTATCGGCTTCTTCGGCCTCGGCCTGGCTGGCGGCAATCTTCAGGCTGACGGGAATAGAAATAGCGGCTGCCACTAGCGCCAAAATCGAAAAGGCGATGATCGCTCGACGAAAGCGATAAAATGGAGCCTTGCGATTAAATTTGACGAGTTTGTCTTTCATTTCTACTCCTTGATGCGTTCAATCGCCCGTAATTTAGCGCTTCGCGAGCGCGGATTGCGATTGATTTCGCGAGCTGATGGGGTCACTATCTTGCGATGGATGAGGCGGAATTTCGGCATCTCTTCTTCCTTTGGAAGCGAGAATACATTGCGCCTTGTTCCTTCGACGACCGTCACTTTGCGAAAAGCTTCTTTAATCAGACGGTCTTCGAGCGATTGGAAGGAAATAACGACTAGCCGACCTCCGACATTCAGGAGTTTAAGTGCGTCCTTAATCGTGATCTCAAGGGCTCCCAGTTCATCATTTACTTCGATACGCAGGGCTTGAAATATCTGCTTGGCGGGATGTCCTTTTTTAGCCAGTTCCTTCATCGGCTTAGCCGACTTGATGAGGTCAACTAGTTGCTGGGTTGTGACGACGGGTGCGCTGATGCGCGCCTCGGCTATTTTCCGGGCGATTTGATATGCGTATTTATCTTCGCCGTATTCTCCGAAGATGCGCGCTAAGTCCGTGACGCTATAAGTATTGACAATCTCATAGGCCGTTAATGAATTGCGCTCATCCATCCGCATGTCGAGGCGGGCGTTGCTGCGATAGGAGAAGCCGCGCTCCGAATCATCGAATTGGGGAGAGGAGACACCGAGATCCATCAAGATTCCATCAACTTTTTGAATGTTGAGTGTGTATAGAACTTCTTTGAAGTTACGAAAGTTTTCGTGAACTGTCTCGAAGTTGCTACCGATTTTGGAGAGGGCGATTTTGGAATTTTCAATCGCTTGCGCGTCTTGGTCAATTCCGATCAGTCGGCCCTTGCGGTTTAAGCGGGCGAGGATTTGGCTGGCGTGTCCGGCTCGTCCGAGGGTGAGGTCGACATATATGCCATTGGGTTTGATGCCGAGTGAATCAATGGCTTCGTCTAATAAGACGGGAATGTGTTCGTCCATAGTCGATTAAACGGGAAGTTTTTCGGCTTTGGCTTCGTAATCTTTTTCGTTCTGTTTAAGATAGTTCTCCCAAGCGACGGCGTCCCAGATTTCAAAGTGGTTGATGACGCCGACAACGACGACACTTCGCGAAATCTTGTAATCGCCTAATAATTTGCTCGGAAGCTGAATGCGGCCTTGAGCGTCGACTTCTAGCTCCACGACACTCGCCAGGGTGATGCGTTGCACATCACGGGTGTCGCGCTGATTGTACGAGAGATCTTCTAATGCAGCGGTCAAGTTCTGAAAGTCAGCCTCTTTATAGACGCTGAGCGAGCCTTCATAACCCTTGAGAATATAAAGGCGGCCGCCGGCTTCATTTCTGAGCTTGGCGGGAATCATCAGGCGCCCTTTATTGTCAAGAGTGTGTGAATAGCTTCCAAAGAACATATTTACCACTTACCTCCACTTCGTACCACTTAGCACCCATATTATACGCACAACGTTCAAAGCGTGTAAACAGCGAAAAAAGTCCTAACGCGAAGGTCAGGACCATGAAGATTTCAAATGTTTAATATATTAAACAATGAAAATATATTAGTAGTTATTTAGTTGTATTTTGGCATTAATTATCGTCGTCTTCGAAGTCGATATCGTCGAGTTTAGAAAAGCGTGAATCACCACTTTGGGTTCGATCTTTGGCTAATTGGATGTCGTCGATGACGCGATATCCTTCGCCGCTCTGTGGAAGGCTCGCCCCCGGCTTAAGCGGCTTAAGTGGCAGATTTGAGGAGATTAAACCAAATAGAATCCTCTCGATGTCAATGTCGTCGCCAGGGATAATAATAGCTTCTTCTTCGTCTTCGGGTTTATCGCTGATTAAAAGTTCCTCATGAATTATAAATTCATAATCAAAAGGTTCCAAAGTATATGAACACTCGAGAAGGACGACGACTTCAAGGTCGACATTTATGCGAATGTAATTACGATACTTAGTTATCTCGACATCTCCAAAGCACTTCTCGATACCGAGCAAAGGATTTTTAAAAGCATATTCTTTTGCATCAAAAAGAAATTCTTTTTGGATAGGAATCGTTTTATCGAGGATGAGCTTTGATTTAGAAATGATCATCGTTAGGTTCTCAGATTAATTCCCAGCTTCTTATTTAATGCCTCAAGCACGGCTTTTTCCACCGCATTTACTTCTTCGTCTTTTAAGGTGCGGTCTTCGCGTTCATAAGTAATCGTAAGAGCGATTGACTTGTGGCCTTGTTCAATGCCATCACCGCTATAAATATCAAAGATATCGACTTTTTTGATGATGCGGTCGACGGAAAGAATTGTTTTGCTGATCTGCTGAGCGGCGACCGACACGGCGGCGACGAGGGAAAGATCGCGCTGAACGGCGGGAAACCGCGAGAAAGCCTTAAAGGCTGTCTGCCCATTTTCTAGAGAGAGTAAAACCGGGAGATCGATTTCGGCTACAAAAACTTTGTTTTTGCCTAGTTCATACTTGCTGGTGGCGGCGGGATGAATCTCTCCGAGATAGCCGGCCACCTGACCGTTAATTTTTAAAAGCGCCGAGCGGCCTGGGTGCAATTCTTGCTCTGATGTGGCAAGCTTTTCGAAGCTGTATCTTGCCTCTTTAATGCCAAGCAGACTTGCAATGCTCTCGATTAGACCTTTGAGATGGAAGAAAGAATAAGGCACTTCGCTGAGCTGATGATGATAGAGATCGTTGCCGGCGAGGACGAGGCCGAGGCGCGTCGTGGCTTCGGCGGTCGTATCGATGTCGCTCACTTCGTAAAGGGCGAGATTTTTGCTGCCGCGAGCGATGTTGTGACTCGCCACCTTCAGCATCGATGGGATAAGGCTCAGCCGCATGTATTCATGCTCGTCGGTCAGCGGATTAATCAGGCGGTGATTCTCCTTTAGTGAGAATTCTAAAGCCGTCGAGTTCTTCAGCTTTCACCAGTGAATAGGTCAGGATTTCATCGAGGCCTCGAGCAGTTAGATGCCGACGAATTAAGTTAATTTGTTTTTTATCCTTTGGATAACCTCCGACCGTAACTTGTAAGGAAGGGAGAGTGTTGGCAATTTTATCGAGGCCGAGAATGCGAATAACTTCCTCGCTGATGTCGGCTTCACCACCGATATCGATGCGCCAGGCGGGCACCCCGACTCGAATATCATCGCGATTTAAGACTTCGACATTCATCCAGTCGCGCTTTAGCGTCTCGACGATTTCCGACTGCAAGAAACGAGTTCCGAGGCGGTTGTTGATATACGACACCGAAGTGCTGATAAGAGGCGGTTGATCGACTTGGCGGGCATCGTAAGTGACGGTCCGTTCGATTTGTTTTGTTTTGCAAAGGCTGACGATCAAATCCGTGGCAAACCCGATCACTTCATCGTATTGATATGGGTTGATGCCTTTGACAAACCGCGATGAAGAATCGCTGGCTAAAGCGAGGCGGCTCGAAGTCCGGCGAATGGCATCGAAAGCAAAGTTTGCGGCTTCGATGACGATGTTTTTCGTCTTTTCGGTCACGGCTGAAGCCAAAGAACCCATGATGCCGCCCAGGCACATGACTTGGTTGGCGCTCGTGATGGCAATATCGCCTTTTCGGACATCGTACTCCTTGCCGTCTAAAGCGGTGAATGAACCGACATAATCATCTTTGATGATGAGTTCCGGCTTCGGCAGCTTATCAAGATCGTACATATGAAGGGGCTGACCGCTTAAAAGCATCACGTAATTGCCGATATCGACGATGTTATTTATCGAGCGAACGCCCATGCTCTGCAGAGTCTTTTTGAGCCATGAGGGCGAGGTCTCGACTTTGATATTGTGAATGACGCGTCCTGAAAATTGAGGACAAAGAGGTGTTTTTGATAAGACGGTGAATGACGACTTGACCGCTTGATATTGATTGGGGCGCGGGAGGCGAACTTCTCTTTGATAAAGAGTGGAGATTTCGCGAGCCACATTGAGGACACTGTGCAAGTCGCTGCGGTTGGCGAGGAGTTTCAAATCAAGGATTGTGTCATCGAGTCCGAGGTATTCTAAAACATTCTCATTTCCGACCACCGCATCATCGTCGAGCACTTCGATGCCGGCGATTTGATCGGCGGTTAAAAACTTGGCGTCGACGCCGAGCTCGAGCATCGAGCAAATCATGCCCTGACTTTCGACGCCGCGAATGAGACCTTTGGAAATTTTGCCGCCGGGGAGCATCGCTCCATCCAAGGCGACGATGACTTTCTGGCCCGCTTTGACGTTGGGCGCACCGCAGACAATTTGCAGAACGCCATGTTTTTCACCGGTATTTACTTTAGTAAGTGACAAGTGATCGCTATCGGGATGAGGAACGCATTCGACGACCTTGCCAATCACGAGTTTGGTGGCGGTCGAAAGCTTTTCAACCGCTTCCACCTCGACGCCCGCAAACGTCAAGCGGTCGGCGAGTTCACTTGGGGCGATATCATCAATGTCGATGTATTTTTTAATCCAATTAAGGCTGACTTTCATGTTTTCGCCCTCTACTTTCTGACGAATTGCTTTAAGAAGCGGACATCGTTTTGATAAAAACGCCGAATGTCATCGACTTTATAGCGGAGCATGGCGACGCGTTCGATGCCGATGCCAAAAGCAAATCCGGAATAGATGTTGGGATCATAACCCGACATTTTCAAGACATTGGGATGAACCATGCCGGCACCGAGGATTTCGATATAGCCGGTGTCTTTGCACGTCGGGCAGCCCTTGCCGCCGCACTCAGCGCAAGATACCTGGACTTCGACCGATGGTTCCGTAAACGGAAAATAGGAGCTGACGAGGCGGATTTCCCGCTTCGGTCCAAACATTTTTTTAATGAATAGATCAAGGGTTGCTTTCAGGTGGGCGAGATTGATATCTTTGCCGACGAGCAAGCCTTCAATTTGCCCGAATTGGTGCGAATGGGTCATGTCGTCATTATCGCGGCGATAGCACTTGCCGGGGCAGACGACTTTAACCATCTCGCCTTTTTTCTCTTCCATGGCCCGGGCCTGAGCCGGAGAGGTGTGCGTTCTCAATAAGAGGTTTTCGCTGATGTAAAAAGAGTCCTGCATATCGCGGGAGGGGTGGTTCTTGGGGATGTTCATCAACTCGAAATTATAATGGTCGGTCTCGACATCGCGCCCTTCTTTTACTTCGTAACCCATGCTGATGAAGATGTCTAAAATCTCATCGCGGACGAGGAAGACGGGATTTGTTCCGCCGGCTTGATAATTGATGCCCGGCAGGGAAATATCGATTTGTTCGCTGGCCAGTTTGGCGGATACCTCATCATCGAGAAAAACCCGCATTCTGGTGTCATACAATTCATTCAGAGATTGCCGAATATCGTTGATGGCCTGGCCGAAGCGGGCTTTATCCGCGCCCGAAAAATTCTTGATCAGCGCCATCATATTATTGATTTCGGCTTTTTTGGAAAGGTGCGTGTTGCGCACTTCCACCAAGGCATTTTTGCTGGCAGCTTTATTGATTTCTTCGCTGATATTCTCTTTTAATTGCTCTAGTCTTGCGAGTGCTTGTTCCATCGCCTGTCCTCCTAAAAAAATAATGACACTTCAGGAACGAATTTCTCCGTGGTGCCATCCTTCTTCGCAACTATTGCTGCGCACTAAATCTTAACGCGATTAACGGGACTTAATCCATACTCAGAGGTGAATTCGCCGCCATAATTAGAGATGGGTCGCACTCATTCCATCATCCCTGGCTAACTATATTAACGGCTACTATTTCTCATCAACGTACGAGATATTATAACATAATCGAAAAATGATGCCTATATGTATCAAATCGTATTTTGCTTTAAAAGCAAATTAAATACTTACTATTTGCGGTTTAGTTCGTAAAGGACGATGCCGCTCGCCACCGCGACATTTAGGGAATCGATGCCCGAGATATCGATTTTGACGCGGTAATCGGCAGCCTTTAGCAACTCGTTGCTCACTCCATGCGCTTCGTTTCCCAAGATGATGACATATGGGGGCTGAAGTTTAAAAGATGATAAGGAGGCGCTTCCTTCAAGCGATGTCGCCACCAACTTATAACCGCGTTCGCCAAGCGAAATAATTTCTTTTGATGTCATCTCGACGAGGTTGAGTTTAAAAAGCGCTCCTTGTGAGGCGCTCAAAGCCTTATCGTTATAAGGCGAGACACACTTTAAGGAGAGGGCTACATCGCGATAGCCAAAAGCGAGGGACGTGCGCAAAATAGTTCCGAGATTACCGGGGTCGGCGATATCATCAAGACATATTACTTTGTCGGTCGCGATGGGCTGGCTTGGGGCGGCTTTGCAGACAGAGACGACACCTTGGGGAGTTTTTGAAGAAGCCAACTTGCGAAGAATGTCATCGTTAACGATGTATTGATCAACATTTAAACCGGCGATCGGTTTTTTGGCAAACACATATAAAACGGAACCGGCGGCCACCGCCATTTCCAGAAGATGAAATCCCTCGGCTAAGAAAAGGCCGGTTTCCTTTTGAAATTTAGCCTGTTTGAGTTTGCCGGCTTCGACGACGCGGCGATTATCTTTAGAAGTCACTTGATATATCATGCGAACTGACCTTTCTTGAGCCTCTTGACTAAGATTTTATAATCCGGGCAATATTTATACAATTCCTGATAAAAGGATGGGCCGTGATCAAAATGGCGGTCATGGGCCAGCTCGTGAATGACGATGGCATCGATGATTAAGGGATGAAAATGGATGAGGCGGAGCTGAAAGCTTAAGGCGTGAGTCTTGCGCGAATTGGTTCCGAAGCGCGTTTTCATATCGCGAACCTTGACATCGTAAGGCTTCTTGATTTTCATGATTTGCTCATGGTGGCGAACGCGAAGCGTATAGTAGTCCTTGGCAAACGCTCGCAGCTTTTTATCGAAATCTCTCTGATTTTTATAATATAAACCGCGGCCGAAGATAAAGGTGTTTTTGACAGACGAGCCCTCGTAGAGATCAAAGAGTTCTCCGAGGAGATAAACTTGCTGATTGATAAAAGGGGTCGTGTTTTGCGCGTGTTTGGCCAGCAAGCGCTCGTAGAACTTATCGAGATAAGCGATAATCGTCGCCTCTTTGGTCCGCCTCGGAGCGCTGACATAGAAGACTTGATCACGAAAGCGAAAAATTACATTTTTAATCTGTTTAATTGTCACCACCACGCGATAATCGTGGCCATCGCGGCGATATGTCAGTTCGTAGACCATGCTATAAGTATAAGCGCATCGCCGAGAGTTAAAAAGACTAAAGACCGCGCATAATTCTTTTTTTATCTGTTGTCGTCACAGGGTGATAATTATACAATTATGAAGTATGAAAAAAGTTCTGATCAGCGCCTGCCTTATCGGCGACAAAGTCCGCTACGACGGAAAAGATAACGCAATTGAGCATATTGAGCAATTGATGAAGCATTTTGAACTCATTCCTTTTTGCCCCGAAGTCGAAGGCGGATTAAGCGTTCCGCGCCTCAAGAGCGAAATTCGTAACGGCCGCGTTTTTAGCGAAGAGCGCAAAGAAGTCACCAAATACTTTTTATCGGGAGCCAACAAAGCTCTCAACATCTGCAAATATATGAATATTGAATTAGCCATTCTCAAAGAAGACTCGCCGTCTTGTGGCGTTAAAAGCGTATATGATGGCACCTTCAGCCGCCGCAAAATACCCGGCCAAGGTATCACCGCCGCCCTTTTAAAACGAAACGGCGTCGAGGTCATCAGCGAACTGGATGTTCCCGATCTCTTAGAAAAATTAGCAAGTAAAAAGGATGCCGCGGTCTGATCGCAACATCCTTTTTTATTAAACAACTATTCGTATTTTGTGGCTTTGATCGCGGCCAGAGTGTCCTTGTCGAGAGCTTTGACGACTTCGGTCAGGAGTTTAACGGCCTCCAGGTAGTCATCGTAGTTAATGAGCGAGACGTGGCTGTGGAAATAGCGGCACGGAATCGAGATCGTCATCGTCACGACGCCGTCGTACTGCTTATGAATTTCACCGGAATCCGTCCCTCCGGCCGTCATCAGGTCAAAGGTGTATTTGATGCCTTTCTCTTTAGCGACTTTTTCGACAAAGTCGAATAAGCCGCGGTGGGCGATGACCGAGCCGTCCATGATCGATAAGGCGACGCCGGCGCCGAGTTTGGTCGGATGGTTCGGCGCTCCCGGAAGATCATATGACATCGTCACGTCGAGGGCAAAGGCGACATCGGGTTTAACATGATATGCTGCGGTCCGCGCACCCCGCAAACCGACTTCTTCCTGAACGGTTCCGGCCGCCACGACGGTCGCTTGATGATTGACACCTTTTAAATTTTGCATGACTTCGATGGCCACCGCCGCTCCGAGGCGATCATCCCAGGCTTTGCCGAGGAGTGTTTTGCCATCATTCATGACGCGGAAGGGAGTGTACGGCGTAATCATATCGCCGACGCGAATGCCGAGCTTTTCGACATCTTCTTTCGAACTGACGCCGATATCGATGTACATGTCTTTGATTTCCATGACTTTATTGCGCTGTTCGGCGCTCATGCCGTGCGGAGGCTGCGCTCCGACGACGCCGATGATTTTATGGCCGTCTGAGGCCGTGATGCGCACGGTCTGGGCGAGGACGACATGGCCCCACCAGCCGCCGATCGGGTGAAAGCGGATAAAACCGGAATCCTCGATGCGATGGACTAAGAAACCGACTTCGTCGATGTGACCCGAAAGCATGATGACCGGCTCGCCTTTTTGGCCGCCTTTATAGGCGAGAACTGAACCGAGATTATCATACTCGATGCGGTCGGCGACGCCTTCGACGTGTTTT
>ERZ795031.5382-NODE-5382-length-10317-cov-30.679302_pt1 | contig 10317 bp, 12 predicted proteins | sample MGYA00375123_ERZ795031 | MGnify/ENA primary metagenome ERZ795031 (study PRJEB30166, sample SAMN05720159) | activated sludge metagenome | isolation source: anaerobic digester from wastewater treatment plant | place: USA | collected 2015-04-21 ... | reverse complement strand
TCTGGAGCGCTTCGTCAAGCTGGCCATGATAACTCAGGACGAATCGCTGGGGACGTTCTCCGACAAGACGTTCTTCGTCTTCACGGGGACCGACGAGTCAGACCCCGCGGGGCCGCCCCGACGGGCCCCTGGGTCGACGACTAACCCAACTACGGTGCTCCAGAAGGAACCGATATATGAAGTGGGACTGAACTGGCAGGGCTGGAGTTGAGGAGGATTCTGTGAGCTACAGGTCTAACATGAAGGTCTACGGAGCGGGGTCTCAGGCCACCATCATTGCGGACATTTCTACGTGGATGCAGGCGATGGGCTGGACCCTTGAGGATACGATCTCAGCTACATCCATGGTCTTCTCTTCTCTCGGTGAGGATGGTGCTCGACCCAAGGGGTGGCTGCACCTGTACATCTCTGGAAACAACATGGTGATGCTGGCTTACACCTTCTGGAATACTGCCACGCACACCGGATATGGATCTTCTTACACATCCTACAACACAATAGCCCTCAACGCAGCGGGTACGGTTTATTTCGCAGGCAACAAGAATCTGGTGGGGCTCAAGCACTCGGCTGTCACGCAGCCTGTGATGTGGGGCCACTGGCCCACGATCTCGGTGGACAAGCCCAGAGCTGTACTCGCAAACGCTGAATCGGCTGGCTCTAACGTGGTGGTCGAGCTGGACAATACCGACCGCTTCTACGTGAATGACTATTACGTCATTGCCGACTTCTCGACCGGATGCAGGGAACGAGTGCAGGTCAACGCGGTGAACGCGGGCGTGTCCATCACGATCACCACGCTGGCCAACAACTATTCTGCCGGGAGCATCATCGGATACCTTCCGACCTCTTTCGGTGTGGGCTCGTCGTCAGGCAGGTCGAACTGGTTTCTGTGCGTGCATCCCGGATGCTCGGGTACTGCAGCCGCCGCATCCGCTGGAGTGATCAGGAACCTTCAGATGGCGCTGGCGGCCCCTGACTACTGGTGCAACCTGTACAACCTGCCGCCCATCTTCATGTACGGGTACGACGCTAGCCTCGCGTCTAGCGCTCTCTTCGCATGTGACGAGAACTTCATGACCGCTCCTGACACCACAGTAGATAACCTCTACGGCGTCATGGACGACGCCAACCAGTACATCTCAGGCAAGGCGTCGGCCGGCGGGGCCACGTACCTCGATGTGGCCGGAACCCCGTTCACGGAGGACGCTCTGATCGGAAAGATCCTGGTCCTCACAGGCGGCACCGGAGCAGGGCAGACCAGGTACATCACCGACAACACCGCCAGTCGGATCGTGGTCGGGCAGGCATGGGCCGTCAATCCTAATGCGACCACCACGTTCTACATCTGCGACCGCGTGTACCGCAACGTAGGGCAGTTCTTCAACAACAACTACCAGTGCATGTTGGAACGGATAGGTGAGCCTTAGATGGCCTTCTACCGCGCCTTCGAGGGGAGGATCTCGGACCTCCACGGAGAGTTCGTCTTCCTGTTCCCGCAGTCCAACGTGGACGGATCAGGCCACGAGTTTCTCTACTTCTACGGCCCCTTCCGCTTGGCCAAAGAGGACTCTCTGTCTTCGGCCTCTCCGGCTTCCGAGGGCCACGCCGACATAGGCGGGCAGTTCATCCAGGTGATGGCGTGAAGCTGGGGCACGACTTCTGCTTCGCCTTCCCGGTCCACGACGCGCACGGGGCCGTGGCCCCCGACGCGCTGCCGACGGTGGCCGTCTACGAGGACCACGGGGCCGCGATGGCGTACTCGCCGACTGTGGCGCAGATCGGGGCCCTGACCGGGCAGTACTTCTGCTACGGGACCGCCAGCGCCGCCAACGGGTTCAAGGCCGGCAAGGACTACAACCTGGTGGCCACGGCCCTGGTGGCGACGGCCACTTGGAACTCGAGGATAGCTCAGTTCACCGTCGACGACAACGGCATCGACGACGTTGACGCTGTGGTCGACGCAATCAAGACGCAGACCGACAAGATGAACTTTACTGGAACTGACATCAAGGCGACTCTGGACGGCGAGAAGGTGGCGGTCTCAGCGATAGACGCTGGAACCATAGCCGCTGCTACTTTCGCTGCGGGAGCCATCGACGCTTCTGCCGTGGCGCACGACGCTATCACTGCTGACAAGATCGCCGACGACGCGATCGAGCCCGGGATGTTCTCGGACCTCGTTCCGGCCGACGTCGTCGAGGTCTCCGGGGACGCCGCGGCTGCCGACAACCTCGAGAGCCAGTTCGACGGCACGGGGCTGACTGGAGATGCCTTCCCGGGGCGCCAGGACCAGATTGCCAGGCTATCGATAGGCAGTGCAGCAATCTCCACGGTGGCATCGGGCTTCGTGCTCACCACCGGGACACAGACCGGCTCCTATACCAACACCTTCAACAAAAACGGAGACTACCACCTGTTGCGCGATTCAGGCGGCAATCTCGACTGCTACTACGAGTTCAACGTCGGGGCCGATGGCGTGCCAGTCGATATCGTCTTCTGGGGTCGCGTGACGCCGAAGGGTAAAGACGTTGGCGTCTACGGATACGACTGGGTAGCCAACAACTGGCAGCAGATAGAGATATGGTCGGGCGACAACACTACGACCGACAGCACGAAGATCGGCAAGCTACGGACTACAATGGTGGGCTCCGGCTCCAACGCGGGCAAGGTCAGAGTCCGGCTGGCCGGGAGCGGCATTTCCGGGGTCTACGTTTACAACGACTACATGTACCTCTCCTACTCCGTGGTGTATCGCTCGGTAGGCTACGCTGACGGAGCGGTGTGGGTAAAGGCGACGGGCTCTTCAGGCACCACGGTGTATATCAACGGAACGGCTGACAATCCCTGTCCGTGGTCTGATGCCCTGACCATAGCGGCATCGTTGGGCATTGCCCGCTTTAGGATACTCAACGGCGAAACCATCACACTGTCGTCCAGCCTGGGATCGAAAACGCTGATCGGCAAGCAGTGGAATCTCAACCTCAACGGGCAGTCCATCAACGCCTGCTACGTCGAGGGGGCTACCGTGTCCGGAGTTGGTTCCGCCCTTACCACTCCAATGTTTGTCGACTGCAAGATCGGGGCGGCCACGCTGCCGCCCTCAATCCTGCTTCGAACCGGTATTGGGCACGGCTCGGGTACGCTCACCGGAGGTACGGCGGGCAGCTACGAATTCGTCGACTGCTTCTCGCTCGTCGGGCACGGCGGGACGCCTACGCTGAACTTTGCCGGGCTTGGCGCTGACACGCACATCCAAATGCGTCGCTGGACGGCTGGTACGGCAATGACCCTCGATGCCAATTGCTCGTGCAAGATCGACAGCATGGGCGGCGGCAGGCACGTGGTCGACGTGGGAGGCGGAGAGCTATCCTTGCGTGGGACCAGCAAGGGGGCCTCCATAACGCTTGCCGCCGGAGGCAAGGCTGACGTTTCCGGCATATTCGGCACCATCGAGGTCGCCGGATCAGGCGGCACGCTTAGCCTGCTGGGCGGCGTGACTGGAATGGTGATCGACAATAGCGGCGGAGCGGTTGCCATCGACTCCAGCGAGCTCAACCTAGCCAACATAAATGCGGAAATGGACGCCGCCTTGGCTGATTATTCCGACGATCTCGCCGATGCGGTATGGGACGAGGACGTCGCGGGGCATGTAATCCCCGGCTCGACCGGCAATACGCTTAGCGGAATCAGCTCTGGCGTATCTAGCGTGTACGCCAATACTCAGCGCGTGGATGGGCTTATCGGGATTGATAGCAGCGGCAATGATAGGTTTACCGCTAAGGCATTGGAGTTGGCCCCCACGGGTGGAGGCGGCGGAGCGAGTCCGAGTGATGTGTGGGGTTATGTGCCATCAGGCCTTGAGCCGTCCGGAAGCGCTGCTCAGCTCTTGGCGAGCGCTGCTTCGGGCGGTGCGTCTAGTGTGGTTGTAAAACCCGTCAGCGGCAGCGTGGTGGTGGCACTAGACTTGTCTGGGGCATTCGCTCAAGCCGGGGGCACCTCTTGGTCAGTACGCATGGTGCGCGTGCTGGATAAGGACAAGAACGACGTTACGTATTCATTGTTAACCGGCTGTACTGTTGCAAATGGCGTCTTTACGTGTCACATCAACTCTGGCGGGAGGCTTGATGCCGCTCCTTATGAGATAATTGCCGCCGTGCGCGTGGGGGTTAATCCGGCCCGCTGGGTGGCGCGGTCTTGCTTGATGCATCTGGAGGCGCGATGAGTCGTTTGAGCTATATGCTTAAGCGCGCTAGCGATGATATCATGCTGCGCTCCGTGCATGTGCCTAGCGAAAACCTTACCCCAATAGGCTCACACTATTACGAGCCCGTGGTAATCGGAGTCCAGCGGCACGACGCCGAGCGCAGGGGGACACATTATGACTTGCGAGTAGGTTTGCCTGATCGGTCGATATCATTTGTCATCCCTCGCCCCACGCTACAGGGTCAAGCAGGGCAGACTGCCACGTGGATACATCAACCCGACCATGTAGCTGCATATGCCACGCTGAGCGGGGTTATACCCTCTGGTCAGTACGGGGCGGGACCGTTTACTCTGGTCGCTAAGCATCCCGGGGTTTTGCATAGCAATAATGACGGATCGTACGATTTATACATACACGATAAAGACATAGGCGATGCCAAGCTGACACTAAAAAAGAACCCCAGCAACGCGAAGCAGTACTTCGTGGTGCTGCGCAACCTGCCACGTGAGCGTGTGTGGCAGGAGCGTGGTAAATACAAGGACTGGCAGGGAGATATTCCGTCCTCGGGCTATACGGCTAGCGAAAAGCTGGACGGCGCCATGATGTATGCCACGCTTAATCCCAATGGGATCACCCTCACTAGCCGCAGGCGTGGGGTTGACGGCGAGCCACTCGTGAGAGAGCATCACGTCCCATGGATCAGGGACGCCAAAATACCTAAAGAGTACATCGGCATGACCATCGCGGGGGAGCTATACCACCCCAAGGGGTTCAGCACCCTATCCGGCATACTCAATTCCTCACCCGTTAAGGCGCTCGAGCGTCAACGCTCCGAGGGCAAGATACAATTCGCTCCATGGGGCATCGTGGGCATGCCCGGCGTGAGTTATGCTGATAAGATGGCCATTCTGGACGACTTAGTGGGTAAATTGAATAATCCATATATCACGCGGCCGCGCATGTCGGATAATCCCCAACAGCTCATGGCGCAAATCGAGCGTGAGGGCGGCGAGGGCATCGTCCTGGCAAGGTCAACCGACACCGACGACATGCCGATGTATCGTAAAAAAATATGGCACCCCTATGTCGGTAAGATTGTAGGCTACAACCCCGGCAGGGGTGATCTTGAGGGAACGGTGGGGTCGTTGATCGTAGAAGACGCCACGGGTAAGCGCGTCAATGTGGGGTCCGGCAAGGGGTTAGACGATAACCTCCGCAGATACATGGCTGAGCATTGGGATGAATTCCAAAACCGCAAGATAAGAGTTCTAGCTCGAGGCTCAAGCGGGAAATCGCTCCGGCATCCGCTTTATGGTGGCTTTGAGCTTGACGAAACGCCGCTAGACGACTGGGGCGTGGCCACCTAGACCACGCCCCGTCATCTTGATGTCAGCTGCTATAAGCGTCTCGGCGTCCAGTCGCAAAAGCCGCTATCGCGACTCCTGCGCTGACCGAGATAAACGCTATGTATAGCCACGTCGGGATGAAGCGCCCGATACTCATCAACACTGAAGCAATAGCGGTCATCATCCACAGCGGCATAGCAAACCTCCGTAGCTAGGATCCATCGTCGTCGATTGTTTTACAAGCCGCACGCACCTCCTCTGCTGTGAGTAACGTTTTCTTAACAACATAATATGCGCATGTGAGCAGCTGTAGTTCGGCTGGCATTATGATGCCAGGGACCTCCTCAGAGATAAACACCGAAATGGATGCTTTGTTAGCGTCTGGGAAGATATAGCACCACGCATCACTGCTCCCGTCGCGCGGGGTTGCCTTGAGTAGGTCGATTGCTGTTGTCTTAACTTCATCTGGCGCACCCGACTGCGATATTGTGTGTGCTAGGATCTTGCGCAGTGGCGCTCCCGATGGCGAGGCCTCGCTTCGGCTCAGCGTGCCGAGCAGCGCTTCACACACTTCTCGTGGCGGTGCTAGCCAGTGCAGAGTCCAGCCTGCCTGATTAACCGCTGACCGTAGCGCGTTCGGTGAAGTGGCTGGCTGCGTCGCGGTTGGCTTGTGTAGGCCCACTTGTACATCCGCGACAGTGGCGACCTGAGTGTTGCTTGACGGCCATATGCGAAAGTCTTCTGCTCGCTGGACTACCGAGCGTGCCGGTGGGTCGTCTAATGCGATGATGTTGGTCTCAACAAATGGTATCGTCTCTATTGCGCTAACGTATGGCTCGTTGAGTTCGCTAAGCTTACAATCGTTAGCTAGCTCCATAAATCGGCCGTAATCCCACCTGACGGCGAGGTCTTCCGAGTAGTAGGTGTTATCCTCCAGGCTAATCGCTGATGCCCATGCCAGGCCTCCATCGGCTACTTCGAGCTCGTAGTACTCGTCTTTCGGTGTTTTCAGCGTGGCGCGCTTGCAGTTATCGCTTACGCGCAACGTGTTCTTGCCCATGGTCCACGCCAGATTAGCCGGCATATGGCATTGCGCGGCGAGCCTCTCCTGCACATTGCGAGCTGCCACGCGGTAATCCAGACATTCTGATTTTCCCGGTATAGGCAGCACGTCTATTAGCATCAGTACGCTTCCCATGTTGCGCACTACGCCATAACCGCCAACGGAAGAGTCGGAGCGCATTATCAGAAATGCCGCCCCGAGGCTGCTGATGGCGCGCTCGCTTATTACGAGCGTGCGCTTTAGGGGGTTGGTGCGCCTTTTCGACATGTCAGCTACAAACATCTTCATAAAGGCTCTCCTTGACGCTGTGGCCCTGCGGGCCATACTACTTAGTGCTATGGATAAGACATCTTATGGAATCGTAACGCGGTATGACGCCGATGCGGGAACGATAGACGTTCGGCTAGACGGCGATAACGACGACTGCTATCTTCTGGGCGTGCCAGTCGCCACGCTATCGCCTGATGTTGCTTTTGCTCCCACAGCTGGTATGCGTTGTGTGGTGGGTTATACACCAAACAGCGGTGATGCCGTATGCTTTGGTTTCATGGGGACTATCGGCGAGGAGTCTGACGCCGCTCGCTCCGAGCAAGATACCGTCCAGGGCGATTTGCGCCTCGGCCGGCCGGATGCCAACATGCTGTCCATGCAGCGTGGTGGATTGACAGCTCTGCAAGCTGCTCCGGGTACTGGTTTATGGATGCATGGCGACTCCCGGGCCATCAATGTATGCGGCGAGAAAGTCATGCTCTCCACTCCAACCGTGAATGGCGGATTAGAGACTGATGACGCCGGATGGCCTAAGATATCCCTGTTTGTCTATAACGCATTAGGCAAGATATTGGAAGCATTACTAGGCGCGACTCGGATATGGACCATGAATGCTCCAGGGCTGTGCGGCATTAGCGAAACGCTAGGTGGCGATCCTACTAATCCAGCTCCGTTTAGGGACTTATCAGTCGTCGGCGCCGCTGGCACTACACAAATTCACATAGGCCAGGATGGGGTCAGCATTACATCAAACGCCCCCGTTTCCGTTACTAGCACGAGCAACGTGGAGGTGTCAGCGCCCTCCGTAACCCTCAAGGGTGTATGCGAGGTACAGGGGGCGCTTAACGTGGTTGGAGCACTCTCAGTCGGAGGCGTCCCCCTTAGCGTTCCCTAGGAGGTGAAGAGTGAAACACTGTGAAGACTGCCCGATGACTAAGATATCAGAAGCCGTGAGTGACGCTGGAATGGTCAAATACGGCCGCGTTATAGTCGACGACGAGGACGACGAAGCTATCTCCTCGGAAGAGGCTGATCAGGATCCATAAGGCGCAGCTCCTGCTCCGTAACCCTGCAATATACAAGCAGAGCTTCCAACAGGGCGCGGGTCAGCCTTGCCACGCCGTCACCCTCCGTGGTGTGATGAAAGTCTGAGTAGTAGAATTCATCAGCGGCGGTCTTATTCCACAACCCGCATAGGTTGAAGGTCATGCTGACGCCACTCTCCACCTCGGCATCCCACCACCATCCCAGGTCGGTATTGAAGGGCATGAGGGCTATTTTCAAACCCTGGGTTGTGTGGACTACATAGCCATCGGACTTCAAGCGCTTGTTGGGAACATTATCGCCCCAGGCCATCAGCATTGTACGACGCCTATGTTTTAACCATAGCCTCACATCAACCCCCCTCTAATAGAGCTCCAGGGCTTGCCCGGTGTCTCTGCAATAATGCACTAACGCGCTGAGTGTGGTGGCCACGAGTTCTAGTCTTGCTTTCATGAGCCTCCCTCCTGCAAATCGCGGCGTAATTCCAACGCCTGATTAGTAGCGCGACAATGACAGAGCAAGGCGCTCAAGATTGCGCGCTGCCATTCCACGAAATCAAGATGTGATGCGTTTAAACCCAAAACCGCAGTGTGTTCTGGCAGTATGTGATCTCGCGCCGAGGGGCCGCCGAGGCCTACCAGCCGGATGCGGTTTGAGCGAGTCGTACCCTCGGGCTGGTCATACTTCCACGCTATTGTTATATCGCTATAGGAGCCGTCGTCGATGCGTATGCTCCTTGTGACTCCGTCTCGCCCTGTATACATCAGCAAAACATTGTCCTCTAAATGCTTGACAGCATTATCAATCCACGCTATGGCCAGGTTGGTGTTTTGGGCATAATTCAGTGACACTTCCAGTGCGGTGATCATTCCTCCCTCCCCCTTGTTGACGAGTCAGCTCTAATTGTGGCTAGATACCTCAACCAATATATAACCCATAACCGCCTGGATTGGGCTTGACATTTCTGGCGTATTGTTGTAAAGTAGCCGTCCGGAGGTAGACGCATGACAGATTTCAATCCCGGCTCGATGCCGTATTCGCCAGAAGCCGAGCGTGCGGTTTTAGCCGCGCTGATGGCTGATCAGGATTTAGCCCTAGAGGTATTGGCTAGCGTAAGGGAGCATTACTTTTACAACCCCACGCATAGGGCTATTTTCAGGGCTTGTTGCGAGCTGGAAAAAAGTGGCACGGCAATAGACCTAGTGTCGGTGGCGGGCAAGTTTAGTAGCTCTAGCAACATGATGGATACCATCGTGGATATCTGCGCAGATCTCCCGACGATGGCCAATACGAAGTATCATGTCCGGCAGTTGAAGAATTACTCAACGCGTCGGCAGCTGATCAGCGCGTCACAGACGATAGCTAAGAATGCCATGCAGGATACCTCTAACGACACTAGCGCACTATTAGACCGCTCGGAGCATGCGATTCTGTCAATCGGGGAGGGCAATGTAACGAAAGACTTCGTGCGTGCCGGAGAAATGCTGGATACCAGCCTTGAGGATCTAGGCAGGATGCGAACGGGCAGTTCTATTGTTGGCATATCGACCGGGTTCAAGCGCTTAGATGCATACACGACAGGCTTGCACCCCGGGGAGTTTATCATCATAGGCGCGCGGCCTGCCGTGGGGAAGACCAGCTTGGCGCTTAACATGGCAACAAACATTGCATCCTCAGGCCGGTCGGCGGGATTCTTCAGCCTCGAGATGCAGAGTAAAGAAATAATGAATCGCCTGATTTACTCTACCAGCAGGATACGCCCCGTGCAGGTGGTCAACAACCTAATCTCAGAAGTGCAGTGGGGCAGGATAGTCAAGGAGACGCGAAACCGTCTCGAATCTATGCCGCTGTATATAGACGACTCCGCGGCAATGACTCCCGTAGAGATGCGTGCTAAGGCGAGGCGTTTAAAGCATCGCGCGGGATTAGACGTGTTGTTTATAGACTATATCCAGCTAATGTCCTGCGGCGCAGATAGGGAAAACAGGCAGCAGGAGGTGACGCAGATCTCGCGGGATCTAAAAGCAATGGCGAAGGACTTAGATATCACAGTGGTGGCGCTATCTCAGCTGAGCCGCAAGACGACAGGCCATAACGGCCCGCCGATGCTGCATGAGCTGAGAGAATCAGGCTCACTAGAGCAAGACGCTGACGTGGTGGCTTTTCTATACGACCCCAACGCCGAAGCGCGTTACGAGCAAGAAGGCCCGACACGCCGCGTATCGCTGATTCTAGCCAAACAACGCAACGGCCCCACGGGGGAGATACCGATGTTTTTCGACTCAGAGATCACCACATTTGAAGAAGCAGATCTAGCATACTGACTAAAAAGAAAAAGGTCTCCGGAGGATGGGTCGAGGCCGTGGGGCCCGGGTATCCGGTATCCATCG
>ERZ795031.5361-NODE-5361-length-10338-cov-9.566566_pt1 | contig 10338 bp, 10 predicted proteins | sample MGYA00375123_ERZ795031 | MGnify/ENA primary metagenome ERZ795031 (study PRJEB30166, sample SAMN05720159) | activated sludge metagenome | isolation source: anaerobic digester from wastewater treatment plant | place: USA | collected 2015-04-21 ... | reverse complement strand
AGCGAAGGATCTCAAAAATATTGCATTTAAACTATTGACAAAGTTCATCGTACGTAGTATCTTAATATTATGGAGTTAGCACTCAACCAAGGAGAGTGCTAACAAAGAAAAGGAGTGAGAAAATGTCTTTGGACAAGAGAAAGGTAAAGATTCTAAAAGCTATTATCTCCAGCTACATTGATAATGCTGAAGCTGTAGGCTCAAGGACAATTTCAAAAAAATATGAACTTGGAGTAAGCCCTGCCACCATCAGAAATGAAATGTCTGATTTGGAAGACATGGGTTATTTAGTTCAGCCACATACTTCATCAGGACGAATACCGACAGAAAAAGCATACAGATACTATGTGGATGATTTATGGAAAAAAGTCAAGACTTCAAAAAATCCTAAATTAGACCAGCTTAGAGAAATAATTGAGGACAAATCAAACGAATTAGATGAAATATTCAAAAATTCAGTTCGAATACTGTCCCAATTTACTAAATATACTTCATTTGTAGTTGCACCACAGTTTAAGCAATCTGTTATTAAAAGAATCCATTTAGTACCGGTTTCGGAATATAAGGTATTGATGCTCTTAATACTGGAGACCAATATTGTCAAACAGGTAATGCTGAGATTAAGCAGCCCCATACCTTTTAACCAACTTGAAAAAATATCCGAATCACTTTCCGAAAAAATGCACGGCTATAGATTAGAAGATATTGACAAAATTAAGGATAACTTAATTAAAGAGCTATATTATTTGAGAGAATCAAACAATGATATATTGATGGATTTGCTGCCCTATTTAGTGGAGCAGATAGCAAAGTTTGAAGATGTTAATGTATATTCGGACGGTATAACAAATATATTGGAGCTTCCCGAATATAATGATGTTGTTAAAGCAAGAGAATTTATATCATTCTTTGAAGATAAAACAAGTGTTGCCAGATTGATGCAATATTACGGCGAGAATGATTTAGATATATATATAGGCAGTGAGAATAAAAGCCAGGAATTACGGGATTGCAGCCTCATTACTGCAACCTATAAATTTAACGGCAAGCTAATAGGAAGAATCGGAGTAATAGGACCGACAAGAATGGATTATAACAATGTAATTTCAACTGTTAAAACAATGTCGGAAGCAATAAATGAAATAATTAGGCTAAACTTTAACGGAGAAAACAAGGAGTGAAGAAATGGCAAAAGGTAAGAAGCATGATGAAGTTAATGAAAATGTAAAAAATTTGGAAGAGACGGAAGAGACTATGGCAGAATCTAAAGAAGATACACAAAGGTCAGATAAAACTTCTGAAACAAAAGAAGAAAAGGTTGAAGAAAAACCGGCTGAAGAAACAGAAAATAATGAATTAAAAAAGAAAAATGAAGAAATAGAAGCACTTAACAATAAATTGTTAAGGCTTCAAGCAGACTACTTAAACTATAAAGACAGGGTAGAAAAAGAAAAGCTCACAATATACGGGGATGCGGTATCAGCAGTGATTTGCGATTTGCTTCCCGTAATTGACAACCTTGAAAGAGCAATTTCAGCAGATGTGCCGGATAATTTCAAGGAAGGCGTAGTGATGGTTTACAATCAGCTTATGGGAATTTTAAATAAAAAGGGGTTAAAAGAAATTGAAGCCCTGCACAAACCTTTTGACCATAATCTGCACTACGGAGTGGCATATGAAGAAAGTGAAGAATTCGATGACGGAATAGTAATTGATGTTCTTCAAAAAGGATATACTGTAAATGATAAACTCATAAGACCGTCAATGGTCAGAATATGTAAAAAGTCGTAATCCCTTGTCATTCTGAACGAAGTGAAGAATCTCATGAAGTCCTTCGTTAAACTCAGGATGACAATAAAATATAGAAAATATTAAATTCAAATCATAAATGGAGGAATAAAATGGGCAAAATTATAGGAATCGACTTAGGTACAACAAACTCGTGCGTATCTGTGATGGAAGGCGGAGAAGCCGTTGTTATAGCTAATGTGGAAGGCAAAAGAACCACACCTTCAATCGTGGCATTTACAAAAGATGGAGAAAGATTAGTCGGAGAAACAGCCAAAAGACAGGCAGTTACAAACCCCGACAGAACAATAACATCAATAAAAAGAGACATGGGCTCTAACAGAAAAATTAATATTGATGGAAAAACATATACACCGCAGGAAATCTCTGCATTTATACTTCAAAAATTAAAAGCTGATGCTGAAAGCTATCTTGGAGAAAAAGTTACCGAAGCAGTTATAACAGTACCGGCATATTTCTCTGACAGCCAGAGACAGGCAACAAAGGATGCAGGTAAAATAGCAGGTTTGGATGTAAAAAGAATTATAAACGAACCTACGGCTGCAGCCCTTGCCTATGGTATTGACAAAGAAACACAGATGCAGACAATAATGGTTTACGACCTAGGCGGAGGTACATTTGACGTTTCTATACTTGAAATAGGCGATGGCGTATTCGAGGTTAAAGCAACATCAGGAAACAACAGACTTGGCGGAGACGACTTTGACCAAGTGATTATAGATTACTTAGCAGACCAATTCCAGAAAGAAAACGGTGTTGACTTAAGAAAAGATAAAATGTCGCTTCAAAGATTAAAAGAAGCAGCAGAAGCAGCAAAGAAGGAATTGTCAAGCGCAATGACCACAACAATCAATCTGCCCTTTATTACTGCTACACAAGAAGGTCCAAAACATATGAACATGGACCTTACGAGAGCAAAATTCAACGAATTAACATCATTCTTGGTTGAAAAAACCGTAGAGCCCGTTAAAAAAGCAATGGCGGATGCCAAGTTAACAGCTTCTCAAATAGATAAAGTATTATTGGTTGGAGGCTCCACAAGAATTCCTGCAGTACAGGAAGCGGTAAAAAGATTGACAGGCAAAGACCCTCACAAGGGAATTAACCCTGATGAATGTGTTGCTCTTGGAGCTGCAATTCAAGGCGGAGTATTGGCAGGAGAATTTGGAACAGACATACTGCTTGTTGACGTTACACCTTTGTCACTTGGAATTGAAACACTAGGAGGAGTATTTACAAAATTAATTGACAGAAATACTCGTATACCTACAAAGAAAAGCCAGATATTCTCAACAGCAACAGACAACCAGCCTGCAGTTGATATCCACGTATTGCAGGGTGAAAGACAAATGGCTGCAGACAATATTACATTGGGCAGATTCCAGTTATCGGGAATTGTTCCCGCACCGAGAGGAGTACCTCAAATAGAAGTAACATTTGACATAGATGCCAACGGTATCGTAAATGTAAGCGCAAAGGATATGGGAACGGGCAAGGAGCAAAAAATAACAATAACAGCTTCCACTAAGATGTCCGATGCCGATATAGAAAAGAAAATTAAAGAAGCAGAGCAATTTGCGGAAGAAGACAGAAAGAAAAAAGAAGCAATCGAAATTAAAAACAATGCAGACACATTGGTATATCAAACAGAAAAAGCACTGAAAGACTTAGAAGGCAAAATTTCTGCAGAGGAAAAAGCTAAAGCACAAGCTGCGGCAGATGAACTTAAAAAAGCAATTGAAAGCAATGATACAGACCAAATGAAACAAAAAACAGAAGAGCTTACAAAGGTATTTAATGACCTTGCTCAAAAGCTTTATGCACAAACAGGTGCACAGGGCGGAGCTGAAGAAACTAATCCTAACCAGGGGTCTGCACCGGATGAAGATATAGTTGATGCAGATTTCGAAGAAGTCGACGACGACAAATAATTTCATTCTTAGGGCGAAGCCCGAAGAATCTCAAGAGATCCTTCGCTGTCGCTCAGGATGACGGCTATGTCATTCTGAGGGCTTTAGCCCGAAGAATCTCAAGAGATCCTTCGCTGTCGCTCAGGATGACGGCTATGTCATTCTGAGGGCTTTAGCCCGAAGAATCTCATGTTTAACAACCAACCAAGCTAAATCCTAGTAGGGTTTAGCTTGATTAATGCAAGGTGGTGAAAGAGTGTCCAAAAGAGACTACTATGAAATTCTTGGAATAAGTAAGGATGCCAGTGAACAAGAAATAAAATCGGCATTCAGAAAATTGGCAAAAAAATACCATCCTGATTTGAACCCGGATGATAAAGAAGCAGAAGCAAAATTCAAAGAAGTAAACGAAGCCTATGAAGTTCTGTCAGACCCTGAAAGGAAAGCAAAGTATGACCAATTCGGCCATGCGGCATTCGACCAGGCTAACGGCTTTGGAGGAGCAGGATTCAATGACTTCAGCGATATATTCGGTGATATATTCGGTGACTTCTTTGGAGGAGGTTTCAGCGGAAGTACAAGAACTCAGAGAACCGGACCTAAAGCAGGCTCCGATTTGAAAATAAAATTGGATATAGACTTTGAAGAAGCAGCATTCGGAACGAAAAAGGAAATTAAAATAAATAGAATAGAAAAATGCTCCGTCTGTGACGGAACAGGAGCTAAAAAAGGCACCAGCAAAAAAACATGTCCTACCTGCCAAGGCTCAGGCAGCATAAGAACAGTGCAAAGAACACCATTCGGACAATTTGCAAGCACAAAAATATGCTCAACATGCAGCGGTATGGGAGAAGTGGTAGAGGAGCCGTGTACTTCATGCAGCGGCTCGGGAAAGGAAAGAAAATCAAGGAAGCTTTCAATCAACATTCCTGCAGGAGTTGACACAGGCTCGGTAATCCCCTTAAGGGGTGAAGGAAACCACGGTGAGCGCGGAGGTCCTGCCGGAGATTTGTATGTATATATTAATGTAAGACCTCATGAAATATTTGAAAGAGACGGAAACGATGTGTGGTGTGAAATACCAATATCATTTGCAAAAGCAGCCTTGGGAGGCTCTATTGAAGTTCCGACAATCGAAGGCAAGGTAAAATATGATGTACCTGAAGGAACACAGACAGGAACAGTTTTCAGACTAAAAAATAAAGGTATTAAAAACCTAAGAGGCGCCGGCAAAGGCGACCAGTATGTGAGAGTCAAAATAGAAGTTCCTAAAAAGCTTACGGAGAAACAAAGAAATATCTTAGAGCAATTTGCAAACGAATTGGGAGAAAAAGCAGACAATGACAAAAAAGGCTTTTTCGGAAAAATGAAGGATGCTTTTAGAGATTAATAATTCTTTCGACATATTTCGATAATATATAAAGCAATAAAAAAAATCATCATAATTTCTTAAAAAATAATGACAAATTATCAAAAAAAACTCTTGCATTATTATGTCATATATAGTAGAATGTATAAACAGATAGAAAACTTAATAAATTATCCTACGATAATAGCAAACTTGTCGAAAGGCAAGGACGCAAAGCCATGGGTCTAATGTGAAATACGATGATTGCCAGGTTGCCGAACAGTGATGAATTAATGCATTAAATGTATTGATGTATTTTTGGTCTTTAACTGTACGCCTTGGCGTACAGTTTTTATTTTGAAATCAAATAACTTGAGGAAGGGGGGATAAAATGTCGAATATTAATGATATACCTGCAGAAAAGGCAACTAATAATGTGGAAACAGATATGGCAGAGCTTAAGAAGCTTCAGCAAAGACTCAATCATGAGTCAATTAAATATCAGTTTAGAACAAAGTTAGTTGGCGGTTTGCATGAAGAAGATGTTACCAGGTATATAGAAGACTTGGAAAATAAATTAAAAAAATTTGAGCAGGATAACAAAAAAATATCAGACGATCTTTATTCTCTAAAAACCAAACTCAACACTGAATTAGAACATAAGAACAATATGCAGATAGAATTAGATGAAGCAAAACAAAATTTAATTACTGCCATAGTTGAATTCAAGCAAAAACAAATGGACTACAAGTCTATGAATGAAAAATACAGTGCCGAGAACATTCAATTGAAGAATGAAATTCAACAAATCACAGGCAGGCTAAAGGAACTTGAAAAACTATCAACTGAAACTAACTATGATAAAGACTGCTTAATAGATTTGGAAAATGAAAACAAGGCCTTAAAAACCAAAATAGCTGAAATGACAGAAGAATTCATGCAATATAACGGGATTAAAAATGAAAACAAACAACTTTTAGAGGAACTTGAAGCCAATAAAAAACTTTTGATTCAATCAAGAGCAGAATGCGAACAATTAAGAGAAATTTCATCAAAATTAGAAAATGAAAATAATCAAATAAAAATTAAAATATCTGAATTATCAGATGAAAATCAACATATTGATATTCTTAAAAATGAAAACAAGCAAATGGCTGAAGAGATTGCGGCCTATGAAGAACTATTAAATCAGACAAGCATTGAATTAGACCAAATGGAGGTAAATACAAATAAACTCAAGAATGAAAATATATTGCTGAAAGAAAGAATAACTGAACTGGAAAAGAGTATTCTTGAAAAGGATTATAGAATTAATGAAATTAATAATGTTTGCGAAAAACTGGAAGAAGAACTTAAGATAGAAAAATCAAACAGCGAAAAATTAAATTCGGATTCAGTAATATTAAGACAAAAGATAAGCAGTCTGCAGCAAACAATAAATGAAAAATTGAAAGAATTAGAAGAACAAAAAAGAATCAGTGAGGATGCGGTATTACAGCTTAACATGGAAAAGGCAGAAGCATTTAACTATAAGATAAACGGGTTCAAAGAAGAATTCAGCAGTATTTATGAAAAAATGGAAAAATTGGAGTATGAAGCAAAACAAAGTGCAAAGCTAAACGGAATACTTAAACAGCAGTTATCTGCTCAACACAGCAGGGCAGAAAAAGCAGAAGAAGACTTAGCCAAAATTGTAAGGCTGCTCTCTGAGGTGGGAGATAAATTTTACAATAAACGAGATATTCTTGGAGATGAGTTTATACAGCTGATTGAAAAACAAATATCAAGACAGCCTGAAAAAAACGGTAAGATAATAAACTTATAATTTTTATAACCATAGCTCCTTACTATATATTAAGGAAGTAATTATGATTAATACTATTGGTATAACAAAACTACATTCGTATGAAATACGAAACAGCAAATTGGATAATATTGCAAAGGTTACGGTAATACTTGCATTATCAGTTATTCCGGCAGTATTTGTTCCATTGGGAGGTACTACAGACCATTTTTATTTACCAAAAGTCGCAGCAATGATTATCCTTGCATTAAGCTTTTTAGCGGTGCTGGCAATAAACAAAATCCGTTTTAAAGATATAGTACAGAAAGACAGAATTAATATTAGTTTATTTATATACTTCATATTACTGGCTGCTTCTGTATATGCAGCTGAAAATAAAGTGTTTGCAATAATCGGAGTACCCGGCAGATGGGAAGGTTTGGTTACGATAACCTTATATATGTTTCTGTTTATAACAGCAAGGCTCTACTTGGTTCCCGATGAAGGGTTGTTTAAGATAATACTGGTTACCGCTATAATTGTTTCAATTTACGGTATTTTACAAACTATGAATTTTGACCCCTTTCCAAGGGATGTCCTCCGTGAAAACTGGAGCAAAAGAGCTTTTTCAACAATGGGTAATCCTAACTTTTTAGGTTCATATATAGTTTTAATAATACCAACATCAATCTATTTTTACATAATCAACAAAAACATAACAGGTTTAACAGCATATGCAATTTTGTTCTATTGCTTATTAAGTACCGGCACAAGGGGGGCTTGGTTAGGTACAATTGCATCAATAATGGCTTTTGCAGCAATACATTACATGTATTTTAGATATAGCAAGGGGGAATTTACCAGGTATATTATTCTGTTAGTTATAACAATATTGCTCTTAGCCTTATATAATTTTAATACGGAAGGTGCATTCATAGATAGATTTTTATCTATTGCAAGGGATGCAAATGAATTTCTTACTAAGGGTGATAGGGCCGATTACTCCGGTGCCAACAGAGGATTCATTTGGAAACGAGTTGCAGAATTAATAAAAAAACGACCTCTGGCCGGATACGGTATAGAAAATTTAGGAGAAGCATTTAAGAAATACTATACCCAAGATATGATTGAGTTATGGAATGAGGTGCGATATCTCGATAAGGCACATAATGAATATTTACACATTGCAGTTACTAGCGGCATTCCATCTTTATTGGTTTACTTGACATTTATTTCTCAGATAATTTTAAAGGGTTTGTTTAGATTAAAGAATTGTAAGACAGCACTCTTAATATTATCAAGTGTTATAGGTTATATGACAGCAGCTTTCTTTAACATAAGTGTGGTATCAGTGGCATATGTGTACTGGATATTTTTAGGATTATTAGCCGGCAGCAATGGTAATTGTTATAAATTCAACTTAAGGGCATAGACCTCGTTGCAGTAGTGCGGCTAACAACAATACATTAAAGAGGTATGAAATGTTATACAAATTAATTGTTTTCTTAACTTTAGGTTTATTTACGGGATATATAATTCCCAAGCTGTCGTTAAAGCTTATTGAGTATAAAGAGAAAACCAAGAACATAGACGTTAACAAAGCTCAACCGTCAGGCAGCCGAATAAATATATTGATAATCCTGTTTAACGGGGCAGCATGGTGTTTTACGGCTTATACACAAGAAAGCTTATTTACTGCAGTACTCATATGTATACAAATATCATTAGGATTAATATTTGCATACATCGACATAAAAATAAGAATAATTCCTAATGAGTTGATTTTAATATTATTAACCTTAGGCATCACATATCAGGCATTTAGTTATGGGTTGGAAGGAATCTTAGGCTCAGTAATTTGTATGATTTTTATTATGATTGTGTTTACTGCACTGGCAACCTTTATGGGATTAGGCAAGGTTGGAGCAGGTGATGTGAAATTAGCGGGAGCCATAGGATTTGCCCTTGGATATCCCTCCGTAGTTACGGCTATGGGTGCAATGGCAGCAGTATTGTTAGGCTATATACTGATTGGACTGGCTTTAAGAAAAATTCGCCTGACAACTATGCTACCCTTAGCTCCCTTCTTAGTAGCAGGTTACATTTTTGCATTAGTAACATTTACTGTTAACTTAAACATTGCGTAATGTTAAAGAAAGGATACGGATATGAAAAAAATTGCTGCATGTATTTTAAAAGAAGAAGATGGACAAGGATTAGTTGAATACTCTTTGATATTATCCCTCATAGTTATTGCAGCTATTGCGGCAGTAAGCTTCTTGGGAGAAAATGCATTCGCACTTTATCAAGATTCAATGGATAAGATGCCCTAACCCTATTTTTTAGAGCGATAGCGAAGAAAAAACAGCGGTAGGTCATTCGCAACGAGCACCAATTTTGTGCGACGGAAGGAGCAAACAAAATTGAAATGCGAGACTGAGAGATGACACCGCAAAAAATTGTATATTATGATATTTTATATCAAAATATAAATAAAATTCAAGGGGGTCAAAATGAAAAAATTATTTAGTTGGTTAAAAAACGAGGAAAGCGGTCAAGGAATGGTTGAGTATGGCTTAATACTTGCATTGATTGCAGTAGTTGTGATATTTGCAGTTAGAGCTATTGGTACAAATGCAAGAGATACATTTGATAATGTTGCAGGCCAATTGGAAGGCACAGCTACACCTTGATTTAACCAAAAAACCAGCTAAGCACCGGCTCGTCCGCATGGTCGGGACGGTGCTTTTTCCACAATGGGATAGTGTAAAGCAGCCTATGAAAAACAAGATAAAAAAAATTAGGCACAAAGGGGGGAGCGGTAGTTTATGAAACTTAAGCATTTTAAAAAAGAAAATGGTCAAGCAATGGTTGAGTTTGCCTTGGTACTCCCTATACTGTTGCTTTTTATAGCCGGAATTCTTGATTTCGGATGGATTTATCATAATCAGCTGTCTGCCAATAATGCAAGCCGTGAGGCTGCTCGGTATATATCGATACACTACTATTCCGATAATATGAATTCTACAACTGCAACTACTAAAGCTACTAATATGATTAAAGAATATACCAATATTACTGATATAGTTGTAGATACCATAATACCCGAAAATGACTATGTGAATGGCGGTGAAAAGATAAGGGTCAGGTTTGCAGGAAAGGTTATTATTCTTACACCAATGGCAAGAGCAATAATAGATAAAGATGGAGACGGTAAGTTTCCAATAAGAGCTGAAACACATATGAGAGTGGAAAAATAAATAATATTGAATGATATGGAGTAAGGACTGCATTTGGTTGCTTATTAACAAATATATAAATTGGAGTGAGCTTATGAAAAAGATAAAATTTTTAGCATTGGTTGCAGCAGTTATTGCTGCTGTCCTCTTATATAATTTCCTGAATACTCTTGATGAAAAAGCCAGTGTTGAGGTAGTAAAAACCGGAGTTGTGATAGCATCTGCTAATATTCCTCCAAATACACCTAT
>ERZ795031.5346-NODE-5346-length-10356-cov-3.340647_pt1 | contig 10356 bp, 7 predicted proteins | sample MGYA00375123_ERZ795031 | MGnify/ENA primary metagenome ERZ795031 (study PRJEB30166, sample SAMN05720159) | activated sludge metagenome | isolation source: anaerobic digester from wastewater treatment plant | place: USA | collected 2015-04-21 ... | reverse complement strand
AGGCAAGGGACTGCTTCCGGATCATCCAGAAGGCGTTGCAGCTGTGTGGGTACCAGGGAAAGGTGTGTGGCATCATGCGCAAGCAGTCCTTGCGCCAATGTACTGCCTGCCTCAGGAAACACGGCACAGGCGCCTGCTGCCGCACAGCGGAAAAGAATGGACAGTCCTGAGACATGAAAAAAAGGAAGTGTGACCAGCCAGCGGTCGCCCTGCCGGAGCGGCATGTTTTGGTTGGCAAACCCGGCAGCGGCAAGAACAGCGGACAGAGTAAGCACAGCACCGCGCGCTGTGCCGGTGCTGCCGGAGGTTTGAATGATGACAGCATGCTGTAGTCCGTTCAGGGGCAGTTTTTTTCCCGGGTTCTCCTCCTCTGTTTCCTGAAAAGTCCCTGAAAACAGGAGGCGGGGCAGTGAAGGAGGAAGCAGATCGGCGTGCTCACCGTACACTGCCGCCGCACCGGTGAACCTCGCCCAATGCTCCATCGCTGCAGAGGGTAACGCAGAATTTACAGGGCAGGCGGTGATGCCTTCCCTGAAGCATGCCCAGAGCAGAGCGCAGTAAGCGGAGGAAGGCGTGCCGGTGAGCAGTATGCGGTCTCCTGCTTTGCAATGCTGCGCGCCCAGCATCGCCCGGTACTGTTCTATCGCTGCATCCAGACTTGCATAATCCTGCACACCGCCCGCATCGCACAGAGCAGGCATACGGGGGTGCTTAAGAGCCTGTTCCCGGATCGGACAAGACAGAGCGGATGCCTTATTCACAGCAGCATTCCTCCAGATGCGTCACATCCACCGCCTGCCCCGCAGGAATAAACAGCCGGGCGTCTGCCCGGTTCCCTTCCAGATGAAGCGGGGTCAGAAGAAGGTCTTCCGCCAGGCGGCTGTAGGTATCCACACCTGCCGCCAGGGATGCTCCGCCACGACGCAGTGCTTCTTCCAGTACGGCCGCTGTACCCACGCCACTCTCATAAGCGCCGCTCAGGATACATCGCTTTCTTATATCAAGCCCCAGGGCTTCGGGAGGAAAGGAGAGTGAGGGCTTCCAGACCAAATCACAAGCCGCTTCCACCACTGTCCGGTATGCATGCATGAGCGCTTCCCGGTCATGGTCGGCACGAAAGAGAAGCAATGCGCTCATGTCCTGCAGGCATTCATCAACAGCACAGGCAATCCCGCTTTCTGTCTGCAGGCGGGGAATTTGCCGCCAGTCCTGAAGCGGCTCCTCAATAAATGCGATTTTTTCCAAAGGCACAGAGCAACAGAAAGCAAGCGCCTCGTCATAAGTCCAGCCCCGGTTTGCATCAAGACGAAGCGTACTGTCTGAAGGAAGCTGAGACAGGATGTGCGCCACCAGATCTGTTTCTTCGGCAAGAGAGCGTCGCGCCACTTTTAATTTAAAGCAGCGGCAGCCTTCTGCCAAGCCGGCCTGCAGCCGGGCTTCAGTTTCATTGAGGTCACCATCCAGAAGGGAACACAGCGCAACAGTGCAGGAATCCTTTTTTTCTTCCTCGTGCTCCTGTGCCAGCACGCGAAAAGCCTGATGAAAAGCAAAGTAAACAGAGGGATCGCCCGATTGTTCCGGGGTGAGCCAGTTCCGGGCATCTGCAATACTCCGGCCGGTGACTGCCTTTGCTGCGGCTCTGCCCAGTGCCTGTGCTTCCTGAAGAGTGATACGGGAGAAGCCGGGAAGGGGCGCCGCTTCGCCCCAGCCGATAAAATCCTCTTCGCCCTGCAGGAAAAAAAGAACGCCTTTCCGTCGCACCACCACCTCCTCTTTCCGTCGCAAAGGAGCTTTCAGCTGCAGCGAATAGGTATAGCTTCGGGCATCGCGGATAATCACAAAAGCCTTTCCTTTTTTAGCGGACCGCAAAATGCAAGATACATGCATTGTACGCCAGACCATAGTATGGTTAAGAACCCGAAGGAAAATCTACCCGGTCTCCCTGCTTATCAAAGTAATTTCTGATCAGAGGCTGTAGGAAGGGAGAAATTGCCGCCCTTTATCCGGGTCCATTTCTGTCTGCTGTTTTCGGGTTTGACAAGGATGAATTGTCTGTGTTATTATCACTCACACGGGGTGAGTGCTAACAGCCGCCCCGGGATTGTTGGCGCCCGGCGCAGTGGAGCGTGCGGGTTTTTTCAGTGTCGGTTGGATAGAAGCAACCGGAAAAACAAACGTTAAAAGAAGGAGTCACACCATGACAGTGCGTCCCCTTGCAGACCGTATCCTTGTCAAGCGTGAAGAGCCCAGCGAAACAGATCGCGGCGGTATTATCATCCCGGATACAGCCAAGGAAAAACCCCAGGAAGGGATCGTGATTGCGGTAGGTCCCGGCCGTATTGATGATCAGGGCAAACGCGTCGCTCTCGAAGTGAAAAAAGGCGACCGGATCCTGATGGGCAAATATGCCGGTACGGAAGTGAAGATCGACGGTGTAGAGCACATCATCATGCGTGAAGATGATGTTCTTGCAGTCATCGAGAAATAAGCAGGCCTCCTGCCTGAACATTGGAGAATCAAGAGTATGCCTAAGCAATTGGAATTCGGAGAAGGTGCACGCCGCAAGGTATTGGACGGTGTGACCCAGCTGAGCCGTGCTGTTCGCGTGACCCTGGGACCCAAAGGCCGGAACGTTGTTCTCGACAAGAAATGGGGCGCCCCCACAGTGACCAAAGACGGCGTGAGCGTTGCGAAAGAGATCGAACTGGAAGATAAATACGAGAACATGGGTGCCCAGATGGTGAAGGAAGTGGCGTCCAAGACTTCCGATGTCGCCGGTGACGGCACCACGACCGCCACAGTGCTTGCCGAAGCGATTTTCCGTGAAGGCCTGCGCAATGTGACTGCCGGTGCGAACCCCATGTCCCTGAAACGCGGTATTGATACGGCTGTCAGTGCTGTTGTGGAAAAACTTGCGGGTATGAGCAAACAGGTGCGCGACGACAAAGACGTGATCCGCAACGTTGCCTCCATCAGCGCCAATAGTGATGCAGAAATCGGCAATATCATTGCCGATGCCATGGACAAAGTCGGCAACGACGGCACCATCACCGTGGAAGAAGCCAAGAGCATCGAGACCACGCTGGATGTCGTTGAAGGCATGCAGTTCGACAAAGGATATCTGTCCCCCTACTTCGTGACAGATTCCGAAAATATGTCGGCTGTGCTTGAAGAAGCCTACATCCTGATTTACGAGAAGAAAATCTCCTCCCTCAAGGATCTGCTTCCCCTGCTTGAGAACGTTGCCAAGAGCAACAAACCCCTGCTTATCATTGCTGAAGATGTGGAAGGCGAAGCACTGGCAACGCTGGTTGTCAACAAGATTCGCGGCACTTTCCAGGCAGTGGCAGTGAAGGCCCCCGGCTTCGGCGACCGCCGAAAAGCCATGCTGGAAGACATCGCCATTCTGACCGGCGGTCTCTGCATTACCGAAGATCTCGGCCGTTCTCTGGAAAGCGTTGAGATGGCTGACCTCGGCCGTGCGAAACGTGTTGTTGTCGACAAAGACACGACCACCATCGTCGAAGGTGCCGGTGCGAGCGCCGACATTGTGGGCCGCATCAACCTGATCCGTAAACAGATTGAAGAGACGAGCAGCGATTACGACCGTGAGAAACTGCAGGAACGTCTGGCGAAGCTCGCCGGCGGTGTTGCCGTGATTAACGTCGGTGCTGCCACTGAAATCGAAATGAAAGAAAAGAAAGCCCGTGTGGAAGACGCGCTTCATGCGACCCGTGCGGCTGTGGAAGAAGGCATCGTTGCGGGAGGCGGTGTTGCCCTCCTTCGCTGTCAGGATGCCATCGACGGGCTTGCGCTGGAAGGCGATGAGAAAGTGGGTGCCGCCATTATCCGCCGCGCCCTCGAAGAGCCCATGCGCCAGCTTGCCATTAACGCCGGTGACGAAGGTGCCACTGTGGTACAGAACGTCCGTGCGAAAAAAGGCAATGTCGGTTATAACGCCGCTACCGGTGAATACGAAGACCTGTTCAAAGCGGGCGTGCTCGATCCTGCCAAGGTGACCCGCACCGCTCTGCAGAATGCCGCAAGTATTGCCGGTCTGCTGCTGACCATGGAAGTGCTGATTGCCGATCTGCCCGAGCCCGAGAAGGCGCCTGCAGGCCCTCCGGGAGGTGATATGGGCGGCATGTACTAAGCCGTATACTGATTCTGAGACTGTTTATTGCTGCCTGTCCTTCGGGGCAGGCAGCTTTTTTATGCCGCCGGGTAAAAGTCTTTTACAGGCTCAGTCCTGAAGGAGGTGTCCCCAGAAAGCGGCAGCTTCCACAACAAGACCGAAAGCCTCCTTTGCCAGAGGATCCAGATTAAACCAATTTTCGAGCACAGGCGCGAGGCTGTAGTATTCATCAATACAGCTTCTGCCCCAGCTGCTTTTTTCAAGGATGCCCGAGCGGAAACGGTAGAGATCCGCCAATGTTTCGCTGTTCAGACAGAACAGGCGGCGAAGGAAACAGCCGCTTGCGGTGCGGCCCACAGGGTCGGCGCACTTTTCGCCGGGAACGAGGTGGCATTTGATTTCAGGAAAATATTCGTGAAAAGCGGCGAAATGGTCGAAGTTGTTCTGAGACGAGCGGCAGCTGTGATCATTGCCGTTGCTCAGCATGCCGATGATCCGGAAGTTAAAATCAGGGAGCAGCAGAGGAGAGCCGGAAGAGCCTGCCTCGGCAATGCCTTCATACCAGTTGATTTTTATCTGGCGTTCAAAGGAAGAAGTGCATAGAATGTTTTTGCATACATCGGTTTTTGCAAGGCTGATGAGTCCCCGGGAGAGTTTCATGCTGGAGGCGACAGGATAATGAAAACACTGAACGAGGCTCTGGCGGACAGGGCGGAGGCTGTCCCAGCCTGCCCAGGCGCGACCGAATGGACCTGAGGGCACTTCGCCTTCCAGCCGGAGCAGGGCACCGTCAAGGACATGATTGACATGAACGAGGGAAGCACCGCTGCTTCGTGGCAGTGTGGCGGGATCATCCGTTTCACTGCGGTAATCCCAGAAGACTTCCATGCCCGCAACATCGGGGCCGCCTTCAAAACAGTGACCTGCACTGATCAGATAAGGTTCGGGAAGCGTTGCGTCATCGTGCCCCAGACTGTTGATCAGCGTACCGGTACAGAAACTTTGCGTATTTCCCCGGGGAATGATCAGGATCCCGACAGCTGTTGAAATTTCCTGTGCGCGAGGATCTTCCGCAGCTGATGCGTCCAGATGGCAGGGTTTGGGATCACGCAGAGAAGGATTAAAAATGGATTTGAAGAAATGGGAGTAAGACTGAATCTCCAGAAGGGGGCACTCTTTCCTGGGGGTGCGCAGTAGCAGCACCGCCCTGTCGCCGGCGGTAGTGGGCAGCCAGTTGCCTTCCGGGCGCGCATGCCTTTGCGTGAATGGACCGAATGCGGCATCGCCCCGGCTGTCCAGCAGCCAGAGTTCTTCGCCGGGCTGCAGCGCACATAAATTCACACGAAGGCGCAAAGCGGCCGCATCTTCCGAAGACAGTTCTGCCAGAAATATGTGCATGCCCTTTTCGGAGGGAACCTGTGCAAAGAAATCCGGTGCTTTTTCGTTCACAGATTTACCCAGAGCAATTTGGGTGGGCTCGACGTCGGCGCGCTTTTCTTCCATAAAGTAATCATGTCTGAACTCGGAAAAATGGAGTCTGCCTTTGTCAGCGGCAACATACCGCCGCACCTGCCTCTCCGGCATGGGATAGCGCCGGGCATAGGCAGGATCCTGCGCAGATTTATCTGTTGCTGTTTCCGGTGCCAGATAGAAATAGTCGGCAAAGAAACGCTCTTCTTCCGCCTGGCTTTGAAAGACGCTGAGAAAAGGCAGGAGAATATAAAAGAGGCAGCGTTGAAGTCTTCTTGAAAAAAACATTTTTGAAAATCTCCGGGAAGTGATCCGGCGCTGGAACAGGAGCGTAGAGGTTCCTTTATATACCCTGTCCCGGGGGTATGAAATTGTAGTTTATTCTGCGAAACAGTATTATATGCCTATGCATGAGAACAGGCAAAGTGTTATGGTTATTGCCGGACCGACGGCTTCCGGAAAGACAGGGCTCGGCGTACAACTGGCAGCTCTGCTTGACGGTGAAATTCTGTCTGCCGATTCGCGTCAGGTTTACCGCGGGCTGGACATCGGATCCGGCAAAGATCTGAACGAATATTCTTTCAACGGGCGTTCCATTCCCTACCATCTTATTGATATCGCCGATCCTTCCGATGAGTTCAGCCTCTTTCATTATCAGCAGGCTTTTTATCCGGCGCTGGCATCGGTGCAGGAGCGAAACAAGCTGCCGGTGATTGTTGGCGGCACCGGTCTTTATCTTGATGCGGTTCTTTCCGGGTATGCCATGGTGGAAGTGCCGCCGGACAAAACGCTTCGTGCCGCGCTCGCAGATCTGGAAATGCCGCAGCTGATTGCACGGCTGGAGAGCACCGGAAAGAATCTGCACAACCAGACTGATACGGAAGACCGGGAACGACTCATTCGCGCTATTGAAATTGCCGAATACACAGCCTCTCATCCGGCACCGCCCCTGCCGAAGATAAACGCATTTATTATGGTTATCGATCATGACAAGGAAGTGCTGCGGGAGCGTATTGCCCGACGGCTGAAGGAGCGTCTGGATCAGGGAATGATTGAAGAAGTGGCGCAGCTGCACGAATCCGGGCTCAGCTGGGAGCGGCTTGAACTGCTGGGTCTGGAATACAGGTATGTGGCGCAATATCTGCAGGGTGCCATCCTCAGTCCCAATGACCTTTTTCAGAAACTCAACAGTGCCATCGCCCGTTTTGCGAAACGGCAGCGCACCTGGTTTCGCGGCATGGAGCGTAAAGGACATGTCCTGCATTGGCTTCCTGATGCGGAACTCGGCACGGCGCTTAACGCCATCAAGTATGCCGTCAGGCAGCCGTAGCAGTGACCCGCACAGTTCAGAAATACCTTCGCACACGTTCCGTTCATTCGCAATTTAAACTGCTGGGTGCATCGCCGCCAGGCCACGTTTCCGCTGTCATAGTGATCCCCGCACTTGCGGAATCGCAGCATCTTGGAACCACGCTTGCTGCTCTCGCGCACTGTTCCACGGAAACGCTGTGCCGGAGCCTCGTAATCTGTGTAGTCAATAACAGGGATGAAAATCATTCTGATCCGTCCGACAGGGAAGACAACCGGAAAACACTGCTGCAGCTGGAACAGTGGGCACAGGATGGTTATTGTGCCCCTTTGACATTGAACTGGATTGATGCATCTTCGCCCGGTCAGTGCCTGCCTGCCGGGGAGGGCGTCGGGCTGGCACGAAAGATCGGACTCGATCATGGGCTTGCGCTTCTGTCCCGAAATGATTGTGCCTTCGGAGCCCCTCGTTATCTCGTAAACCTTGATGCTGATTCACATGCCCTTGACGGTTATCTGGATGCGCTCCATTCCTATTATGCTAGTGCGAAGCGCCACGGAGGATATGCCGCTTACGCCCACAGGCTCGAAGGTTCAGGGCAAGTGCAGGAAGCCATGATCGCCTATGAATTGTATATGCGCTACCATGAGCTGCACCTTCGCTGGGCGGGTTCGCCTTATGCCTGGCCTGCGCTGGGCTCTATTATCAGCTGCACCGCTGATGCTTATGCCGCTGCCGGTGGGATGAACCGCCACTGCGCCGGAGAAGATTTTTATTTCATGCAGCAGCTGCGGAAAACGGGTACGCTGGAACAAATACCGCACGCAACCATTTTCCCGTCGGGGCGACTCTCCAGCCGCACTCCTTTCGGCACGGGTCCTCACCTGAAAAGCGGAGCAGCCCGCCGATATCTGCATCACCCCGAGGCATATCAGATTCTGAAAGAGTGGCTTGCTCTTCCCGGGGACAACGCAGCGTTGAGCCCGGAAAGACTTCTGCTTCGCAGTGAAGAACTGTCGCCGCTGCTCATGCAGTTTCTCACCGCCAAAGAATTTCCTCGTCACTGGGAAAAAATTTACCGCCAGCACGGACGGGGCAGGCAGCTGCACCGGCATTTTCACAGTTGGTTCGATGGACTTCGGACGATCCAGTGGCTTCATTATTTCCGTGATCATGGAAAAGCGGATCTGCTGGCAAAAGAAGCCTTTACTGTGCTGCAGCAGCGTATTTCTTTTCCGGAAAAAAGTTTGCAGCAGGGCAACCGGGAACTGCTCGAAACCTTGCGGTTGTGGAAATACACCGGATAGCAGGTCTTTGCGGCAGCATCTCCGCGGCTGTTGCAACGCATCTGGAAAGTTGTTATAGTGCTCTTCACAGATTCAACAAAAATTGTAACTGAAGGGAAAAAAATATGCGTTTCTTTTTGACAGCATTTTCTGTTCTGTACTGCCTTTCGCTGGCGTCCGGTGCTGCTGCTCAAAGCTCCTCCGACTGGGTCGCTGACAGCATTGAGCGTGTTTTTCAGCGCTTCGATGAAGTTCAGGAGCCGGCATTTACCGACGATTTTATTCTTGCGGATGTAAAACTGGATCCGGAATATCCGCGGCGCTTTGATGAATTCAGCGGTGACATATCAGGCCGTTTTATCGGTGCAGTGGCAATGGCATCGCGGGGAGAAGAAGATGATGCACGGCTGCAGCAGCTGATGGAAAAGATACTGCCCTGTCAGCGGGAAGACGGTCGTTTCGGTAATGCATCCCTGTCGTTTGATGCTGCGGACATCGGTCCGGATCAGATGGCGCTGCTTTGGGGCAACGGCCGTCTGCTGGTTGGGCTGCTCGAGTACGCCCAGCGATTTCCAGAAGAGAAAGCAGTGATTGAGGCGGCGGTGAAACTTGGCGATTTTCTGCTCAAAGTCTTTGATGAATGTGCCACGGAAGAGGTAATGGCTCGGGTGCGTGGAAAGGCGGCGAACGGTTTCATCTGCTTTACGCAGTTCAATGAAGGACTGGAGCTTCTTGCACGGGCGACAGGAAATGAGCACTACCGTGACTCGGCGAAAAAAATGGAGGCTCTTCTGGAACCGCGGGGGGTGCAGCATACCCATGGGTATCTGACCACTTTGCGCGGGCATATGATGATCTACGAAAGCACCGGTGACCCTGCTCTTCTGTCAGCAGTGGAAGCGCGCTTTGATGATATGGAAGCAAGTGGCTCCATCCTGATTACAGGCGGGCTCCTTGAATTCTTTAAAGAAGACTACGACCGGGACGAAGGATGTACGGAAGCAGATTTTTTGCGCTTGTGCCTTCAGCTCTGGCGTGCCACGGGCAAAGAGCAGTATCTTGCCCGGGCGGAACAGTGCCTCAATAATATTTTCTACGCAAACCAGTTTGAAACAGGCGACTTCGGGCACCGCTTCTTCAATAACCAGGGGTATATTCCTCATCCCGGTGCCGGGCGTGCCTGGTGGTGCTGTACGATGCACGGACTGCGCGCTCTGCAGGATTTGCACGACTACGATATTACGCCTGTGGAAAGAGACGGAAAAAAGGGGCTTTATATTGCTCTCTGGCAGGAGACAGCTTGCGAGGATGGGGATTTCCGGGCGAAAGTGGAGCGGGTCATTCTGCCGGAAAAACCATATATGCTTGCTTTTCAGATCGAAGTGATCGATGCGCCGCAAGATACACGGGTTCTCTCCTTGCGTGTGCCCGGCTGGGCGAAGGATCTTTCCGCCACAGTCAGCCTGGACGGCAGGACAGTAGGCAATACAATTTCACAACAGCCTTCGGCGGAAGCGGCTTCGCAGCTGATCAGCCGGAGCATCAGCTCACTGGATCTGGAGCGTGTCTGGCAGGCAGGAGAACGGGTAACGGTCGGTATTGAGTGTGCACTGCGTTTTGCTGACCGTCAGGGACAGGTGCATCTTTTGGACGGGCTGCCTGAAAACGGTGCGGAAGAACGGGCTGTTTTTTTCGGGCCCTGGCTGCTCGGAGTGGATGCGCACCGTAACCCTATGTTTCATGGTGAGCCGTATTCCAAAAACATTCTGCTGCTCCCGAAAGACCAGGAGGAACTCCGGAAACATGTTTCTATGCACAGCGATCTGCCGGGAGCTGTGCAGGCACCGGAAGTGACCCTGTCCTATATCCATGACGGATTCCCGGATCGGTGTACGGCGACGCTCCAGCCTGTTGCCGCCCAAAACGCCCGTCCCCAGACTACCGTCAGTTACTGGCACTGGATGCGCAGGCAATAAAAAGGCGCACTGTTAACGGGCGGGGAGATCTCCCGTTGCTTTCATACGCTGCAGGTTCTTCCGAATTTCGGGGGAATGCGGCAGCAAACGGGATGCTTCTTCGAAGTAGGCAAGCGCCTCCGCCTGATAGCCGCATCGGGCGACGAGGGTGCCGACATTATTCAGAGCGGCGGCGTCCCG
>ERZ795031.5340-NODE-5340-length-10362-cov-12.775201_pt1 | contig 10362 bp, 6 predicted proteins | sample MGYA00375123_ERZ795031 | MGnify/ENA primary metagenome ERZ795031 (study PRJEB30166, sample SAMN05720159) | activated sludge metagenome | isolation source: anaerobic digester from wastewater treatment plant | place: USA | collected 2015-04-21 ... | reverse complement strand
AGGCGTGGTCGGCTCGCAAGAATATCAAATAACGGCAGGCTCCAAAGCGGAACAGCCATCACGCTGTAAAGCAGGTCAGCAAAATTAGTTTTCCTTATCTGCTCAGCAAGGCTGCCGATTGGCGGCATCTCAAAACCAGTCGGGGAAATCATAACAAGCGCGTGAATCCATTCCGGGTTTGCTTGCGCTGCCAAGGCCGCGAATTCCGCGGAAAGTCCCAACGCCGCAACATCTGCCGGCTGGCCAATCTCACCGCGAATAAACTCAGTCAGGGCGGCCTGGTACATGCTTGGTCGGTACGGTCTGTCCCCGCGTTCAGAGCCGCCAAACCCCGGCAGCTCGAGTGCGTAGACTGGGCGTTGGGATTTGAAGGCATTAAAAATGGGAACGATATCATGCGCGCCAGCAGCCGCGTGGACCCCATGTAATATGACAAGGGGCCGCCCGCTGCCGCGCTTATCCACGTAAAAGTGAAGTTTTCCAGCGGTCGGCGCGTCAAAATTGCCGTGCTCTGCCTCCAAAATGCCTTTCACTTTGGCATGATGATCAATGTAGCGGCGGCTGTAAAGGATCCACCCGGCGGAAACCAACAATCCGGTCGTCACCAATCCGGAAATGCTCCCGGGCAGCAGTCCAAATCTCTTTTTAGTTTTTTCAGTCATAGCTATCTCCAGGTAGGCCAATCAGCTTACATCCTCATTATAAATGACTTTAGCGGACATCCAAAATCGAGAGCTACTACACGCAGACCGGACGCTCAATTTGATTCTGGTAAAATCATGATGATGAAAACGAAATCCCGCCGCGCAAGAACCGATCCACTGCGTTGGTTGATTGGCGGTTTTGGCCTCTTCTTTTTGTTCTTTAGCCTTTTTATCTTGCTTAAAGATTACGCGGCTTATAAGGCTTCTTCCCGGCTGTATCCGGATGGCGTCAACGTGGGTCAGGTTCCTATCGGCGGTCTCACGCGCGAGCAAGCCGAACAGCGCTTGACGGAAGCTTTTTCCGTGCCAGTGGAACTGCGCTTTCAGGGCGCGCGCATGCAATTTTCACCCGCGCAGTTGGGCTTTACAATCGATTCTGCCGCATCGCTGGAGCAGGTAGAGCGGCAGATTCCGAGCGGCGGCTGGTGGCGGCGCTTGTGGGGTCAGAACGCCAGCCCTTATGAGAATAATTTTCCGCTGCAGGCAAGCCTGAACGCGACCGCCGCGCGCGCCTTCCTATCCGAGACCATTTTGCCGCGCTACAACCAAACTTCCACCGAAGCCCTGCCAATCCTTTACAGCACCAACTACGCCCCCGGGCAGCCCGGATACAGCCTTGACCTGAATGGAGCGCTCCCCGTGTTGGAGCAAGCCCTTTTTTCCAATTCCCAGCGCGTGGTGGAACTGCCTGTTTTGGAAGCACCAGCAGCCGGCCTGAACCCGCGCAACCTGGAAATATTCCTGCGCCAGACAATTCTTTTGGATGGCTTTGACGGTCTGGTGGAGATCTATTTGCAACCGCTGGACCAGGAGCAGCCTTTGCACTTTGCCGCGCTCGCTAACCAACCAGTACCTCCAGATGTTGCTTATTCCGCTGCAAGCACAATCAAAATTCCGATTATGACCTCAGTTTTTAAACGCTTGCCAGAACCCACCCCCGATAACGCGCTTTATTGGATGGAGAGGATGATTATCCACTCAGAAAATCCGCCCAGCGATGCGCTTATGCAAACTTACCTCGATGAAAACCTCGGCCCGTTGTACGTCACCGATGATATGCGGGCTTTGGGTTACCAGAATACCTTCCTGGCGGGTTACTTTTATGCCGGCGCTCCGCTTTTGCAGCGCTTCAACACGCCTGCCAACTCCCGTACCGACGTTTACCTGGATCCAGATTTTTACAACCAGACTGTTCCCTCTGAGATTGGTGATTTGCTCACGCGCGTCTATCACTGCGCGCATTCTGAGTCTGGGAGTGAGAACGGGCTTTTTGATGGGCAGGTAAGCCCATCCGAGTGCCAAACCATGCTGGATATGCTCGGGCAGAACAAAATTGGCGCGCTAATCGAAGCTGGACTGCCCGCCGAGGCTTCGGCCGCTCACAAACACGGCTGGACCTCCGACCTGGACGGGCTGCTCCATACCATGAGTGACGCGGGCATCGTTTCTACGCCGGGCGGAGATTACGTGCTGATAATCTTCATTAACAGCAGCAGACAGTTAATCTTTGACAAAGGCAACTGGCTTTTTGCGCGTCTTTCACAAGTCATTTATAATGCCTTTAATCTGCAGCAGCAGGCGGCCTGGCTGCCTGGCGGATAAATATTGAACTTTTCCCTGCTGAACAGGAAGCTGGCAATGAGAATCATCCTAACCCACGAGCAAGCCGATCTGGACGCTTTGGCGTCCCTTTTGGGCGCTCATCTTCTGGACAAGGAGGCTCATGCCTTGCTGCCGCGCCAGATAAACCGCAACGGCCAGGCATTCCTGCATAGATACCAGCAGGAATTGGGTTTTGTTTCAGTCAAAGACCTTCCGAACGAATCTATCACTCACGTGAAACTCGTGGACACCCAATCGCTCATTACGCTTAAGGGACTCTCCCCGAGGCTGGAAGTCTCCGTTATTGACCATCATCCGCGCAAAGCGCACACAAACGATAACTGGAATATTGAACTGCACAATACCGGGGCTTGCACCACCGTCCTGGTCGAACAAATCAAGGACGCCCAAGTGCCGTTAACGACTATCCAGGCGACGCTGCTCTTGCTTGGCATCTACGAGGATACCGGTTCTTTAGGGTACGCGATGACCAACTCCCGGGATTTGCTTGCCGCGGCATTCTTGCTTGAGCACGGCGCGGACCTGACCATCGCTTCACGCTTCCTTAACCCACCGCTCTCAAATGCGCAGATGCTCCTTTACGATCGCTTGATGAAGGATATCTCCACCCATAAAGTTCACGACCTAACTATTCTCGTCGCGAAAGCCAACGCGATTGATATTCAGGACGAAATCTCGACCGTCGCGCATCACATGCGGGAATTCCTGAACCCGGACGGCCTGGTGCTGTTAGTCTCCACCCGACAAGGCATCCGCTTGGTCGCCAGGTCCACCACGGATGAGATTGATATGGCGCAGCTGGCCCACCGTTTTGGTGGAGGCGGTCACAAACGCGCCGCGTCCGCGTTAATCCGCTCGGAGAGCCGACCAGCGCCGAATGAAGTGCCGGTATTCTGGAAAAAAACCTACCAGCACGTGGTGGATTTACTGCCTGAAATTGTCCATCCCGCTTTGAGAGTGCAGCAGATTATGTCCCGGAAACCTTTGCTGGTTTCGCCCGATATGCCCGTGGAAACCGTCGCCGACCTGATGAAACGGTACGGATTTGAGGGGTATCCGGTAATTGAAGAGGGCAAGGTCGTCGGTTTGATTACCCGCCGCAATGTTGACCGCGCGCTGAGCCATCAATTGATGGCTAATGCCGGTATTCTGATGGACGCTGGCACGGTTTTTGTCACCCCCGAAGATACGCTTGACTATTTGCAGGAGATTATGGCTTCCAGCGGCTGGGGGCAGGTGCCGGTGCTGGACCAGGAAAGTGGCGAGATTATCGGCATTGTGACGCGCACAGACTTGATTAACACGCACGTTTTACAGAACAACATTCCCTCGCAAGAAGACATGGTGCGGCGCTTGCACAACGCTATCCCTTACCCGCGCCAAATTCTGCTCCAGGCAATCGCGAAGCTTGCCGGCCAACTTGACATGCAAGCCTATATTGTTGGCGGCTTCGTCCGGGATTTACTGCTTAAGCAGCCCAGCCAGGATTTTGATATTGTTTTGGAAGGTGACGCGAGCGTTTTTGCGTCCAAGCTGGTGGAAAACTACGGCGGCAGAGTAGTCACGCATCCACGCTTTGGTACGGCTAAATGGTTGATTGGCGAATCGCGCGAAGAGTTGGCGCTCAAGCTGCTGCCAGACCAACCAATGGACTTTCAGGCTCTGCCCCAACACCTGGATTTAATTACCGCTCGCACCGAATTTTATGAACGCCCCGCCGCTTTGCCGACCGTTGAGCGCAGCGGAATTAAGATGGACCTGCACCGGCGCGATTTCACCATCAACACCATGGCGCTGCGGCTGGACGCGCCATACTACGGAAAACTGTATGATTATTGGGGCGGTTATCATGACCTGCAGAACCGCATCATCAGGGTTCTGCACGCGCTTTCCTTTGTGGATGACGCCACGCGCATCTTGCGCGCCATTCGTTTCTCCACGCGCTTTGATTTCCGTCTGGACCCACGAACCCTCAGCCTACTCAGCTCCAGCCTTTCCCTCCTGAATGAAATCTCGGGACAACGGCTACGGCACGAGCTGGATTTGATATTCCTGGAATATAACATCGGCGGCGCATTGAAAGCGATGGACCGCTTGACCGTGCTTGAAGTCATCGATCCACATTTGTCTTGGAATCCTGTTGTCGACGCGCGCATTGCTTACTTAAACCAACCCACAGCCCACGCTGAGTGGAGCACGGAAACGCACGAGAGCCAGTTAAACCTGCGCCAGGCGCTGGCTTACTGCTATTGGTTGGAAGACCTCACCGACGATGGCTTGCAGCAGGTCAGCGCGCGTCTGCGCATCCCCGCGAGAGTCGTCTCCGCGATTTTGGATACCGGAAAACTGCGCCGCTTGCTGCCAGAGCTGACGTTAATGAAACCCAGCCAGGTTGTACGCGCTTTAAAAGGTTTCTCCGACCTGGCGCTTACAGCGGTCTACCAAAGCACGGAGGCTTCCAGCTTGCGTGAACCGCTGCGATTGTATATAACGCGCTACCTGCACGTAAAACCCATTGTCACTGGCACAGACCTGCGCGCGCGAGGCTTGTCGCCCTCCCCGGAATTTCAGAAAATCTTGAACGCGCTCCGGGATGCCTGGCTCGACGGAAGCGTAAGTTCCGCGGAAGAAGAGAGCGCTCTGCTCGAACAACTTCTGAAATCGCGATGAGCTCTCCTCCCACAGCGGCAGGCACTTATCAGCTCGCGGACGGCGAAGAAATCTTTATTCGCCCTATCCGCGAGTCGGACTTGCCAGCGCTGGAATGGGAAGGCGAGTATCAACACTTCAGAAGGCTTTACGCGGAGCATTATGAGGCCTCAAAAGCCGGCACCACGCTGATTTACGTCGCTGAAACCAGCACCGGTTTGATGATCGGGCAGGTGTTTCTGCTCCTCGATTCCCGCAATAAAGATGTGGCTGACGGACGGCACCGAGCCTATTTGTTTTCTTTCCGCATCAAACCGACTTATCGCAACCAGGGCTTGGGGAGCTATATGCTCAATTATGTGGAAAATCAGCTCCTGCTGCGCGGATACATCATCGTGCGTCTGAATGTGGCGCAGGATAACCCTAAGGCGCGCGCGTTATACGAACGCCGCGGCTACCAGGTGATTGGGCTTAGTTCGGGTGTTTGGCAATATCAGGACGACCAAGGCGTCTGGCAGACGATGCGCGAGCCGGCCTGGAAAATGATTAAACGCTTGCGTTAATAAAACAAGCTAACGGAAATCTACAATGGAAAATCCAGGATTAAAAAACTGACCGGCTCCTGATGGAACCGGTCAATTGGCTTTACCGTGTAAAGTTATTCGTCTTGCTCCGGCAGGTCCTCATCAACCGGTGTTTCCACTGCATCAGCGGCGGCTTCCAGCTCTGCTGAGAACGTGTCTGCGTTTTCAGCCTTAGCTTGTTCAGGCGCACCCGCTGGGTTCATATTCTCATCGCTCCAGCGCTGCATCAGCGCGCGCAGTTCCGCGTAATCAGCGTCGGAGAATAGCTTGGTGACAGCAAATAAGCGCCTTCCACGTGTGGTCGAGACGTACGCGCCGGCTTTGACATCTTCAATCTCCCTGATGTCCGCTTTGGAAAGTTTCAATTCGGGGTATTTAGGTTGGTGCAGCACCAGGCCGTCTTCAGAGACCTGGAATGTATATTCCTCCCAAAGCTCTTTGCGCTGCTTGTAAGCCCGCAGGCCTGAATAGACAAACAGTGCCGCGATCAAAGGAATCATCCAGACCAGCGATTTCATACTGTCGCGGTTCCAGTTGATTCCTATAGACAGCGCTGCCATCACCAGAAAAGTAATCCCGTAGACGAGGGTGAGCGTTTTCTTTTGGGCAGGCAATTTGGCTGGGTCAAGGCGGTAAGTTTTCATGTATTCTCCTCAAAATATTTCCGCTACAATTATATCCTCAAACCACGAAACAATTCGTCAGGCGTGTTGCACAGATAGACAGGAAACTTTTAGCGTCATGAAAAACCCACTTCTCCAAAAACATCAGCTAGCAAGCCTGCCTGGTTTGCAGGAACGCCGGGTTGAAGTTTGGCTGCCCCCACAGTACCATCAACAGCCGGAAGCCCGCTTCCCGGTGCTGTACATGCACGATGGCCAGAACCTATTCAAACCCAAGCCGCGCGTCTACCCGGGCTGGCAAGTCTCGGAAAAAATCAGCGCGCTGGCCAATGCGAACGTGATTACGCCGCCGATTGTGGTGGGCTTGTGGAACACGCCCAACCGCCTGGGAGATTATCTGCCCGCGAAACCTTTCGAGTCGGAATCCGGAAAAGCGGCCCTGAAGGCATATCTGCGCGGCACCCCGTGGCGCGTTAACCACATTGTGTCGGACCTCTACTTGCGCTGGATTGTCGGGCAGGTCAAGCCATACATCGATGGGAAATACCGAACCTTGACCGGAGCCGAACAAACATGCCTGATGGGTTCTTCTATGGGAGCGCTGATTTCGCTCTATGCTGTGTGCGAATACCCGCAGGTCTTCGGCGGCGCCGGCTGCCTGAGCACGCACTGGCCCATCGGCGGGGACCCCCTTTTGGCATATCTGGAGGAGAAGCTGCCCTCTCCAGCGGGGCACAAGCTCTACTTTGATTATGGCACGGAGAGTTTAGATGCCGAGTACGCCCCCTGGCAGGAAAAGATGGACGCGCTGGCGCTCCGGCACGCCTATACCCCCAGGCAGAATTACCTCAGCCTGGTGTTCCCGGGGGAAAGCCACCACGAACGCTTTTGGGCAGGCCGGCTGCACATTCCGCTCAGCTTCCTGTTCAGCACAAACGCCTAGAACGCGAAAATTTTTAAGACTCTTTCACATCAATGCGCCAACTTGCGCCCGCGTTTGTTTCGCCAATTCCCAATGAATCAACGCTGGGAGCTTTTTTCCACGTTGACTTGAAGTAACACCATCGATTTTTCTTTGACTGCTTTAACTGTCCCCACCGACAGTTAGGTTGGTTCGCTTATCGAATGCTTTCTGCAAAAAACAACCCTTCACCAGAAAATGTTTGCCACAAGTTTCCAGAATTCAACCGGAAAACTTTTTGTTTTGCGTTCTTTTTGTGTATACTTTAATCACAAGTCCACCCCAATTTATCGTTTCCGTCTGATTAGAGCGGCTCGCGCGTAAGGTTCCCTTGCCGCTGGTCCATCAATAAACATCTTTTCATACACCATCTGAGCAGCGCTTACGCCGCCTGCAGAGCTTTGCTTAAGCGTCTGCGTTAAACATAAGCATTTTTTCCAAACAAGGAGAGACCATGTACAAGCGAATACTTATTACAGTGATTGTGTGCCTTGGAATGTTGGGACTGCCTTTAGGTGGTGTTCAACCAATCCAAAACGTCTCGGCGGAAGAGCAGGGACCTCCCACGCTGAGTTCGGAAGGCTTTCTGCCCCCGCAAGCCGTCTATGAGCCAACGATTTTTGGAGCTCCTGCGACGGATGACTATCTCCCTGGGCTGGTGCCCCCAGCCTGGCAGGAACAGAGCGACCTCGCAGAACTGCCTGCTCCTCAGGGAAACTTGGAAACGGACAGCGCTCAGCGCGGTAGTATTCAGGCTTGCGATTCGGTCATCTGGGATAACGGCCCGCTTGTGACCCATCCTGGCGGGGGATACAGCGGCAATGACCTCAGCGTTTTGCAGACCTCACTGGGATTGAATACCTATGGTTTTGGTCATTCTCACGCGACTCCTAACCGGGTTACCGAAGAATTTACCCTAAGTGGTCCAGAAGATTGGACAATCGAATCGTTAACCTTCTTCGCCTATCAAACCTCAACTTACACCTACCCGCCTGCTTCAACCCTGACTGGCGTGTATGTGCGCATCCTGGATGGCCCGCCAAACAACCCGGCTAGCAACCTGGTCTTTGGCGACACAGCCACCAACCGCATGACCAGCACTTCCTGGACGAACATCTACCGGGCGATAGACACAAACTCAAGCGACGCGACCCGTCCAATTATGGCTGCAAATGTGGCGGTTGGCATCAGCTTGTCGCCTGGCACGTACTGGATAGATTGGTCAGTCTCAGGTTCTGTCAGTTCCGGTCCCTGGGCTCCTCCGATTACCATCCTGGGGCAGACAGTCACCGGCAACGCCATGCAAACAACGGACAACGGCACAACCTGGGAGCCCGCCTTGGATACCGGAGCTGGAACCCAGCAAGGCCTGCCCTTCCTGGTGAGAGGCTGCCCTTCCACGGGTTGGCTTTGGAACCAGCCCTCCAGTTCGGTTGCCGCCTATGTTGACCAGGAGTTCCCGGATAATTCCACCTTTAGTTCGTACCTTGCGGATGACTTCGTGGTTCAAAAAACCTGGGCGATTGACAGAATTTACTTCCCGGGCGGAGGATGGAACGGCTTCTCAAGCTTGTTCAACGCAACCACTCTGAACTGGAGAATCTACGCGGATGCCGGCGGAATCCCCGCAGGTTATCCTCCCGGCGCGGGCAGTACCCCGATTTGGTCGCTTTCCGCTGCGCCAAGCGACCCCCGTGTCACCATCTTTAATGGGGCGTATGGAAACCCATCGGATACGCTGCTGTCATTATCCACGCCGGTTGTGCTTCCGCCAGGGCATTACTGGATACTTTTCTACCCCATCATGAATTATGCTAGTGGTGGCCAGTTTGGGCTCTTGCCGTCCGACGCGGGTAATGGATATGTTGCCAAGTTCATCAACCCCAGCAACGGCTTTGGGTATGGCACATCCTGGATTGATTGGACAGCGCTAGGGGTGATATACCCGGATCTCGCCTTCAGTATCGGGGGCGAAGTTGTGGGGACCTGGAAGAGTATCGCGCCAATCATCAGCACCGGGCGCGGAAGGACCGCTGCCGCAACTGTAAACGGCGCGATTTTCCTCATAGGGGGCGAGTTCAGCGGCTCCGGGAGGGCAAGCACCGTCGAACGGTATGACCCCAAGACCAACACCTGGACGACAATGCTTGGGACAATGCCAGTTCCCGCGTCCAATATCTGCGCTGTTGCGATAGGCACCGATATTTACATCCCCGGCGGGTTTGATGTATCTAGTGTCTACTTGAACACGCTGCAGGTTTATCACACCACAAGCGATACCTGGTCCACGATTACGACAGACCCTCTGCCAACGGCGCTCCTTGGGTCTGGCTGCGCGGCTATGAATGGTCTACTATACGTATTTGGTGGGGGCACTACAGGAGGATATTACACCAACGCCGCGCATGTCTATGACCCATCCGCGCCGGCCGGCTCGCGTTGGAGTACGCTGCCGTCCATGAATTTCTCCCGCGGCTTTCTAGCTGGGGTGACAGTTAACGGCAAAATTTACGCGGTTGGCGGAAGAGATTCAATCTCCAGCAATTTTGATACGATTGAGGCTTACAACCCTGTTGATAATGCCTGGCATATCGTTACGCCTATGCAAACAGCCAGGGCTGCGCCGGGGGCTTATGCTGTCGGGCAGTACTTATACGTCTGCGGCGGCGGATGGTCGAGCTTTTACAAGACATGCGAAGTGTATGACACCAGCATCGGTTACAGCGGCGTGTGGAAGTCTTTGCCGGCGATGATGCTGCAAGGCAGGCGCACCTTCGCATACACGAGTATTGGCCCGGTTCTGTACGCAATCGCCGGATATAACGGTAGTTTTTTGAACACCGCGGAACGCTGGTCGTACGACATTTACATACCCGAGCTGCGCAAGTAAACAGCAAACGGACTCGCCTAAGCACCAAAGGGCGGCGATTGTGCCGCCCTTTTGTTGTCCCTTTGTTATGGACAGCTCCGGTAGAGGCCTAAGCATGACCAATCGCGATGGATAATCCCATCTGCCTTTGAGCTGTAGTATTCCGGCATCCCCACGATGTGTCGCTATCCTTCCTGTGGCACCGTTTCACCAAGTCTCGCTGGCGCAAAAAAACCTAAAAGTCAAAGATAACGCCGCCGCCAGAATCGCGAAACCACAAAGAAAACTCAAAGCACGTAAAGTTTCGTCTTAAAACGATGGGAAATGTCATCCAAGTGTTGAAAAAACG
>ERZ795031.5335-NODE-5335-length-10371-cov-6.505622_pt1 | contig 10371 bp, 11 predicted proteins | sample MGYA00375123_ERZ795031 | MGnify/ENA primary metagenome ERZ795031 (study PRJEB30166, sample SAMN05720159) | activated sludge metagenome | isolation source: anaerobic digester from wastewater treatment plant | place: USA | collected 2015-04-21 ... | reverse complement strand
CGCAAATGGCATGACGATACCTCCTTCGGTAAGATCTTAGACGGCGCGATGCGCGGACTGGTCTTTTTGATGCGGAAGGGAGTACTATTTTGGGCCTGACGCGCGGGCCCCCGGGGGCCCGGGAAAGGTACTGGAAAATGTCGAAAAGAAAGCGCGTTCCCGAATTCGGAAAGGCCGGCCTCTCCACCCGCTCCGTCCACGCGGGGGAGAACCGCTTCCGCTACGCGGACTCCATCACCACCCCCATCGTGCAGACATCGACCTTCGCCTTCAAGGACACGGCGGACATCGAGGACTACACCAAGCACGGCAAGGAGCGCTACGAATACGGACGCTACGGCGGCCCCACGGAAAAGGTGGCCGAGGGCCGCCTCTCCGCGCTTTGCGGCGCGGAGGACTGCGTCCTCTTCTCCTCCGGCATGAGCGCCATCACGACGACCATCCTCGCCCTGGTGCGCGGCGGCGACCACATCGTCATCACCGACGACGCCTACAAGAAGACCCTGGAGTTCTGCAATTCCTACCTCCAGCGCTTCGGCGTGGAGTGCACCGTCGTGCCCTTCGGCGACTACGGCGCCCTCGAGGCCGCCATCCGCAAGAACACCCGGTTCATCTTCTCCGAGTCGCCGACCAACCCCTACCTCAACATCTTCGACCTGGAGCGCCTGCGGGAAATCGCCCGGCGCCGCGGCGTGCTCACGATCATTGACGCGACCTTCGCCACCCCGCTGAACCAGCGGCCGCTGGAGTTCGGCGTGGACCTGGAGATCCACAGCTGCACCAAGTACCTCGCCGGGCACAACGACATCCTCGCCGGGGCCGTGCTGGGCCGGCCGGAGCTGGTGGAGGAGATCCGCGCCCTGCACAAGGCCATGGGCGGCGTCATCGACCCGCACTGCTGCTACCTGCTCCTGCGCGGCCTCAAGACCTTCTCCGTGCGCATGGCCGCGCACAACGCCACCGGCCTCGCCCTCGCCCGCTTCCTGGAGGGGCACCCGCAGGTCCGGCGCGTGTACTACCCCGGCCTGGAGAGCCACCCGCACCACGCCATCGCCGCCGCCCAAATGACCGGCTTCGGCGGCGTGGTCACCTTTGACATCAAGGGCACGCTGGACATGGCGAAGCGCTTCCTGGACGGGCTGAAGCTCTGCTACATCGCCCCCAGCCTGGGCGGGGTGGAGACCCTGATCACCCACCCGGCCCTCGTCAGCTACTACAACTACACCCGCAAGGAGCGCTACGCCCTCGGCATCACGGACACGCTCATCCGCGTCGCCGTCGGCATCGAGGACGCCGCGGACATCATCGCCGACATTGACAACGCCCTGCGCAGGAGCGCGAAAAAGGCCTGAAAAGGCCGGCACGGGAGACGACACATGAAGCACGCGTGGATCACCAGCCTGACCCTTCTGGCCGCCGCCGCCGCTTCGGCGCAGTGCCCCGACCCCGGCGCCGAATGCCGCCGACTCTCCATGGACGAGTACCGCAGCCGCATGCAGGCCGCCTGGATCGGCCAGATGGCCGGCGTCGGCTGGGGCGGCCCCACGGAGTTCAACTACAACGGCGTCATCGTTCCCGAGGACAAGATGCCCGCCTGGACGCCGGACCTCGTCAACCAGTTCGCCCAGGACGACATCTATGTCGAGATGACCTTCGTGCGCACCCTGGAGGAGCACGGCTGGGACGCCACGCCGAAGCAGGCGGGCATTGACTTCGCCAACAGCGGCTACGAGCTGTGGCACGCGAACAAGTACGGGCGCAAGAACCTCCGCGCCGGCATCGCCCCGCCCGACTCCGGCCACCCGAAGTTCAACAGCCACGCCGACGACATTGACTACCAGATAGAGGCCGACTTCGCCGGCATTCTGGCCCCCGGCATGCCGGGGCTGGTGCTGGAGCTGGGTGAAATATTCGGCCGCCTCATGAACTACGGCGACGGCCTCTACGGCGGCCTTTTCATCGGCGGCATGTACAGCGCCGCCTACTTCGAGAGGGACATCGCCAAGATCATCGAGGCCGGCCTCGCCTGCATCCCCGAGGGAAGCCAGTACCACGAGTGCGTCCGCGACGTCATCCGCTGGCACGCCGAGCACCCGGACGACTGGGAGGCCGCCTGGAAGAAGCTGGACGCCAAGTACCAGCGCAACCCGGAATACCGAAAGGCCTCCTGCGGCACCGAGAACGGCTTCAACATTGACGCCAAGATGAACGGCGCCTGCATTGTCATGGGCCTGCTCTACGGCGCGGGCGACCCCGACCAGACCATCATCGTCTCCACCCGCTGCGGCCACGACTCCGACTGCAACCCCTCCAGCGCCGCGGGCGTCCTCTTCACGTCCCTCGGCATGGAGAACACCCCGAAGAAGTTCCACGAGGCCCTCAAACGCAACGTCAAGTTCAGCCACACGGCCTATGATTTCGACGGCCTCACGCGGGTTTGCGAGGACCTCGTCCGCCAGGCCGTGGTCCGCGCCGGGGGCTGCGTGGAAAAGGATGACGCCGGAAGAGAGGTTCTCGTGATCCCCGTCAAGGCCCCCGTGCCCGGCCCGCTGGAGCAGTGCTGGGCCCCCGGCCCCGTCGCCGGCAGCAAATACACACCCGAGGAAATGGCCAAGATCACGGCGAAAGAGGACAAGTAGCCGCATTTGGCAGGCTGGATTCGGGAAACGTTCGGAGAGGTGGCACGGGCTTCCAGCCCGTGATGCTTGGGCCGCATCCATGACCCAGACCACGGGCTGGAAGCCCGTGCCACCCCGGTGTTCCCGTACGGGCCGTCCCCCGGGTCCCGCCTCGGCTCAGCCGTTTCCCGCCTCATCCCCGCGCAGACCGGCAAATACCCGCTCCTCCCCGCCGCGATACACCATGCCGTCGTCCACCTCCAGCGTGCGCGCCGCGTCGAGGGGGATGAACTTCCCCTCCGCGCGGGCGTATACCTCCCCGTCGGGGCCCGCGAGCCGCGCCTCGCAGTGCGCCATGCGCCGGTGGGCCCGCGTGGTCCACGCCTCCACCACCAGCGACGGGTCCGGCGGCGCGGACTTCACATAGCGCACCGTCAGCTCCGCTGTCACGCACATGAGCCGCAGCGCCCGCGCCGCCGCCCAGCCCATGCACTCGTCCAGCAGCGCCGCCACCACCCCGCCGTGCACCACCCCCGGATACCCGCAATGCCGGTCATCCGCGCTCATCCGGATTTTTACCAGGTCGTCCTCCACATAGAACCGGCCCCGAAGGCCGACCGCGTTCTCCTCCCCGCACACAAAACAGGTCTTGGAAACCGGCAGGGACCGGACACCATCGTGCTTGTCTTTCATGGAAACATCCTTTCCCGGGGCGCCGCCCCCTCCCAAAGGACGGCGGTTATTGTCCCCCTCCCCCCCCGCGCGATGCAAACAACGCACACAAAGAGGGCGAAGGATGGCCGCCTCCCGTCCGCCCCCCGGTTTTTCTTGAATTCTCGCGGGGCTTCTGCTATTTTCAGCGTTCGGTCGCGAACAGGCGTATGAGGGACGGTCGTTATGAGCAGCGAGATGGTCCGGGCGCATTTGAACCTTGGGGCGGTCCTCAAGAATTTGGAGGTGTTGGGCGACGTGGACGCGGAGGCGGCGCGGGTGACGGAGCCGTGGCGGATCGCCGTGCAGTTCACGGTGGCCTTCGGGCCGGAGGCGTGGCTGGAGTACTCGGCCACGGGCTGCCGGCAGGATCTGGGCCGCCACACGAACCCCGATGTGCGCCTCCTTTTTGCGACGCCCCGCCACCTGAACCGGATGTTTGACGGCACCGCCCTCCCCATCCCCCTGACGGGCTTCACGCGCCTGGGCTTCCTCAAGAACGAGTTCCCCAAGGCGACGGCGCGGCTGGAGGCGGTCCTCAAGCCGAAAACGGACCCGCTGGAGGATCCGGCGCTGCTGGCGGCGAACACGGCGCTGACGCTGTACACGGGGGCCTTTGCGGTGCGGGCGCTGGCGGCGACGGACCCCGTGAGCGCGGGCATCGCCGCGGGGGCGCCCGCGGGCACGCTCCAGCTCCAGGTGCTCCCGGACGGCCCGGCGGCCTGGGTGAGCTTCGGGAAGGACGGGGTGCGCGCGGGGCGCGGGCTTGCCGAGGCGCCCGCGGCACGGATGACCTTCAAGGACCTGAGGACCGCCCACGAAGTGCTGGGCGGAAAGCGCGACGGCCTATCGGCCATCGGCCAGGGCGACGTGGAGGTGTGGGGGATGCTGCCCCTGGTGGACAGCGCGACCCTCATCATGGACCGTGTGGCGCGGTTTTTGGACTGACGACCGGAGGAAGGCAGGATGGATCCCTACACGTTTGACAAGACGGCGGCGTGGATGGAGCGCGCGTCACGGGTCATTCCCGGCGGCATCTACGGGCATTTCGGCCCGGCGCCCTATGTCCCCGTGTCGGCCTACCCCTTCTTCTCCGACCGCGCCGAGGGCGCGTATTTCTGGGACGTGGACGGCAACCGCTTCATTGACTACATGTGCGCCTATGGCCCCATGATCCAGGGGTACCGGAACCCGGTGGTGGACGCGGCGTACCGGGCGCAGATGGAGAAGTGCGACGCGAACAGCGTGTGCGCGCCCGTGATGGTGGAGCTGGCGGAGTACATGACAGAACTGATTCCCGCGGCGGACTGGGCCTTCTTCGCGAAGAACGGCGCGGATGTGACGAACCTGGCCGTGATGACGGCACGGGCCGCCACGGGCCGCAAGAAGATCGTCGCCATCAAGGGCGGCTACCACGGCACGTCGCCGTGGATGCAGGGGCCGGGCCACCACGGGGTGATCGAGGAGGACACGGCCAACATCATCCGCATCCCGTGGAACGACGTGGAGGCCCTGGAGCGGGTCGTGGCGGACAACCTGGGCCAGATCGCCGGGTTCATCTCGTCGCCCTGCCACCACCCCATTTTCACGGACAATGAGCTGCCCGCGCCGCACTACTGGGAGCGGGTCGAGGCGCTGCTGCGCGCCAACGGCATCGTGTTCATCATTGACGACGTCCGGGCCGGGTTCCGGCTCCACATGGGCGGGTCCTGCGAGCACTACGGGTTCCGGCCGGACCTCATCTGCTTCTGCAAGGCCATCGGCAACGGCTACCCCATCTCCGCGCTCGTGGGCGGCGACGCCCTGCGCGGCGACGTGTCGAAGGTCTTCCACACGGGCAGCTACTGGTACGGCGCGGGGCCCATGGCGGCCGCGCTGGCCAACCTCCAGGAGTTGCGGCGGATCAACGGCCCGCGCCTCCTGCGCGAGACCGGCGAGCTGCTCGCGGCGGGCATGGTGGACGCCGCCCGGAACAACGGCTTTGACCTGCGCATCAGCGGCGAGCCGTCCATGCTCTACGCGCGCATCACCGACGACCCGACGCTGGAGATGCAGCAGCGGTGGTGCGGCGAGTGCGCGCGGCGCGGCGTCTTCCTCACGTCGCACCACAACTGGTTTGTGAGCACGGCGCACACGCGCAAAGACATAGAAGACACCGTCGCCGTCTGCGACGAGGCGTTCAAGGCGGTGCGCGCGTTCTACGGGAGCGGCGTCTAGAAAAGGAGTCCGGCATGCCCCTCAGTCAACAGGAACTGGGCGAACTCAAGAGACTGGCGGCCAAAATCCGCCGGGACATTGTGGACGTCACCGGCTGGTCCGGCGGCGCCCACGTCGGCGGGTCCCTCAGCATGGTGGACATGCTGGTGCTCCTCTACTGGAAGTACCTGCGCGTGGACCCGGCCCGGCCCGACTGGGAGGACCGCGACCGCTTCGTCCTGAGCAAGGGCCACGGCGGCGTGGGCCATGCGGTCGTGCTGGCCAACAAGGGCTATTTCCCCATGGAGGACCTCAAGACCTTCAACGAGACGGGGTCCAAGCTGGGAATGCACCTCGACGGCGCGAAGGCGCAGGGCGTGGACGCCTCGACGGGCTCCATGGGCCACGGGCTCTGCCAGGCGCTGGGCATGGCGCTGGGCGCGCGCGTGCTCAAGAAGGACACCCGGGTCTTCTGCATCATCGGCGACGGCGAGAGCAACGAGGGCTCCATCTGGGAGGCGGCCATGGCCGCGGCCCACTACAAGACCCCGAACCTGGTCGCCTTTCTCGACCGCAACCACTACATGATTGACGGCTACACCGAGGACGTCATGTCCCTGGAGCCGCTCGCCGACAAGTGGCGGGCCTTCGGCTGGGAGACCCGCGCGGTGGACGGCCACGATGTGGCGGCCCTCGCCGAGGCGATTGAGTTTGCCATTGCTTGGGACAAGGGCCCCGTGATGCTCCTGTGCGACACGGTCAAGGGCAAGGGCGTGGATTTCATGGAAGCCAAGGCGGCCTGGCACTACGGCGGACTCAGCGCCGAGATGGTGGCCAAGGCCAAGCAGTCCATAGGGGAGGGTTGAGCGATGGCCGGTGTGGAAAGCAGCACAAGCTGGACCGTCTACGACGCCACCAAGCTGAGCGCGAGAGAGATCTACGGCGTGGTCCTCTCGGACCTCGGCGCGGCGCGGCCCGACATCGTCGGCCTCTCCGCCGACCTCGCCAAGTCCACCCAGATCGGCGCCTTCGGAGAGCGGTTCCCCGACCGCTTCTTCAATTTCGGCATCGCCGAGCAGAACATGTTCGGCGCGGCGGCGGGCCTCGCGAAGATGGGCCTCACGCCCTTCGTCAGCACCTTCTCCGCCTTCGCGTCCATGCGCGCCTGCGAGTTCCTGCGCACGGACGTCTGCTACCAGAACCTCAACGTGAAGGTCATCGCCACCCACGGCGGCACCTCCTTCGGCTCCGCGGGCACCACCCACCACGCCATCGAGGATCTGTCCATCGTGCGGGCCTTCGCCAACCTCACGGTGATCGTGCCCGCCGACGGCTTCGAAACGGCGCAGGCCGTCAAGAAGTGCCTCGACCTCGCCGGGCCGATCTACATCCGCATCGGCCGCGGCTTCGAGCCCACGGTCTACGACCGCGAGGACGAGACCTTCCAGATCGGCAAGGCCGTGGAGATGCGCCCCGGCACGGACATCACCATCATCGCCTGCGGCCCCACGGTCTTCCACGCCGTCGAGGCGTCGAAGGTGCTCGCGGAGAACGACGGCCTGAGCGTGCGCGTGCTCAACATGCACACCATCAAGCCCATTGACGAGGAGGCGGTCATGCGGGCCGTCGCCGAGACCCGCCGCATCCTCACGGTCGAGGACCACAACGTCATCGGCGGCCTCGGCACCGCCGTGGCCGACGTCATCGCCGCCAGCGGCAAGGGCTGCGCCTTCACCAAGGTCGGCATCCCCGACACCTTCACCCCCCACGGGTACCCCGAAGACCTGATGAACCTCTTCGGCACGGACACCGACGGCATCGTCGCCAAGGTCCGCGAGCTGCTGGGGCGCGAGTTCGAAGAGGACGAAGACTGGGAAGACGAGGTTTAACCGATGGCCACCAGCGAGGAACTGCTCACCGCCCGGATCGTCTGCCGCGCCGTTTTGCCCGTCATCAAGGTCATGCTCGAGGACGACCCCAAAACCGCCGCCGCGTTCCAGGACACCGTCGGCAAGGTCCAGTTTGTCGCCGACGACCCCGCCGGCCGCGTGGGCGCGTGCCTGTGCTTTGACAAGGGCGCCTTCACCGTACTCCAGGAGATCATACCGGACGCGGATGTGACCTTCGCCTTCTCCAGCGTCCCCAAGATGAACGCCTTCTTCGCGGGCAAGCCCGTTGTCCCCGCCCTGGGGCCCCTGATGAAGGGGGTCTTCGGGAATTTTGGGCTTGTGGTCAACACGGTGAAGCTCATGCTGGGCCTGAAGCTGCTCATGCCCACGGCCTCCCCGAAGGACCCCGTCAAGGCGCGGCTGAAGGTGAAGATGACCCTCTACATGATCTCGACGGCCCTCAGCCAATTGAACAAGGCGGGCGACGCCGAAATGAACAAGTGGACCGCGAAGCAGCCGGACCGCATCTACCAGTGGTCTGTGGACGGCACGGACATCGCGTGCTACCTTCGCATCAAGGCGGGCAAGACCAAGGCGGGCCGGGGCGTGTACACGCGGCGGAAACCCTTCATCCACATGCGCTTCGCGGGGGTGGAGGGCGCCATACCGGTGCTGAACAACGAGGTGGACTCCCTCCAGGCCATGGCCCGCGGGCTCGTGGTGAGCGAGGGGTCGCCGGAATACGGGGCGAAAGTGGGCGATTTCATGCTGAGGATCGCCGGATTGTTAACGTGAAGTGAGGAAGTGCCATGACTGAACAGGGGCGCAAGACGCATTACGCGTCGCGGCCGAGGAAGTGTTCCGCCTGCGGCGGGGGCCGCGTGCGGGACGTGCTCTACGGGGTGCCGGAAATGGGGGACTTCGCCCGGCTCGAACAGGGCGAGGCCGTCCGCGGCAAGGACATCATGGATGTGGACGACCCCAACTGGGTCTGCGTGGACTGCGGCGCGTCGTTCTGGCGCGCGCCGGGCGACGGCCTCGACGACCTGAGCTGAGGGACGCCGCACGCCCCGCGTCACGGCGCGGGGGAGAAGGTCACGCACACCGCCACGGGCACGTTGACCACCTCCGAGGTGGCGGCGGGCATGCCCGTTGACGGGTCCACGCGGAACAGCACCACCGTTCCCGATCCCTGGTTCGCCGCCAGCAGGAAGGCGCCCGCGGGGTCCAGCGCGAAATTGCGCGGCGTCTTGCCGCCCGTCGGCACCTGGCCCTTGGCCGTCAGTTTCCCCGTCGCCGGGTCCACGTCGAACACCGCGATGCTGTCGTGCCCCCGGTTGGACGTGTAGACGTGCTTTCCGTTCGGATGCACCCGGATTTCCGCCGACGTGTTCTCCTTGTCGTACCCCTCGGGCAGCGTGCTGATGGTCTGCACGGGGTCGAGACGCCCCGCCTCCGCGTCCCACGCAAACACCGCCACCGTGTTCGTCAGCTCGTTGAGCACATAGACGAATTTCCCGTCCGGCGAAAACTTCATGTGGCGCGGTCCCGCGCCGGGGTCGGTCTGGCCGAAGGCCGGCTCGTTCGGCAGCAGCCGGCCCGAGGCGGTGTCAATCCGGTAGATCATCACCTTGTCCAGACCGAGGTCCGGCGCCAGCGCGAATACCCCGTCCGGCGACGGATAGATGGAGTGGGCGTGGGGGCCCTCCTGACGCTTGGGGTTCACGCTGGACCCCATGTGCTGCATGAAGCCGCAGGCCTTGCCCAGCGCGCCGTCCTCCCCCGCCGGGAACGAGGCCACGCTGCCGCCGCTGTAGTTCGCCACCAGCACCCGGTCGCCCTTCGGTGTCACGGACACATGGCACGGCCCCGCGCCCACGGTGGACTGGCGGTTGATCTCCGTCAGTTTGCCCGTGGCGGGGTCTAGCGCGTAGGCCACCACCACGCCGCCCGTCTGGTCGTCCTCCACGGAGTACATCACGGGCTTGGACGGGTGCAGGGCCTGGAACCCGGGGTTGCGCGTCTCGCAGGCCAGCCCGTGCAGGGCGAGGGTGCCCTCGGCGGTGTCCAGCCGCAGCAGGTGGATGCCGCCCTCCTTCGCCGCGTAGGTGCCGATGTGGACCCAGTACGCGCCGGTGGGGGCCGCGGCCGCCGCGCCCGCCAGGGCGCACAGGGTGAGCAGGATCGCCGCGCGGTGTCTCATGGTTTCTTCCTTATGTCTGGGTTCAGGCCGCCTGGAACGCGGCGATGATGCGGTCCAGCAGCGCCGTGTCATCCCCCATCGCCACGATGAGGAACATGCCGCGCCGCGCGTACCGCGTGGGGGTCTGTTTGGGCTTGGCGGCCCCGAGCGACTCCGCCAGGTTCCACTGCGCCACAATGGCCGTGCCCGGGTCCGTCTTCTGGTACTCCGTGTACCGGGCGATCTTGCCCTCGTCGTCGTACTGGTAGATCGTCACGCCCGCCCCGCCGATCCGCGCGCCCGCCGTGGCCGCGGACTCGTTGGACGGCGTGGTCATCTCAAAGGACTCCACGGGGAGCCCCGCCTTGGCGAACCCCGCCTGCACGCGCTCAAACGTCATCGGCTTCGGCATGAGCTTCAGGGCGAAGGGCAGGGCCAGCAGGACCACGCCCAGCCCGATGAGCAGTTTGACCAGTTTTTCGGTTTCCATGCCCGGGTTCTCCCGCCGTTAGTGTAGCACGATCCGTCCGCGCGCGCCGCGCAAAAAAAGGACGCGCCCCGGACAGCGGAACCGTCCGGGGCGCGAAAAAGACAGATCAGAGGGACTCGACCACGGCGACAACGCGCGCGTAGACCTCGTCGGGACCCGCTTTGGACCCCTCGACCGTGCGCAGGACGCCCTCTTTCCCGTACCACGCGATGATCGGCTCGGTCGTCTCGTGGTAGGTCTTCAGGCGGTGCTGCACCGTCTCCGGCTTGTCGTCCTCGCGCTGGA
>ERZ795031.5333-NODE-5333-length-10373-cov-5.298507_pt1 | contig 10373 bp, 9 predicted proteins | sample MGYA00375123_ERZ795031 | MGnify/ENA primary metagenome ERZ795031 (study PRJEB30166, sample SAMN05720159) | activated sludge metagenome | isolation source: anaerobic digester from wastewater treatment plant | place: USA | collected 2015-04-21 ... | reverse complement strand
GAATGGGCGGCGTGGGAACAGCGCCCTTCCACTTCGCATACTTGCGCAGCAATTCCAGAGCCGCACTCTCAAGCTGGCTCTCAGGAAGGAAGGGCACCTTCAGAACCATCAGCGTTTCCCCTTCTTGTGGTCCTGAACAATCTTTGTCAGCTGTTCACCAGAGAGCTTCTGCTCCCGCGCAGTGCGCAGGAACGCTGGCATCGTAGGATCGGCCGTGATGACCTTCTCTACGTCCTCGGGGACACGTCCAGCCAGCTGCATCAACTGATCGAAGTCGTCGTTCAACATCGACGCCAGCTTCCGGATGACCTCCTCGGCGGGCGGAGTCTTCTCGTCCATAGTCTCTATCCGCGACAGGTAGGTCGGAGAGATCCCGACCTTCCCGGCGGTCTCCCGGAGGCCGAGCTTCAACTCGCCGCGCTTCCTTCGAATCCGTTCTCCTAGCGTTTCCTTCACGTCATCCTCGAGCCGCAGTCTTGGTGTTCATCCAGTGTCCCCTAAACTCTAAACGCTCCGGCGGTTGGTGTCAAGGACCGCGAACATGGACCTCGAACATGACGCCTCCCGTCGGCGAAACCCTTGCCGCGGTGCTCGACTTGCTGAACCATCGTCTCAGGCGGGCTTGTTGCCTGACGACGCTGCTCGCGTCGCCCCGCCGGAGGTGGAGGAGAATCTGTCCGAGGGGGACAGCCTGCCCGACGAGGCCCCGCCGCGCCTGTCATGCGCGGGCGCTCAACTCAGTCGTAGCAGCAGAACCCGCCGGTTGGCTCCCAGTCCGTGGACCGGCACTTCGGGCAACGCGGTGGCGCACCGAATCGAAACCTTCCCCCGCAACGGCACTTCCTCTGCTTCTTCTCGACCGCGGCATGGTACTCGGTCTCCGTCAATGGCTCGATGTCGTCGCGAGCCTGAGTCGCAGCATCGCTGGCCGACGACACGATGCAGTACGGAACCGATAGGCCCTTGATGTACCGCTCGTGAAGCGCGCCGAGCTTTTCGAATCGCACGACCCTCTCCCGACCGCATTCATCGCAATGCAGCAGATGGAAGAAGAAGCCGCCTCCCTCATTGGCTTCGAAGCCCGCCCCGCAATTCCTGCACACAGCGCTGGATCCATGTCCCATGGCAATCGTCTCCGCTCTCGTCAGCACGTCCGCTGGCATTGGCTCAGCAGGCCGCTTTGATCCTCCTCACCTCATGTACGAACGCCGCGACATCACGAGCAAACTGGGGCGCGCCAATTCTCCCGACGACGGCTGCCCGCGCGGGCTGCTCGCGATCCGGCTCTCGCATGAGGATACCCCCACGGAATCGGCGCCAGAACATCTCGCTGCCCACTCCGCGCTGACCACCACCGATGCGACCACGATGCAGCAGGAACACGTCGCCGCTTTCGGGGTCTCGGGCGAAGGCTCCGCCGACTTTCCTCTCGATCCCTTTGATCGGGGGATTGATCTCCACCGTGATCGGTAACGGGCTGCCCGGCCGCGGCCGTTCCGTGCCGAAGCCGTTCCAGAACCTGGTATCGAGCTCGCGCGTGAAGGCCCAGATCCTGAGTGGAGCGATCCAATGGACAGTCACCGACTCGTTGCCGCCCCGAAATCCCACGAGCTGTTCCACTGAAGTGGTCGCGGCCGAACGAACGGCATCCGCGAGCCCCTCTTGCGCGCTGCGGATCTCATTGGCATCCACCAGGAGCTCAAGTTCGGGCAAGCCCGCGTCCGCCGATGTCCGGCTCATGTACGGTGCGCCCAGCTCGATGATGGCATCGCGGTGCTCAGCAGCGGCGTAGAATGCACTGGCGTATGCGCGCAGTTCGTCGCGGGTGGGGACGTGGGCCGCGTCAGCGATGCGAGCCAGCGCGTCGTCCACCATCAGCGCGTACGCATCGCGGCTGTCGCCTTCCCACAGAGTGACCGCGGGGAAGGGCGCAACGATGCCAGGGGGCGCAAGACCGAGCCCTCCAACAAGCACGCACGTCCGATTCCCTTTCCTGAGCCTGATGATGTTCGCGTGGAAGGAGCCGTCCGCGGCGGGAACCAGCCGTAGGCTTCCCAGGCCGTAGAGGTCGTCGAGTGCCGACGGATCCGTTCGCAACCCGTCGAGTGCCACGTAGACGCGTCGCAGCTTGCGCTGGTGCTGCATGAGGGCGTGCCACGGGCGCCATTCGTTGCGGCCCGTGTCTATCGCGGGCGCGCATATCGTAATCTCGTTTGCCCAGGAGCAGGCTTCCGCCATTGCTTCTTCCAGGGCGCGGAAGCTCGAGAGCAGAACGATGAACGGGGAGGCTTGATTGGCACCCATGGCATTCCTCTCGGATCACATGTCCATCGAGGAGCCGGGGCGTTTCATTGCGTAGTAGCGCTCGAAGGTGCCGAGGAAAGCGTCGGCACGAACGAACCACCCATGCTTCGCCGAGCTGGTCTTGATGCCACGTCGTGCTGCGTCTTCTTCCGCTTCGGCGCTCGGCTGGAACGTCCATTCGCGCTGACGGAAATCGCGGTTGTGGCCGGCGCTGGGCATATCCGCATGAAGCATCTCATGGAACATGAGGTACTCCATGACGAACAGCGGAACGTCGGGCGAATTGAGGGCGCAGTTGATCGTAATCGACTTGTCGGAATAGCGGCAGAAGCCCCAGTACTTCTTCAAGGCAACGGAGGACCACACCAGGTCGCCGATGACAGGGGCTCCGTTGGGAAAGTGCTTCTTCACGGACAGGACTGCATCGCGCAGCGCGACCAACGAATAGCCGTGCTCCTCGCTCGCCCATGGGCGGACGGTCTCGCGGGGCACAATCTCGACGATGTCTGGCACCGAATCCGGTGCCCGTTCTGACGTGATGTCCACCTCTGCTCGAGCAACGTCTTCTACGAACGCCCGGAAGTCGGAGCGGTAGACGAACCCGCAGGCGGGGCTCGCGTCCCAGATCCCTTGCAGGAGTTCCTTCTTCTGCGCGGCGCCGAGGTTCTTCTCGACGATGCTCTTCGCAACCGTGGTTGGGTCGAACGCAGCCTTCTCGTCGAAGGTGTAGCGGGATACTTCGCATCCCTTCTTGCGTGCGTCGAGCAGTGCCTTCAGGTCAGTCCACCGAGGGAGGGGATCTGGCGAGTCTGCGAAGTACCGCCTCACGTACTCCCGGGCGAGATTCTCGTCGATCTCCTCGGGGATCGCGGAAACGTCAGCGTGGTCTTCGAGCATTCGCTGGAAGCCGTCGAGCTGGTGCTCATAGACCATGACCGTGCGACGTTGCTGGTCGTCGTCGAAGGTTTGTTCCCAGACGTACCATCCGTGGGGCAAGCACTGGAAGACGCCGGTGAGCTGCCCCTTGATGTTGCTTTGGAGCAGCCTGTAGGCCTCGCGAACGAGCTCGATCGGAATCGTCACGCGTTGCCCCACGCCCGTGTCGTTGACCGTCGCGGCGACTTCCTCTCCGAGCCCGAGCACATACTCGGCGTCGAGCACGTTGAACTGCTCCCAAGTATCGAGGAATGTCACAAGATACGCCATGTCGTTGCCGTTGGCCTGCCTGCCACGCAGTGCCCGGCCTACCATCTGCGTGAGGAGCGCCTCGGACCGGGTTGGCCGTGCGATGAAGACGGTGCGCGTGTGCGGGGCGTCGAATCCCTCGGTAAGCATTTCGACGTTTACGAGAACGTCCGGCTTCTTCTGCTCTCTGTATTGCTGAATCACTGTTTGGGCGTCGCCCCTGGTGTAGTCTACGTAGTCCGCCTGCACGCCCTTCTTCTGGAATTCCTCGGCGAGCGTAACGGCGTGGAGGGTGTCGGCGGCGAATACGATTGTTGGCCCGAACTTCTCTCGGTGCTTGAGGTAGTGGTCAACGATCAGCCCATTGCGGCCCGCGTTCTTCGAGAGACGGCGCAGGACCTCGGGGCCGAGTTCGTTGAATCTTGAGAGGTATCGGTAGTCGTTTTCGGTGAAGTCCTTCTCGAGGTTCACCTGGGTCTTCACGGTCTCGAAGCTTGGCACGGCCAGGATGTTCTTCTCGGTGAGCTCGCGGCGGCTTACCTGGAAGATGGGCACCTCAGCATCGACCGACGCGTCCGCTTCGTTGGCTCGAAAGAGCCAGACCAGCAGCTTCTGGTCGTCCTCGTCCATGCGCACGGGGGTCGCCGTGAGCCCGAGTACACGGCAGCCGAGAGATCGCAGTTGCTTGACCAAGGCCGCGTACCCGGGCGCCGCAGCGTGGTGCGCTTCATCGACGACGACGTAGACGCCCTTGGGCGAATCCTCGACCATCTGGACGACGAACGAGTTGTTGCCCTCGAGCACGGCGGTCTGCATCGACGAGAAGATCGCATCGTGTTCTGGGCTCACGTTGTTCCAGCGACAGTCCTCGGAGGAGATCGCGATCAGGTTCAGTGCGGGCTTCGGCCTCGCGACGTTGCCAAGGAACCGAAACGTGTTGAACGCCTGGCGGAGGAGGGTGCGTTTGTGAGCCAGCCACAGCACACGACCGCCGTTGCGGATGTGATTCTCCAGCAGCCAGTGCGCGGCCAGCACGGTCTTGCCACCGCCGGTGGGCACGACGACCATGCCGCCTTGCTTGCGCGCGGCGATGAAGTGGGCGCTGAGCCGATCCCACGCCGCGAGCTGATGATCGCGCGGCGTGATGGAGCACTTCTCATCGGCGAGCTTGAGTTGCACATCGGGAGACCAAGTCTGCGGAGTTCGGTTTTTCATGGCGGGGTGCGAGAGCACCGCTCGTGCCAGCCCAAGCCGGATCAATGGTCTGCTCGGTGATCGCGCGCCGATCCCATCGACGATCGCGATCTCGCGCGCCGGTGCAGCACGTCGCTCGCTCCCATGCGCGGGAGCAGACTCCCAAGGCCGGGAGCATCGAGCCTCTCTCGGGGGTGTCGCTGCCACGCCGGACGTCTGCAGATCCGCGAACACTGCCGGGATCCCACCCGGTCGTAGACGAACGGGCACGTGCGTTGCTAGCCTCGCCCACAGATGAAAACGCGCGCTGACTGGAGGCAGCTTCTCGAGGCCCTGCACAAGGACCTGTCCGACGCCGAACGCGAGCTCAAGCAGTTCGTTCGCTCGTCGTCGTCGGCTCGCGACCCAGCTCCTTCCGCTGCTGGCAAGGCGTCACCGCAGCCCGGTTCGCCGCGCGACGCGGTGTCGCCTGACCCCTTCCAGGCTCGCGCTGTCGCCGCGGCGGTGCAGGCCTGGACGGAGCGCGTGGTTCCCGACGTGACCGCCCACGCTGCTGCGCTCGCGGCAGCGGCCGGGGAGGCTGCGGTCCGAGCGGAGATCGACTTCTGGGCGGACCTGGAGGACCACGCGCGCCGGGCGGGCTTCGCCTGCCAGACCGCGCCGACCGAGGGCGAAGCCACCGTCGAGAGCTACGCCACGCTCAAGGTCGACCTGAAGAAGTGCAGCACCCGCGTCAACGGACGCGCGATCGCCTCCATCCACGTCCCGCTTGTGTGGCGAGCGGTCGAGGAGGAAGTCGCGCGCATCAAGGCGGTGGCGATGCCGCCGGAGCGGTTCGTGGTCGAGCTCTCGCGTGCGGTGCGCGCCCTCGCCACCAAGGCCGGATCCGTGTCCGAGCCCGTGCCGGTGCTGGATGCGCTGAAGCAGCTCCAAGAAACCCGAGGCGCCAGCAGCGACAAGGCCAAGGGAAACGCGTACAATCGTCAGCTTTTCACGGTGGAGCTCGCTTGGCTCGCGGATGCACGGCCCGCTCCTGCCGACGATGAGGGCATGACCATTACGCTGGAGCCGACGACCCTCCCGAAGAACACGATCCGTATCTACTCGAAACGCTTGGGCGACTTTCGTCGAGTTGGCCGCCTGCAGCGAAGCCGCGTGCGTGGTTCGTAGAGGCCCACATGAGTGATGCATTCCAACTTCCGAAATTGGTCCCGCTGACCCCGAAGCTCGCACGGCTGGTGCTGAGCAAACTTCGAGATGGGACTTCGCCGCCAGGGGCTGTGGAGCACCTATGGGTCGACCGCGGTGGGTGGGCGGCGAAGATGTCGAAGCAACTCGATCGTGTCGCGGAAGACGACCTCACCGACCTCCGCATCGCCACCGGCGAGTACGGCTCGGGGAAGAGCCATGCACTCGCGGCTATCGCGACCCTGGCGTTGTCGAAGAACTGGGCCGTATCTCGGTTGCGCTTCGCCGACACAGATGGGCTCGACTCAACAACGATGTTCCATCTCATCGCGCGCAATCTGATCGTAGCGGAACGGATCAAGGGCAAGGATGCGGATGCGGCGAACGCGTACATGGGCATCTCGCAGGACGGCACCGACTGGCTCTTTCGCCACGAAGCCCGCAAGCTTCTGAAGAAGCACACCAAGGAACCGCTTCCAGCTCAGTCCGCCGATCGCGCCCTCGCCCGGCTTATTGAATCGGCATCGTTGCCGATCTCTGCTTCCCGGGCACTCTCGGCGTTCTGCCGTGCGGAGTGGGACGGATCGACGGACCTCAGAAATGCGGTGTCGGCCTGGTGGTTGAATGGCGAGCCCATGCGGCGGCCAGTAGCTCTCGAAAAGCAGACGAATGGCATGAGCATGATTGGCGCCCTCGCGCGTATCGTGCGCGCCTTCGGATATCCGGGGTTGCTGGTCACGATCGACGAGGTCGAGGATGTGCGCAAATTGGCTCCGAAGAAGCGGAGCGCCGCTTGGGAGAACCTGCGCGCTCAGATCGACTTCTCCGAGGCGCCGGGCCTGATGCTCGTGCTAGCCCTCGCCACGGCCGGCCTGACCGGAAAAGAAGGGCCGGAGGAGAATGACGCTCTCGCGAGCCGGCTCCGCGTCGCGAAACGCGCTGCGCTGGACCCGGAGAAGAAGTTCGACCCGAATGCGACGATTCTGGCGCTCGACAAACTGAAGTTCAGCGAGGGTGATCTTCGATCCGTTGCCCGGCAACTGAGGGGCATTTTTGCGGAGGGGTTCGGCAAGGCCGAGACTCGCCTCGAGGATGGCGAGATCGACCAGATCACGCAAGACGTCATCGAGGAAGCGGGCCGCGCCGAAACCGATCGCTGTCGCACGCTGGTCCAGATGATCGTCCAAGTCCTCAATGAGCGGCGCGAAGACGGTGACTTCTCACTGGATGGGCTCCGCGAAACCATACGCGATGTCATTCGGCGCGAACCTCGGCGGAACTGATTTTCTCGCAGTGGGGTACGACCATGGACCTTACCGGCGTATTGAACGGCTTGTTCGACAGAGAGCCTGCACTTCGGCAGCCGAAGGTGGCGCGCCGAGTGCTCGATGACCTGCGAAAAGGGCAACCGCCCAGCCATGGCATCCTGGCCCTGACCCCGAACGCAGCTCGAATCGAGCAACGTCTGTCGTCGATGCTCGCCGCCAAGGGCGCGAGTTGGCAGCCGAACGGCGGCTCGACGTCGCCCGTGAACGCGTTCATCCGCGGCCGTCCGGGTCAGGGCAAGACACACGTGCTTCGATACGCCGACGCTGCGCAGCAGCGGTTTGGGGCCGCGGTGTCTTGGCTCGAAACGAACACTGTGAAGGGGCGCCTCGACCGAGCAAACGAGTGGATCCCCATCATCCTTGAGAACCTGCGGGTGCCGCTGAACAAGGATCGGGTTGCTTTCCGAAGTGCGCTTGTCAGCTGGTCAGAACGTGCCGAACGGAACCAGTTGAAAAGCTGGGCCCGACAGCACAGGCGCGTTGCGGCGCACCGGGAGTTCGCCGAGGATCTACTGGACTTCCTGACCCACGACGACGAGTACGCCCTGGGGCGGCTGGTGGGAGAAGGGATTCCGCGATCGCAGCCGCTCGAGTATCAGCACCGGGCGCTCGGACGGCTCGCTGCCGCCGCGGACCTGCTCGTGTCCCTGGGCATTCCGCGCCTAGTCCTGCTGATGGATCAACTCGAGACCATGGAGCGCAGAGTTCGGGACATCCGAAGCCGGGTGAAGGTGTACGGCTATTGGCATGAGCCATTCAGCAAGAGCCTGCCGTCCGCGTTCATTCTCTGGTCAGTCGTGCCCGACCAGTTCACCGTGCTGAAGCGCGACCTCCTCGAAGGGCGCCTCGAAGACTATCTTGACCGCGACTACGTCGCCGAGTTCATCGAGCAGTTCCGTGCCGACCCTTGGCCTTCGGCCGAGGTCGATGCTGTCAGCGAGAAGGAGCGCTTCGATCATGCGTGCGCGCTCGTTGCGGTGTTCCTCCACGGGCATGGACTGACGAAGGATCGGGACGCGCTAGCATTGACCCGTCGCGACAAGGAACTGCGGGCGATCCTCTCGGAATTCTACGACCAGGATCCGACCATGCGCTTCACGACGATGGGCATGATCGAGTTCTTGCATAATCAGTTCGCGGACTAGGGCGATGACCACTTCCACGCCGAGTTCATCCCCGCCCAAGCCCGCGCGCATGTCAGCGGACAAGCAGGCGAAGCCGAGTCCAGATGAGGCCCGAGCGTTCGCTGAGGCGTTGGTGTGCGGCATCCCAGCGACTCAAGAGGGCGGCGCTGGCGACCTAAGCGATTTTCTGGTGCGCTGGAACCTTTCGATACCCAGTAGGGAATCGCGGCGAGTCGAAACACTCATGCTACGCGGCGATCCGGGGACGGGAAAGACGCGGTTCGCCCGGCTTATGTGGATGCATCGCGCCTGGTGCTGTGCACCTCCGGTGCTGCGGCGCAAAGCTGAAGACGTGGTCTTGGCTGCTCGAAAGCGTCGGCGTGACCCGTTGAGCGAGTTGCGATGTGCTGTTTGGGAAGAGATGCTCGCCTGCTACGGATGGAAGGAACAGCCCCTCCCGAACTTCGTCGGCACGCTCTTCGACAGCTTGCTGTTTGGATATGCGGCGGGGGCTTTCTCGGACGCGAAAGCGGACACAAGGGGAGCCCTGACCTGGGGAAGGAAAGACCCCGGACGGAAGGATGTATTCCTTGACGAGGTGACGGAAATCGATGGGGTCTTGCAGGCGAAGCTGCTCGGGGTGCTCTCGACCGGCGAATTCACTCCGGTGGGTAAGAGGGAGCCCCAAGATCTGGTCGACCGACTCATATTTGCGAGCAACAGAGATCTGAAAGCCGTCGTCGGAGAGCGCTTCCGACGCGACCTGTACGATCGAATAGCGACGCCTTGTATTCGCATAGGTGGCATCTCGGAATACACGCCGAACAACTTCATGGAACTAGTCCGCGGATTGATGGCGAGGATTTCGGCTGACCTAGCAGTGGAAGCGGATCTGATTCACTTGGAGGACGCCGAGATCGAGGAAATGTTCAAGCAGCCCTGGCCGGGCAATGTCAGGCAGCTGGAGAAGGTGCTCGAGGACTTCGTCCGTGCGTGCATCGCAGGTCGCACGGGGCGTAGGCCGCTCGACGTTGCTGCGGAGATAGCGCCCCTGTTCCAGACCACGAACGGGGAGCCCTCTCAAGGGAGCGATGTGGAGCGTGTTGCCCGCGAATTCTGCACGCACGAGTTCGAGCGAGTGCTCAAGGCGCCCGATCCAACCCTCACGCCGATGGCGTTGTTGAAGCGCTTTACGGAGGCACACCTCCCCCAGAAACGGGTGCTCCAGCTCTTCGACGAGGTGTACCGAGAATTCGGATGGCCTCGCGAGCAGACTTCCCCCTGCGTCAATCACAAGGAATGGCAGAAGTACCGCGGCTCCCGGGGCCGGGAGTAACCTCCCGAGCGCGGGAGCAAGTCCGCGTCGCCTGCCGTTCGTGGGCCTAAATTCCCAAGCAAATCCGCGCGAACGTAGTGACTGCCGCCTCGGCATGCCGGTTGCTCAAGGGTCGATGTGTCGCCGCAAGACCCCAAGACTCACGGAGCCACCGCCATGCAGACCATCAAGATCATCGAAGACACGTCCGAGGTTGCCGACAGCGAAATCGCCCTCTCTCGCCATGCCAGCGCGCGTGCCAAGACGCGTGGCGTGCGACTGGAGCATATCCAGCTTTGCCTGGCGCACGCCGACCCTCAGCGCCGTCGCGGAGCCCTGGTCTATGTCTTGAAGCCGTCCGACCTTCCGGCGAATTGTCAGCACGCCAGCTCAGCCGTCGGAACCACCGTCGTCGAGTCCGAAGACGGTACCATCATGACAGTATATCGCCGGAAGCGGGTGGAGCGTATTGCGAAGCGGCAGAGCCAGGATCCGACTGGCGATGACCTCTGGGCAGCGTAGACGCGTGGCGGGCCTACATCTTCTTCGTCAACCCCGTCCGGATCATCTCCGCCACCAGCGACGCCGCCTTCTCCTCGTCGGTCTCGCCCGTGACCTTGAGCTCGACCTCCTCGAATTTCGCAGCGTTCTGCACGACCCAGTCGATGTACTCGGGCAGAGTGAACTGCTCCACGCCGAACGCGATGTCCTGCATCGCCTTGACGATCTGCACCG
>ERZ795031.5332-NODE-5332-length-10376-cov-4.287375_pt1 | contig 10376 bp, 6 predicted proteins | sample MGYA00375123_ERZ795031 | MGnify/ENA primary metagenome ERZ795031 (study PRJEB30166, sample SAMN05720159) | activated sludge metagenome | isolation source: anaerobic digester from wastewater treatment plant | place: USA | collected 2015-04-21 ... | reverse complement strand
TTCGGATCCCGGCCATCCGGGTCGACGTACTTGAGCGGGTTATTCCTAGCGTAGGTTAGTTCGCACCGGGACGTCTCCCGCGCGAAGACGACGAAGCCCCCAGGACCTCCCTCCGGATCCAGCAGCCCGAGGGCCTCCGCGAAGCCGAAGCGCGGCGAGATGGAAGCGGAGTTGGCCGGCCCGACCGGCTCGAGCATCGGCAGCTCGAGAGACGCGAGCTCGAGCGCTGACGACGACGCGAGGCTCGAGCGCGCGTCCGTCGTCCGCGACGCCTCGGCAGGGCCGACGACGAAGAGACCCGCAGCGAAAAGAAGAGAGGCCGCGAGGACGGCCCTTCTCGTCGCTGCTTTCGGGCGGTTCACGGATGCGAGGCTACGGCGCCGGGAAGCGGGGATCAAGCCGGACGGGCTGTCTCGTCCTCGGCCCTCCGCCACGGGGATGGCTTCTCGCGTGGACCTCGGCGAGGTCCTTCACGGCTACGGCCGTGTAGGTCTCGGTCGTGACGACCGAGGAGTGGCCGAGGAGCCGCTGCACGTGGCGCACGTCGGCGCCGGCCCGGAGCAGGTGCGTCGCGAAGGCGTGGCGCAGCGCGTGGGCCATCACGGGACGCGGGAGCCCGGCCTTCCCGCTCGTTCGTCGCACGAGGAGGCTCACGCCGTCGGGCAGGAGCCGCCCGCCCTGATTGCGGCGGCCGGGGCCGCCGGTCCCTACGAAGAGCGCCGGGGTCCTCGGCATCCGGTGGCCCTCGGCGAGATGGGGACGGCCCCTCGTCAGGTAGCGCCGCAGCTCCTCGGCCGCGCTCTGGCCGAGTGGCACGAGGCGGGCCTTCCCTCCCTTGCCCCGTCGCACGTGGACGAGCCCCTCGGTCAGGTCGACGTCGTTCAGGTCGAGGGCCGAGACCTCGGCCCTCCGCAGCCCCGTCGAGTAGAGGAGCGTGAGGGCCGCACGATCCCTCAGCCCGATCGGCGTCACGGCCGACGGCGCCACGAGGAGCGCCTCCACCGCCGCTTCCGGCAGCACCGTCCTCGGAAGCCGGTCGCGGCTTCGCGAGAGCCTGAGCGACGCCGTCGGGTCCGCCAGGACGAGCCCGCGGGTCATCAGCCATCGGAAGAGGTCGCGGACAATGAGGAGCCGCATCTTCACGGTCTCCGGTGAAAGCTCCCGCTCAGGTGTCGCCTCACCGCGGCCGATCCGGTAGCGATGCCGCGCGAGCGCCACGGCGTAGCGCCGCGCCTCTTCCGGCCCGACGCGCCGCAGGTCGTCGACCTCTTCGGCCTTCAGCCACGACAGGAAGTGCGCGAGGTAGAGCCTCCGGTAGGCCAGCGTCCCCTCGGCGAGGCCTTCGCCCCGTCGCACGGCCACGTAGCTCGAGAGCACCGCTTCGAAGTCGTGCGGGGAGAGGCGCAGCGTCTTCACGCGCGCCCTCTCTCCCGTGGATGGAAGCGCTTGTGGACGGCCTTCAGATCCCCGATCTCCACCCGCGTATAGACCTCCGTCGTCGAGAGCGAGGAGTGCCCCAGGAGCCTCTGGATGTGCCGCACGTCGGCCCCGCCCTGGAGCATGTGGGTCGCGCAGGCGTGACGAAGACGATGCGGCCTCACCGTCTTCTGGAGCCCCGCCCTTCTCGCCGCGAGGTCGACGATTCGCACGATGGACGCCGGCCAGAGCGGCCAGCCATGATTCGAGACGAAGAGGCTCGTCACGCCCGGGCGCTTCGCGAGCTTCGGCCGGGCGAGCTGCACGTAATCCGAGACGATCGCCGTCACGATGGGTCCGAGCGGCAGCACCCGGTCCTTGCCTCCCTTGCCGGCCCTGACGAAGAGCGTCCCGGCCTCCGCGTCGAAGTCGGCCAGAGTCAGCCCCCTCAGCTCGGCGTTGCGGATGCCGGTGGCGTAGAGGACCTCGACGACCGCCCGGTCCCTGTGGCCCATCGGCGTCTTCGTCTCGGTCGACGCGACCAGCTTCAGCGCCTCCTTCGGCGTCAGGAGCGACCGCGGCAGGCTCCGCCTCTTCTTCGGCAGGACGAGAGAGGCCGCGGGGTCGACGAGGAGCTTTCCCTCCCGGGCCAGGAAGCCGAAGAAGCTCTTCAGCGCCGACAGCCTGGCGTGCTGCGTCGCCGTCGACAGCCGGCCGCCGTCGGCGGCCGGCTCCTCCGGCGCGGCCGTTCTCTTCCCCGGCCGCTTCCTCTCCATGCCCAGGAGCGCCGTCTGGTAGCTCGAGAGGATCTCCGGCGTTACCTCGCCGAGGTCGCCGACGTCCGTCTCCTTCTCGAGCCAGTCGAGGAAGACGGCGACGTGCTGCGCGTAGCTCGGGATCGTCCGCTTCGAGAAGGCCCACGCCGTCATCGCCTCCACGAAGCGAAGGAGCAGGAGCCTCATCTTGCGGCGCTGCCGCTCGTCCATCGGGTGTCTCCTTTCCGAGCGTTCCTCCGGCGAAAAGGCCTCGCCTTCCCTCTTCAATCACCTTGAAGAGAGATCCGAAGTTCCTTTTTTTCGCTGCGGGGGGTAGTGCGTTCCCCGAAAACCCCGCAATCTGGCTCTGCGGGCCGCTACGTCGCTCCGCCCGCGGGACTTGCCCCTCGCTCAGCTTGCGCGCAAGCGCCCGCAAGCTGCCGCAGCCTGCGGAATCTCACCCCTCCTCACCCTCCCGCAGGAGCCGATAGAGGGTCCGTCCGTTGCGCCCCCGGGCCTCGGCGAGGTACTCGTACTCGACGAGCTGGGGCATGTAGGTCCTCACGTGCCAGTAGGAGAGCCCCGTGGCCTTCTGGATCTCCTGGCGCGAGACGAGGAGGTGCGCCTCGTCGGCCTCGCCCGGCCGTCTCAGGCGCAGCGAGGATGCCGCTCCGAGGGAAGGCGCCGGAGGTCGCGCCGGCGCCGCCTTGCGCTTCTCCTCCACGAGCTTCTCGATCTGGAGCAGCAGCGCCCGCGTCGGGGGCGAGAGCTCGTCGAGGTTGCGCTCCAGGATCAGGGGCAGGAGGTCCCGCGCGATGGCGACGTCCTGCTCGGTCACCTCGATGTACTCGATGACGCCGGCCGCGCGCCCCGGGTCCTTCATCGTCTTCCTCGGCCGCTGGTGCTGATGAAGGAGCGCGATCGCCTTCAGGAGCCGCTGGGCCTTCTTCTGCTCCCGCCGCAGGATCAGGTGGCTCTCGGGAAACGGCAGGTCGACCGGGATGACGACCTCCAGCGGCGCGAGAAGCCGCTGGGCATTGTGGTGCTTCTTCTGGACGGCCTTGGATTGGTGCCGCGCCAGGAGCCCCTCGGCCGTCTCCTCCCACCTCTGCCACTTCAGGATCCGCCGGGTCTGCTCTCGCGACTCGTCGACGGTCAGGAGGACGAAGCGGTTTCTGGTTTCGTAGTCGAGGACCTCGGGGTGCGCCGAGGTGAGGAAGACCGAGACGGGGCCATAGACGACGTAGTCCTCGGCCACCTGACGGCCCGTCCTCGGGTCGGTGCGGGTGATGGAGGCCCTCAGGACGCCGCTGGAGATCAGGCTCCTCAGGGCGTAGGCCGCCGAGGAGGCGCCGTCCTCCTCCTCGACGACGACGAGCTTGTGCCGCAGGGCGTTCTCGTCCTTGAAGAAGAGCGCCTGCCCGGAGATCCGCGTGTACTTGACGAGGTCCTCGGGCGGGACGAGCTCGGAGAGGCTGTCCTGGAGCAGCGACTTGCCCGCGCCGGAGCGGGCGCAGAAGAGGACGGAGAGGGGCTTGTCGAGCTTTCGGGAGACGAGGGCGAGGTAGCCGGTGAGAAGCGCCGTCTCCTCGCCCACGCAGCCCATGGAGAGGAAGTCGGCCTTGAGCGCCTCGACGATGTCGCCGCGGAGAAACGTGAGGGCCTCCTCGCGATCCGAGGGGCTCATGACGGCCGGCTCGGCCGCCTCGCCCTTGCCCTGGCGCAGGGAGAGCCGCTCCCTCTCGAGCGCGGCGATGACGAGCGCGATCTCCTCGGCGAGGACGGCCCCATCGCCCTCGTCGAGCCGGAAGGCCTTCCCCGCGGCGTCGACGAAGGCTTGTCGCGAGCGGGCCGAGTAGAGGTCGAAGGTGTCGACGTGGAAGCGCGCGCCCTGGTCGACGCGGACGTTGACGCGCAGGCGGTCGACGCCGAAGGCGGAGAGCCCCTTGATCCGCCAGAGGCGGGCGCCAGCATCGAGGGTGTAGACGCCCGTCTCGTCGAGCACGAGGGCGGGCGCGTCGAGAGAGGCACCTTTCGACTCGTCCGTCTTCTCTTCTTTCGCTGCGGCTCCTTCGGGGGCTCGGGAGACCGGGGCTTGCGGTGCGGGCGCGTGAGCGCCCGCACCGCGCGCGGCCTCGGTGGCGAGCCTCTTCCACGTCGTCCGGAAGCCGTCCGGCCCTTCGGCGACGAGGAGGGCGTTGGGGTCCTTGGCCGGGAGGAGGACGTCGGTGACGCGGAGACCTCGGGAGGTGAGCGTGCGCGAGAGCGCCTCGGCCGCCTTGCGGCCGGCCTCGTCGGCGTCCAGGGCGAGAAGGACGCTCCGGATGCAGTGCCGCTCGAGCAGGGCGTCGTGGTCCGGCGTCCAGCCGCTGGTGCCGTAGAGAGGGACGGCGTTGGGGATTCCCGCTTCGAGGAAGGAGAGGGCGTCGATGACCGACTCGGTAAGGATCAGCTCGTCGGTCGTGGCCAGGCACGAGGCGTTGACGAGGCCGCGCCGCGGGCCGGGGAGGTAGAAGTGCCGCGGGCGGTCGGGCCCTCCGCCCGTCTCGACGGCGACCTCCACGCGACGGCCGTAGAGGCTGACGACGGTGCCGCTGAGGTCGCGCAGGGGGACGACGAGGCAGCCCGAGAGGAGCTCGCGGCCGGTGGCGGTGATGACGCCGAGGGCGCGGAGGGCTTCCCAGGTCTCGCTCCCCTCGGAGGCGGTGTCGAGGAGGGAGCCGTCGGCGTAGCCGACGGGAAGGGCCGAGAGGAGGTCGGGCTTCGTCAGGCCCCGCGCGGCGGCGTAGTCGCGGGCCTTCTCCGAAAGGAGGAAGGCCTGGTGGTAGATGCCGGCGACGCGGGAGAGGAGGTCCGTCGGGCCTCGCCCGGACGGTGCGCGGCGGTGAGACGAGAGAGGCCGGACGGCGGCGAGAGGACGCACGGGGCTCGGGACGTCGACGGAGGCGGTGGAGCCGAGGCGGGTGAGGGCCTCGCGGAAGCTGACGCCCCAGAAGCGCCGCGCGAATTCGATGACGTCGCCCCCGGTGACCTTGCCGTTCGGGGAGCAGGCCCCGAGGCAGCACCATGACTGCTTCGCCGGGGAGACCGAGAGAGAAGGCCGGGTGTCTCCGTGGAGCGGACAGAGGCCGAGGAAACCCTCTCCGTGCCGCTTCAGGACGACCCCGCACAACTCGATGAAGGCCACGATGTCGTGCCGAGCCTTGACCTCGGCGATCGCTTCGGCGGGGATCATCGAAATCGGCCTCCTTCCGAAGACCTGTCAAGCACGAATCGCATTGCGGCTATAGGTTACTACTCCTAATCGCAATTTAGTAGAAGTAACGTATGATCGCCGGGCCGGACCGGAGGCCGCCGATGTTCGACGAAATCGACCCCTACACTTTTTCCATGAAGGACTTCGGCCAGCGTCTCCGCCAGCTCCGCAAGGAGCGGGGCCTGACTCAGGGCGATCTGGCCCGCCTGGCCAAGATCGACATCATGCAGGTGAGCCGCTACGAGCGAGGGCTCGGGCTGCCTTCTCTCGAGACGGCCATCGCCCTGGCCCGCGTCCTGGAGACGTCCACGGATCTGCTGTTCCTAGGCAAAGCCGCCGATCAGCCCGCCGCCCCCGGAGAGCACTTCCGCCACCTGCCGCTCGTCGAGGTCCTCCGTCAGGCCGACCACGAGCTGACGCGGCGCGACGTGGACATGGTCGTCGCCCTCGTCGAGGCCTTCCTCCTGCGCAAGCGGATGAAGAAGCTCGTCAATGAGTGACGCCGGCCCCGAGGACGCCATCGGTTCCGCACGATGAAGTTCAAGGAGGTCCTCGGCCGGATCACGGGGATCAGCTGCCCCGTCTTCGGCGTTTCCTGGAAGCCTCCCGAGAGCGAGCGCGCGACGGCCCGGCGCGTGGTGACCTTCCTGGAGGATCGTCGAGTCCTCTACGCCCCCGACTCCCAGGAAGTCCCCGCCCACTGCGTCCACTCGGTTCTCGAGATCCGGCATCACCTCACCGCCGTGCTTCAGGACCTGCCCGAGAAGAGCGAGCTGACAGAAAACGTCCGTGCGATGCGTGCCGCGTGCCGGAAGTTCCTCGGTACGACGGGCGACGACCGCAGCGACCTGATCGTCTTCGGCGTCTCGCCGGGGCACTGGGCGAGCTGGCGATTCCACGACGCGATCGGGCAGCTTCGCGGCGTCTTCGGGATCCACGTGGCGCAGGTGGCCGCCAAGTACGGGCTCGACGTCGAAGACGAGCTCGCGTCGATCCTGCCGGCACAGGCGTCCGAGGACGACGAGAAGGACCGACCGAAGAAGCTCCCGAAGTCACGGGGCTGAGCACCACCGAGACAGAGCACGAATCGTCGCCGCCTTCGGCTCCGGGCGAAGGGACAGTGACGCGGCCGCTCTGGATGAGCGGCGAGGCGATGTCATCGCCTCGCATATCAGCTCGCGGGGCCGGCGCCCGGAGCCGCGCAAGGGCGAAGAGGCCGAAGGCCGTCCCTTGCGCGGCGAGGACGGCGGCTCACGGGTCCCTGGTCGTTCCCTCGGCCCCCGCGCTGGCGCGACGAGGCGGCGTGCGTGGAGCGAGGAGCACAGCGACGAAGGAGCGAGCACCGCAGCTGCACGCGCGCCAAGACGCCGAGGCAGTGCCAGCGCTTCAGACGCCGCGTCGGCGGGGCCGACGCTTCCGCTGAAGAACGGCCTGGCGCGGCTCTCGCCCGCGACGACGCCGGGTCGAGGAGCGCAGCTCGCGAGCACCCGAGACGTGTGCGGCGGCGCGCTCGCGAGAGCCGTTGCCAGGCCCTGCAGCGACCGCGCGGCGCGCGCACCGCACGACCACGGCGGTGTCCGCCTAACTCGGTTAGGCGGCAGGGCGTCGCCGCAGCGAGCGATCAGCGAGCGGAGGCGATGCCCCGGAGGTGCGCGGGGCCGGCGCGCAGCGGAGCGGAGCGCTTCATGTCAGCCGGCGCCAGCCCAATGGAGCCCATTGGGCTGCGGGGCGCTGCACGGCGCGCGACAGAGGGAGGTCCGAGGAGGGGCCCCTGGCGCGCGCCGTGCTCGCGCCCGTACCTTCCTCGCCCCGCGCGCCGGAGCCGACGTGGGCGCCTTTCGCTCCACGGCGCCCGCAGGCGCCGTGCGGGCCTCCGCTCCGGGCGGGCTCGTCGTGGACCGCACGATCTCGTCGAGCGCCAGTAGCGGGAGGACGGCCAGGACGACCAGGGCGACGACGCCGAGGACGAGCACGAATCGGCGCCGCCTTCGGCTCCGGGCGGAGGGGCGGTCGAGCTGCCGCTCTTCACGGGTCGCGCCGGCGGGGGCCCCCGCCCCTCGCCGTCACGCCCCGTGAATCCCCGGCGCGTCGCGTCCCTGCGGCCGAGGGCGGCCTTCGGGCCGCGCCGCACCGCGGTCGCTCGCAGGCCAAGCGCGCTTGGCCTGACGCGTATCCGCTGTGTCCCTCGCGGCGATGCCGCGAGGGGGCGCCCACTCCGCCCTCCGGGGCCGCAAGCGGCCCGGCCGCACAACGAGTTGGTGCGGCCCCGAAGGCGTCGTAAGGCGGCGATGGCCCGTACACGGAAACGGGCCTTCGCGTCGACCACGGCCTGGCCACGCCGGCCGCGAGCACGATGGCGACCGTCGTGCCAGGCATAGGAGCGCGCGCCGACGGCGCGGGCGATGAAGGCGTGTCACGAGGCGATGCCCCCGCGCTTCGCGCGCACGCCCCGCGCCACGCACGTGGACGAGGACGACCGGGACGGGAAGCGGCGCGCAGAGCGCGCCGCCGTGGCCTGCGGGCCGGGCCGCGTCCAGGGCCTCCGGCCGCTGCGCGGCTCGCTTCGCGAGCCCTGGACCCGGCCCGGTCCTCGGCCGAATCACAGCTATCGGGGAGATGGCGAGCCATCTCCCCGCGGGGGGAGACGACGAGGAACGCCCTGAAAAGGACCGGGGCGCGCCCGAAAGCGCGCCCCGTCGTTCAGATCAATTAATACACGAGTGTAGACACGGCCCCGAGCGACCGGATCACGTCCTTCGTGAGAGGCGGCCTCGCACCCATCGGCCTGCCGCGATGTATAGGTACCACTGTGGAATCAGAAGGAACATCCATACCCCGATCCACAGCCAGTATCGTCCCGGGGCGACAGCTGCCACCACGGCCCGAGCCAACTCAGCGGCGAAGAAGTTCGGGATAAACACCAGAGCCGTCAACAGCACGAAACCCGTGGGCGCCTCCGTCCACAGCCCGGTCTCTTGAATCAGCCCCGGGCCCACACCACTGGAAAGCGCCCAGAGCGCCCAGCCGACTAATGTCACCGCATTGATGAGCACGAGGACACCGAGAGTCTTCCTCACTTGCATGGCCCCACAAACTTCGGATCGGAGCAGGACGATTCGGCCTTCCGATAGAGCTTGGCCCCATCTTGGAGCTTCTGATTCTGGAAGAACCGCAGGAGTCGCAGCATCGGCTCTCGCACCATCTCTCTCCCGAGATACGAGCTCGTCGTCTGTTTCACGCCTCGGTCGAGGAAGATGTGAATCAGCTCGTGCGTAAGGCTGAATCCGTTCGATCGGTTCCCGACGAGGAGCCGACCCCGATTCACATCGGCTCGGCCCATGAAGCTGCCATTGGTGAAGCCCGCGAGAATGCTCCCTGAGCCCGGTCCATTCGGCAGACTCTCGATGGGGCTGGTCCCGGTGCCCACGCGAACGCGGCCATCAAAGTCAAGCGACCGAAAAGCCTCATCCCCATCGAAGGATCCGAAGTATGTCTTCGTGTCGAGTTCGATCCCGCGCTCACCGAAGAAGCCACTCGCGTGCTGAATCTGCTCTCCGATTCGATCCTGCATGTCGCTTCCGACCACACCTCGGTTGATCACAACACGAAGCGTCAGATTCGTGTCCTTCGGATCCCGGCCATCCGGGTCGACGTACTTGAGCGGGTTATTCCTAGCGTAGGAGAACAGGTTCCACGACTGCGGCTCGCGGGCGTTCCAGTCGCGGCCCGGGTCGATCGACAGGAACCTCCCGACGACGGGGCTGTAGTACCTCGCGTGCATGTAGTCGAGGTCGTCGGTCTGCGAGAGGGTCCCGCGGGTATCGCGCTCGTGCCCGGCGAAGCGCATCCGCTCCGCGTCGGTCCCCGCGAGGGCGTCGAGCCCGAAGGGGTAGTAGTCCCGCACGGTCGGGAGGATCGGCTGGGGGGGTACCTGGGTGTCCGTCGCCCCGCGCACGGAGCCGAGGTGGTCGAGGTGAAGGTGCCGTGTGCCGGAGGCCGTCACCGTCGAGATGACGGCGCCGTCGCGGTGGACGTAGTCCTTGCTCCAGCTCCACGTCCCTCCGCCGGTTCGCCCGTACTCGCGAAGCACCCGGCCCGAGAGGTCCCGTATCCAGAGCGTCCGAGTGTCGTCGAGGGCGTTGCGCTCGAGGATGCGCTCGCCGTCGGCCGTGTAGCCGTAGCTCCGGTTGATCCCGGTCCCCGTCGTGGCGTACATTTGGTTGAGACGGTTCCAGGAATAGGCGTAGCCACCCCAGTTCGTCAGGTTCCCGGCAGCGTCGTAGAGGGCCGGGCTCGAGAGGCGGTTCGTGGCGTTGTCGACGGCGATCGGGGACGCCGTGCAGGTCGTCGTCCCCGTCCCGAGCGCCTTCAGCGCACCGAAGGCGTTGTAGTCGGCGCACTGGCGGTTCGCACCGGCGGTGGTCGTGCCCGTCATCAGGCGGCTCACCAGGTCGTAGATAAACGTGTCGGCCCCGATCGCCTTCACGTTGCCCGAGCCGTCGTAGCCGTAGGGGCCCCAGCTTCCGAGGACCACGCCGTCGGAGACGCGCTGCACGCTGATCTGAGCCGGGCGCGGCATGTCGTTGGCGTCCCTGGCGAAGACGTCCTTCATGCCGTTGGCGTGAAGAGCCTCGTGGACCATTCCGTTGGCATGGTAGCTGAGAGACGTGAGGAACGAGCCGACCGACGTGAGGTACCCGAGGCTGTAGCCGTAGGAGACCGGCCGGGCCGGGTCGGCCAGGACGGTGTCGTCGGGGTAGCCCAGCGTCCCGATCGGGCCAAGGTCGGTCCAGGCGAACGACTGGTTGATCGTCCGTCCCTCGACCTGCGTCTGTCGGGCCGAGACTCGGCCGGCGACTCCCCCGTAGGTGTAGGTCTCGACGACGGTCGCACTCGTAAGGTCGGGGTTGTAGGCCGTGGCGGTCTCGAGCTTGCCGTTCTTCCAGTTG
>ERZ795031.5329-NODE-5329-length-10378-cov-24.146178_pt1 | contig 10378 bp, 10 predicted proteins | sample MGYA00375123_ERZ795031 | MGnify/ENA primary metagenome ERZ795031 (study PRJEB30166, sample SAMN05720159) | activated sludge metagenome | isolation source: anaerobic digester from wastewater treatment plant | place: USA | collected 2015-04-21 ... | reverse complement strand
TCTTGTCTTGCTGACGAGCCTTTGTCAGTATCTCAATGGCTTCTTCATAATTCTCCTCTCTGTATTGGCTAATTCCCTGATCTAGTAGATTGGTGGTAGGTTGTTGATATGTTTCAGATCCTAAGGCGGTGGGAACAGCAAATGATAAACAATAGCATAAAAATATGAGTATAACAAAGATGCTGATGGGATTCTTTTTCATTAGTTTATCGCTCGAATTATTAGCTTGTTTATTTGATTAACCCCCATGCCCGGCGCAGGCACAACGAAGGATGAAAATATCCGCTATTTGTGAAATTATTCTATAATATATAATAATTTCGGCTAACTCATATTTTAATAGATTATAGAGATTATAGAGAAGCATCAATCAATAGTCAAGACGCGTTTTTTTGAAGTCTGGTTTGAATCCGCTCAAGATATTTGCGATGGCGGCTTTGGAAATCATCCCCTCTCTGAGGATAATGGGAGGATGAACGGTAACATCCAGAATGGTCGATCCTTTTCCTCCCGGGGTTGGTCCTCCATTTAAAATAGTGAGCGAATCAGAATTCAGTTGCTTGCTGACTTCATCAGCGGCAGTACATCCGGGATGACCAGAGAGATTGGCGCTGGTGGCGGTAATCGGGCGGCCCAGTCCTGCGGCCAGCGCCTGGGCGATGGGGTGGCTGGAGATGCGGACACCGATCTTGCCGGTGCCGGCGGTCAAGCGGAAGCTGACCGCAGGCACCGCCCGGAATACCAAGGTCAGGGGGCCGGGCCAAAAAGCCGCCATTAGTTTATGATCGTTGTCGGATATCCCTTCCGTCAAGGCCTCGAGATCGGGCGGTGCGGCGATGATCAGCGCGATGGGATTACGAAAGGAACGACCTTTGAGGGTAAAAATTTGATCGATAGCTCCTTCGTTGCCCGCATCGGCGGCTAGGCCGTAAAAGGTTTCGGTGGGAAAGGCGACCACGCCTCCGGCGGCAAGAATGCCTACTGCCTTGTCGAGTTCCGCTGCCGCGATAATCCTGTTATTCCGAATTTTCATGAAATATTTGTGAAATCAAATCATTGAGACGATTGATGTTCGTAATTTTTGTACACTGCCTTACGGCCATGATGACGGTGGTAAAAGGGATGCTCTCAACGGCCCGGTCTCCCTTCCTGGAGCCTTGGTGTCTAAGTGCTTCAGCGCGGCCCGGATCAAGAAATTTGTTTTTTTGAGCTATGCGCTTGCTGCATTTTTTCGTGTTTTATTTCCACTTCCCGGGACATGCTTGCTATGTAATCGAGCAGTCCATTTTTCAGAGCGACGTCATGGAGTGATAAAATCCTGATCGCATATAGGGCGGCGTTCCTTGCCCCCGCCTTGCCGATGGCCATCGTTGCCACCGGTATGCCACCGGGCATTTGGACGGTGGCCAGCAGGGCGTCGAGACCACGCAAGGCGGTGGCGTCGATCGGAACGCCGATGACGGGCAAATGGGTCGCGGAGGCGATGACTCCCGCCAAATGGGCCGCCGCGCCGGCGCCGACGATGATGACTTCTATTCCCCTCTCCGCCGCTCTCTGGGCAAATGCGGCGGTCCGGGCGGGGGAGCGGTGGGCGGAAGTCAGAAAGAGTTCGTAAGGGATGCCGAACCGGTTCAGGATCAGGGTCGCTTCTTCCAGGACGGAAAAATCGGAATCACTGCCCATAACCACACTGACTTTGGGAACTGGTTGGTTGCTCATACGTGGCCTCCTATATCTGCTGCTTTTTTACCCTCAGTGCTTGAAATGCCGCCGGCCCGTGAAGATCATGGCGATGTTGTACTCGTCCGCCGCTTGGATCGCCTCTTCATCCCGGACGGAACCTCCCGGCTGGATGATGGCCGTGACGCCTGCCTCCGCTGCCATGTCCACCCCGTCCCGGAAGGGGAAGAAGGCATCAGAGGCCAGGACCGAACCGGCCGTGGGGAGATTGGCCTTCATCCGAGCGATTTTAACGGAATCCACCCTGCTCATCTGTCCCGCCCCCACGCCGATGAGCTGGTCCTTGGCGGCTAGGACGATGGCGTTGGACTTTACGTGTTTTACTACCCGCCAGGCGAAATCCAGAGCCTGGTATTCATCCGCAGTAGGGGTGCGTTTGGTGACGACTCGGGCCTGGCGGATATCGAAGGCATCCGTATCCCTTTCCTGGATGAGCAATCCGCCGACAACCCGGCGGAAATCGTAATCCTGAGGAGCGGATGAGGCTGCCACGGGGATTTCCAGGATCCGGACATTCTTTTTAGTGCCCAGGATGGAACGCGCCTCGTCGCTAAAGGCAGGTGCGATGATTACCTCGAGGAAGATCCTGGTCAGCTCCGCGGCGGTGCCCGCGTCCACAGGCCTGTTCATGGCCACGATGCCGCCGAAGGCGGAAATGGGATCGGTCTTCAAAGCTTTTTCAAAGGCCGTTCGGATGTCGTCGCCGGTCGCGGTTGCTGCCCCGCAGGGGTTGGCATGCTTTATCACCACGGCGGCGGGAAGATTGAAATCGGACGCCATTTGCCAGGCGGCGTCGGCATCCATTATATTGTTGTAGGAAAGCTCTTTGCCCTGCAATTGGCGGGCGTTGGCGACGGCGGAAAGAAAGGGTTTGCTTTCTTTGTAGAAGGCTGCCTTCTGATGGGGGTTCTCGCCGTAACGAAGATCCTGGGCCCTGGCGAACTGAAAGGTGAATGTTTGGGGAAAATCCGCCTGAGATCCATCGGGTTTGATCCGGCCCAGATAGTTGGAGATAGCGCCGTCGTAACGGGCGGTCAACTGGAAGGTCTTGACGGCGAGGTAGAAATTTGTTTCCGCCGACACCTTGCCGCCCGTCCGCTTCATTTCCTGAATAATTTTATCGTAATCCGCCGGATCGGTGACCACGGATACGAATCGGTAATTTTTAGCCGCCGCACGGAGCATGGTGGGTCCGCCGATGTCGATGTTTTCCACTGCCTCTTCCAGGGTGCAACCGGGTTTGGCCACCGTTTCCTCGAAGCGGTAGAGATTTATGATCGCCATGTCGATCAGGCCGATGTGATGGGAACGCAAGGCTTCCATATGGTTGGGATTGTCGCGGCGGGCCAGAAGGCCGCCGTGGATCTTAGGATGAAGGGTCTTGAGGCGGCCATCCATCATTTCGGGGAAGCCCGTATAATCTGAAACCTCCAGGACCGCCAGGCCGCTGTTGCGCAATTTGGCGGCCGTTCCCCCGGTGGAAAGGATTTCCACCCCGAATGATGCCAATTCTCTGGCGAATTCCACTATTCTCTGCTTTTCGGTGACGCTGATCAGCGCCCGCTTGATCTCGTTCAGATACATTCTTGCCTCCCTGCTTTTTAGAGTATTAAAAAACCTTTCAAATTTAGTGCTTTTCCTCCCGACCTGCATAGGTGTTTGAGGAATTATTTTGTTATCGGTCCCGACTGCAAGCAGAACGGCAAACGATATCATTTATTCAACTAATATATTGTTGATCTTATGGAAAATCTTTCCTGATTTCAGCCATATGGCGGACCCGTTTGTCGATTAGGGTCGCCGTGCCGATGTCCGGCCGGTGGGCTACGGGACCTTTCAACGCCGCCACGGCATTTTCGGCGATAGATTCTGCTTCCGCAAGTTCGGCGGCGATTCCGACGACGCCGATGGCCCGGGAGGTGGTCATATACAGTCCGTCTTCCCTTTTGTCTACGGAAGAATAATAGAGCCGGGCCTTTCCCGTGTCCCCCACTTCGATCCGGGCCGCAGTCGACCGATAGTCGGGGTGGTCCTTGGGCAGACCATACCCTTTGGGGACGATATATTTACAGACCGTTGCCCGGGAAGAGAAGGATACCGCCAGTCGATCCAGGGTGCCGTTGATAATGGCGCTGCAGAGGTCCACGAAATCAGTTTCCAGGAGCGGGAGGATATTCATGGCTTCCGGATCACCGAATCGGGCGTTGTATTCGAGAAGGCGAAGGCCCGTCGGGGTTATCATGAAGCCACCGTACATGATTCCACGGTAGTATTCCCCCGTTTCCCGACGGATGGCCGCGGCGACCTGGCGGGTAATCTCAATGCCCGCCAGGATGTCTTCCCGACGGAGAAAGGGGAGGAGATGGTCCGCGCAGGAATAAGAGCCCATGCCCCCCGTATTGGGTCCCTTGTCGTCGACGAACCGCCGTTTGTGGTCCTGGACAGGAGGCGTGGCAACAACATGTTTTCCGTCGCAGAGGCACTGGAGGGAAAATTCCTCCCCGACGAGCTTTTCTTCCACGATAACCCGTCCATGTTCTTCCAGTATCTGCCGGCAGATTGGCAGGGCTTCCTCCTTGGTATGGAAATGGTCCCCCTGAACCATTACCCCTTTACCTCCGGTCAGGCCGTCGGGTTTCACCACCACTTCCGGCAGGGTAGCCAGGAATTCCTCCAGCCCTGTCATGGAGCTGAAGACCCGGAACGTGGCATTTCCGGGGATACCGTATTTCTCCAAAAGACTGCGGGTGAAGGATTTTGATGTTTCCAGTCTGGCGAGGGATCGGGAGGGTCCTACCGCCGGGATGCCCGCCGTTCTCAGGGCATCTACGACACCGGCGTGAAGGGGATCTTCAGGACCGATGACGGCGAAATCCACTTCTCGATGCCGGGCCAAATCAACGATGGCCGCTGTATCACCGTACCCTCCCATCCGCACCTCTTGGGAAAGGTCCGCGATGCCGGGATTGTTTGCTTTCATGTAAGCGAACAGCCGGGGCCTGTGTGCAGAACGGACCAGTGTCTCCGCCAGGACGTGTTCCCGGGCCCCGTTGCCTACAAGAAGTATGTTGGGCATGTCCTCGTTCCTCCCTTTCTTTTACGGTTGTTGAATCCCCACGGCCGTGTTAAATATCGAAAAAGGACTGTTCAGTCAATGAAACATTGGTGAAAGGAAAGATGATTAAATATGGAAGATAAATCCATAGGGGCTGTTATTCTAGCGGCGGGAAAAGGGACACGGATGCACTCCGATTTGGCGAAGGTCCTCCATACGATCGACGGGCGGCCCATGCTGGCATACAGTGTCGATCTGGCCAGGGCGGTGGGGGCGGAACGAATTGTAGCGGTGATCGGCCATCAAGCCCAGCAGGTGCGGGAATTTTGCGCTGCCCCAGGTCTGTTATTCGTGGAACAACGACCTCAACTGGGTACGGGCCATGCCGTCCTCCAGGCCCGGAAGGCATTTGCCGGCTTTGCGGGGAGAGTGCTTGTGCTCTGCGGTGACGTCCCCCTGCTGAGAACCAACACGATAGCGGCGTTGATCGATCATCATGATGCGACCGGAGCGGCCGTAACCGTAATGACGGTTGTACTCTCCGATCCCGGCAATTACGGGCGGGTGGTAAAAGATGCAAACGGGGAGGTAATGAAGATAGTGGAGGCCCGGGATGCCACGGAGGCGGAAAAGGAAATCCACGAGATAAATACGGGGATCTATTGTGCCGACAGCGGGTTCCTCTTCTCTGCCGTGACCCGGATCGGCAATTGCAACGCCCAGCGGGAATACTACCTAACAGATATCATGGAAATCGCCCGGCGGGACGGAGTGCGGACACAGGCCTATGTGGCGGCGGACGCCGTAGAGGTGATGGGCATCAATACCCCGGAAGAACTTGCCTGTGCCCGTCGTATTGTTGCTGCCTGGGAAGACGTGGCCTAAGCAGGAGATGCAGGCAAAAAGAACTAAACTATACGAGGGTGCCCGGGAATGAAGATTGACAAACTGGATTTTGATGTCCCCGTTTTTCTCGCGCCGATGGCCGGAATAACCAATCTCCCCTTCCGAACTATCGTCCGCAGGTGCGGTTGCCAGCTGGCCTTTACGGAAATGGTCAGTGTCAATGGTCTGGTCCGGGGAGCGGAACGGACCTGTCGGTATCTGGACGGCGCCTCTGAGGATCGTCCCCTGGGCGTGCAAATCTTCGGGGCCGAGGCGGAGATCATGGCGGCGGGGGCACGTATCGCAACGGACAGGGGTGCCGATCTAATCGATATAAATATGGGCTGTCCGGTGAAAAAAGTAGTCCGTGCCGGAGCAGGGTCCGCTCTGCTCAAGGATCCCGCAAAGGTGGGTAGGATTGTGAGTGCCGTACGCAGGGCCACATCCCTGCCTTTAACGGTTAAGATCCGGGCCGGGTGGCGGCGCTCGGTGGTCAACGCAATCGAGATTGCCAGGATTGCTGAGGCGGAGGGGGCGGATGCCGTCATAGTTCATCCCCGGACCGCCGATCAGGGGTTCAGCGGTCGGGCGGACTGGTCGATCATCCGGGCGGTTAAAGATGCTCTCGGCATTCCGGTAATCGGCAACGGCGATATCCGCCGGGCCGCGGATGTCGGGCGCATGATGACCGCAACGGCCTGCGACGGGGTGATGATCGGTCGCGCTGCTCTGGGTAATCCATGGATATTCCAAGAGATTATAAATGGTTGGCCGGTATTGAGTCAACAAGGAAGCCTGGGGGAGGCCAGGGTCGATGTCGGTAGGATGGTTTCGGCATCCATATCCGAGGATGCTGGTGACCCAACTGTAAATAGTGCAACCCGAGAAAGTCTATTGGTCCTGGAACAAAGTGATGTCGCGGTAAATCGGCGCCTGCCCGTCTCCTTTATCGAGCGTGAGCGGGTTATTCGGGAGCATCTGGACCTGGAACGCCGTTATACCGTTCCCAAGATCGGGGTACAGAATTTTCGTAAACATATCCTTTGGTACACCAAGGGTCTGCCTGGAAGCGCCTCCTTCCGGCAGCGCCTAAGCGAACTTAAGGACGTTGAGACTCTGCTGGTTGCATTGGGGATATACTTTTGCCAACTCAACAATGCCCTTGACTTTTCATGAGCCTTTTGGCATATTTCAATCGTCGTTAATAATAAGGGATAAGGTGGAGGGACAGGGTGGAATTCGTAAAATTTACGGAACTGGAAGAGAGGATAAAAAGGATTCTCGAGGAAAAGGCGGCCTTGAAAACTCATTGCCAGGAATTGGAAGAGCTCCTTAAAAATAAAGATATAGAGCTGGAAGAAGTAAATAAACAACTAAAGGGATTGCACGAGGAAAAGGAGACCGTACGCACCAAGGTGGATTCGTTGCTCGAGTTGCTTCAAGATATATAAGCGCCGCAATTGGCTCTCCTGGAGTTATGCAGGTTGAAAAAGCGTTATCATATCAAGGTGATGGGACAAGATCTGTCGGTGGTAAGCGATGCAGAGGAAGAGCATGTGGCGCAGGTGGTCCGGTATGTTAATGACAAGGTTGAAGAAATCGGAAGGCAAGCAAAGCATTTCAACAGCCTGAACATAGCTATTCTGGCGGCCCTCAATATCGCGGATGAATTTTTCCGGAAAAAGGTTGCCGAGGAAACACGCTACCAGCAATTGGAGAGCAGATCGGAGCAGTTGATCAACATGATCAACGAGGCAATTTAGAGCTTTTTACATCCCCTGCGATGTTTGTGATTAACTGATGTTTTTTGATCCAACACCTTGGAATCGGGAACCTGTCCTTGTTCGCCGTGTGCATGTCTGCTGGCATCCGTGACAACGGAAGGTAGGAAGCCTGACGCAGCAAATTTAGGCGCCCACTTTTGGGAACGGTTCAAAAAGGTGGTTAACACGGCAATCGCGGGGGTTTTCTTTCTTTAGAAGCAATTAGCGACCCTTTCAAATCAAATCCCTTTATAAAATTTACTTATTTCCGCAGGATATTTCGGTTTAGTCTAGGCGATGAAAGCCGGGCAGGAGAGCTTCTATTCCGAGCACATGCAAAAGGCCTGACCGGTAATCGGGGTCGCAGCGATTCCCGATGCGGGGGGGTATACATATAAGGAGGTATCAAAATTTGAGTACAGTGATAATGATATTAATAATTGTGGCGGCAGTTGCCTTTGGTCTGATCGCCGGTCTCGGAGTTAACCATTTCCTGTTGAAAGAAAAGCGGGCCGCCTCGGAAAGTCTTGCTGGCCGTATTGTCGAGGAGGCAAAGAAGGAAGCGGAAAACATCAAGAAGGAATCCCTGCTCCAGGCGAAGGAAAACCTGCTGAAGGTCAAGACGGAGTTTGAAAAAGATACCCGGGATCGCAAAATGGAGCTCGATGCCGTCGAGCGGCGCATTCGGGCTAAGGAGGAAAACCTCGAAAAACGCATGGATGCCCTGACGCAAAAGGAAAACGCAATTGAAATAAGGGAAAGAGGATTGCAGCAGAAGGAACAGACCCTTCATGACAAGCATGAGCATCTGAACCGGAGCATTGAAGAACAGAAGGAAAAACTACAAAAAATAGCTTGCATATCATCTGAAGATGCTAAGAATATGCTTATTCAGTCCATGGAAAGCGAAGCGCGCATTGAGGCAGCGACGACGGTTCGCAAAATCGAGGAAGAGGCGAAAAGGACGGCGGACAAGAAGGCCAGCGAAATTATAGCCTATGCTATACAGCGTTATTCTGGTGAATTTGTTACCGAAAATACCGTATCCGTGGTCAATCTGCCCAGTGATGAGATGAAAGGCAGGATCATCGGCCGGGAGGGAAGAAACATCCGGGCCATCGAGGCCGCGACAGGTATCGATCTCATCGTGGATGATACGCCGGAAGCAGTGGTGCTGTCCAGTTTCGATCCCGTGCGGCGGGAAGTCGCCAGGATCTCCCTGGAACGTCTGATTTCCGACGGCCGGATCCATCCCGGCCGGATCGAGGATATCGTCAAGAAGGTGCGCACGGAGGTGGATACGATCATTAGAGAAACGGGGGAGCGGACCTGTTTTGACGTCGGGGTCCACGACGTCAATCCGGAGATCGTCACGCTCCTGGGCAGTCTGAAGTTTCGGAAGAGCTTCTCTCAGAATGTCCTGCAGCATTCCATCGAGGTAGCGCATCTGACGGGGATGATGGCGGCGGAATTGAAACTCAACGTCAAGGAGGCCAAACGGGCGGGATTGCTCCATGATATCGGCAAGGCCATAGATCATGAAATTGAGGGTCCACACGCCACGATCGGCGCTGATTTTGCCCGCCGATTCGGTGAATCGCCGCGCATTGTCCAGGCCATCGCCACTCATCACGATGACGGGCGGACGAACACCCTGCTGGGGGTTCTAGTCCAGGCGGCAGATACCCTTTCGGCGGCCCGGCCCGGGGCGCGACGGGAAATGCTTGAATCGTACGTCAAACGTTTGGAGGAGTTGGAGGCCATTGCCAATTCCTTCAATGGGGTGGACAGGTGCTTTGCCATTCAGGCCGGACGGGAGATCCGCATCCTGGTGGAAAACGAAAAGATTTCCGACAATGACGCCGTGATGCTCTGCCGGGATATAGTAAAGAAAATCGAGACGGATCTGACTTATCCAGGTCAGATCCGGGTTACGGTCATCCGGGAGACCCGGGTTACTGACTACGCGAAATGAGCCGACCAAGCGGTTGGTTATAGGAACTGGAGAAAGGATGAGGCTTTTATTTGTCGGCGATATAGTAGGTAAACCCGGACGCCGGGCGGTGCACGATCTCCTTCCGGAACTCGTGCGGAACCGGCAAATAGACTTCGTCATTGCCAACGGGGAAAATGCGGCCGCGGGTTTCGGCTTGACCAGGGAGATTATCGAGGAACTCTTTGGAAATCAGATTGATGTCCTGACCACGGGCAATCATGTTTGGGATAAGAAGGAGATCCTTGATTGCATAAACGACTATGAATCCCTCTTACGGCCAGCCAATTATCCGGCCCCGGCTCCCGGCCGGGGCAGTGTGGTAATGCCTGCCGTCAATGGCCGTCATGTGGGGGTGGTAAACCTCATGGGGCGGATCTTCATGCATCCCTTGGAATGTCCCTTTCGCACCGCAGAACGGGAGATCGAGAGACTAAGGATGAGGACCCAGGTGATTATAGTTGATATCCATGCGGAAGCCACATCGGAAAAGATCGCCCTGGGCTGGTTTCTCGATGGTAAGGTCACGGCGGTGCTCGGGACTCACACCCATGTCCAGACGGCGGATGAACGGATCCTTCCCAGCGGCACGGCTTACATTACCGATGTGGGGATGACCGGGCCTTTCGATTCCGTGATCGGTACCCGCAAGGAAATCATTCTCGAGCGTTTTCTCTCCCAGCTTCCCAACAAGTTTGAGGTGGCCAAGGGGGATGTGCGGCTTCAGGCGGTGCTCATGGAAATAGATGTGAAGAGCGGGACAGCGTTGCAGATCGAGAGGCTTTCCCTCCCGTTGCATCAGGAGTAGCTGGAGGTTACATGATCGGTCATGGGGATGTAAATGCTTGGCAGGAGGCATGGAGTAAATGAAGAACGTCTATGATGTGTTTCTGGAACGGGGCTTCGTGGAACAGGTAACGGACGACGAGGCCATCGGGAGGC
>ERZ795031.5309-NODE-5309-length-10402-cov-4.230792_pt1 | contig 10402 bp, 7 predicted proteins | sample MGYA00375123_ERZ795031 | MGnify/ENA primary metagenome ERZ795031 (study PRJEB30166, sample SAMN05720159) | activated sludge metagenome | isolation source: anaerobic digester from wastewater treatment plant | place: USA | collected 2015-04-21 ... | reverse complement strand
CGCGCCGGGTTACTGAAAATCTGTAATACCGAATGGGAGTCAATCATTATTTACCAATATTACTTTCGTTAATGAATCCAAAAATTGATGGCCAATCTCTTTCCTGGAGCTTGAAAATAATATGATACAAGCAAATGTATTGGTTGTACAGATTTCAGGATAGTCAGGAATTCTATTAATATTATTCAAAAACAATGAAACGTAGTTTTCAGCTTTTTCCGATAATTATTTTTTGCGTTGGTATTTTTAACTGTTCTAATCCGACTTCTTCAAAGCCAGAAAATCCTTTTAAACACGTTGATCTGCAAATACTATCGGACAGCACCCTGGCAATAACCTGGCAAGGAGAGTTCGAATCAGAAGCACTGCTCAGCCTCGATCGCAAAGTCGGTGAAGAATCTTGGCAAATGGATTATACCAATGTGCCAGCTAATGATTTTATCTATGTAGATACGCTATATTCCGTTCACACTGATACGGTCTATTCCTACCGTTTACGTTTCAAAGAAAGTGATAATTCATCTTCAATTTCTCCAAGCGTAGCGCTTTTATCGGAGCGATGTGTACCGGTAGATTTTTCTGCGCGGCAAATAGATAAATCCACAATCCGGATTGCTTGGCGAGACCAATCCATCGGTGAAGCCGGTTTCCGAATCGATCGGCAGGTTGGTAATAACGATTGGCAAATCGCTTATGCCAAAGCCGATTCCAATTCCTATGAATATTTCGACATAACCACTACCAGTTCAGAGATTAGCTACCGGATCGCCGCTTATGCCGGATCATCATTTTCTTCTTTCACAGAAATAGCAAAAATTAAATTAGGTTCACTCACTTTAGCTAACCTTTATTTTGGTACTGAACCGACCTTTGAGGTAATGACCTGGAATATCGAGGAATTCCCTCGTTTTGACACCCTCACCGTAAGCGCTGTCAGTCAAGCCATTAAAGCCCTCGACATTGACATTATCGGCATGCAAGAAATACAAAGTGGAACGGCTTTTCAACAATTACTGGATTCGCTCGATAATTGGGACGGCTACCGCTCTAACAATGCGAGGTACGATATTAATTTGGCTTTCGTTTACAATCCTGCCAATATCACCGTCAATCAATACTATGAAATTTTCAGAAATGAGGACGCCTTCCCCCGCCCGCCGCTGGTGATAGAATTAGAATGGCAAAACGTTCCTATTATTGTCATTAATAATCATTTTAAAGCAATGGGCGATGAAGATTCACAAAATCGTCGTCTGCAAGCCTGCACTTTATTAGAAGAATATATTAGAACAAATCTCGCTGATGATAATGTCATCGTAATCGGCGATTTAAATGATGAATTGACCGATGCTCAGTCAGTTAATGTTTTTGGGCCATTTTTAAGCCAACCTTCCGCCTATAAATTTGCCGATTACTCTATTGCTCAAGGCAGTAGTAAATACTGGTCATATCCAACCTGGCCAAGTCATATTGACCACATTCTCATCACCGATGAATTATTCGGCGTTTTCGCCAATTCTGCATCCGTGATTAAAACATTATTGATTGAAAATTATATGGAAGGTGGCTGGAATGAATATGCGGTTAAAATTTCCGACCACCGCCCGGTAGCGCTCAAGCTCGCTTTCTAAAGCCTTTCTTCTCAACCAACTAAAGCACTTGCAATTCCCAATATTGGTTATAAATTAAATCGTAAGATTTTTAAAAGCGGGAGGTATGATGTTAAATATCATAAAAAGCTTCGTCGCTATTCTGAAAATCGAAATTGAAGACTTAGCCGCCGATATTGAATTGATGATGAGTGAATGCCAGAAGAAAAAAGATGCTGGCAAAATCACCGATTATGTTTACCTGGAAAATATGGCGCTCTATCGGCATGAATTGCTGGCTGTCCGTTCGTTTGCCCGACTGCTGGAATCCACCGAACTGAGTAATTTTGAAACTCTTGATGCACTAATCACTTATTTACAAGAGTCTTTCCGTGAAGCTGGCTATGTCCGAGCAATCAATATCTGCGTCGAACGCAAAATGAAAAAAGTCGCCGGTTACGTATCCCGGTAATCAAAGTTTCCCCGGTTTGATAGACCTGCGGCTTGTCTGCTATCATTCAATTACCAACCATTTAATAATCTTAATCGGTGCTTGCGACTCAAGGTCTTAAGTTCAATTCCGTTCCTATTTCATTTGTCATCGTTTGGTTTCAAGACTAATAACCGACTTTTCAGGTGCTCGATTTCCCAGTCTGAAAATAAAAATTTGATAAACATCTGCGCCGGTGATAATTTTTAGCGGAGTTTGACTTGAAATTACTCGATCGCTATATACTCAAGAAATTTCTACTCATTTTCGGGCTTTGCCTGCTTGCTTTTCTGGTTATTTTCAATATTGTTGATTTAATCGAAAAACTAGATAAATTTCTCAAAGCGGATATGCCGTCCAATTTGATAGCGCTTTTTTACTTGTACCAATTACCTTATTACCTTAATCTTGCCCTTCCAATGGCTTTACTGTTAGCGGCGGTATTCACCATCGGACTATTATCGAAACATAATGAGCTAGACGCCATCAAATCCTCCGGTATCAGTCTTTATCGGGTTTCGATTCCTTTACTAATCGCCGGAATTTTAATTAGCATCGGCTCGTTTTTCTTTGAAGATGCCGTAGTAATCCCTGCTACCCGTCGGCGAATTGATATTGAGGCACATAATATGCGCCGTCGTAAATATATACCTAAAACTTTCTTTACCAACATTATGTATCAGGATTCACCGACCTGCAACATCGTGATTGGCAATTTTTCGACGAAAGATAATATCGCTCAGAACGTGACTATTCAATACAATGATCAGTTCCGGCTGGTGCGACGCATTGACGCTCGCAAAATGGTCTGGTTGCCTGAACAACAACTCTGGCAATTATTCGACTATAAAGTTCGCTCCTTCGACCAAGACGGTACTGAAATCGTGGCTGCCGCCTCCAGCGATACCTTGATTCAGCTTAATTTACAACCGGAAGATATTGTCAAGAGCGACCTTAATCCGGAAGGTATGCGTTACCGCGAATTAGCCTATTTTATTAAGCGTCTTCAAGAAAGCGGTAACGACGCTCGTAAGTGGGAAGTCAATAAGCATTTCAAGTTAGCTTTTCCTTTCACCAATTTTATTGTAATTCTTTTCGGGGTTCCACTGGCGGCGGCTAAACCGCATAAGGGGATTGCCTTCGGCGCTGGAATGAGTTTATTGGCGATATTCATCTATTATGGATTTATCAAGTTAGGTCAGGTATTGGGTTATAAAGGAATCCTTAGCCCGCTTCTTGCGGTCTGGCTTGGTAATATAGTCTTCCTGATCGCCGGAGGTTACCTACTTTATAAAATCCGACAGTAGCGGAAAAACTTTAATTTTTCCTCAACCGCATAATTTGCCGGATAAGAATAGATAATTTTACGAGTGGATGAGTTTTTAAGCACTTTTAAGTACATTGAAGAAAATTTTTAACCTCAGGCTTTTTATGTTTAATTGCCCAAGGGTATGATTGAATGGCTGAACGAGTTTGATTTTACAACAAAGTAGCAATTAATTGACAATTGAGTAATTATTATAGTTCTCAATAATTGCGCTAATTATCTATAGGAAGTCTTTGCCCTTTTGGTCGAATAACATAGCATATTGAAATTAAGACCGGTGGTTGTCGTCGGCCATAATCCATGATTAAAACCCAGCGCCCAATCCAGGTGAATCAATCCCCAATGGAAACCACTTCCGAAGGTCAATTCCCGTGAACTGTGCCCGCCAAAAGACAGCCCTACTCTTAGCGGGAAGCGCTGTGATTTAGTTGACTCTAAACCCAGACACCACTTCCAGGCGCCAAATGAATACAAACGATCCTCAAAACCAACTACTAAATCAGAAGCCAGCGTTATATTTTCTTCCAATATTTTGGCCGCACTGAATCGTACCAAACTGGGATATTTCACTCGAAATGCGGTTGTATCTTTAATTTTATATCCTTCACCCTGAAAGACATCGTCCACACTAGCTTTTCCAAAAAACTTATCGAACCGGGCTTCATCAATACTAAACACATATTTGTAAAAATTACCTTCCCACGGTAAAACTTTTTCCGCTGAAACCGATCGGGACAATAGAGTGCTTTTATTCCAGGTTATAGATCCAAACAGATTAGTCAGGCTTAAGCCGAGTCGGTAACCATTTAATTCTTCGGTCGTCAGTCCAATATCCAGCGCAAAACCGCGCCCACCTAACGATTGCTGAAAATAATACTGTCCATAACCGTCAATATAAGTCCGCTCAGGCTCAAAATAAGTAGTAACCGAGCCATAGGAAGAATCCGGATTTAACCCGATATAGGCAAGACCTTGCAGATATTTAGCCGTAAATCCCAGAAAAATGTTACCGACTGGAAAAGCCAGTGAATATCCCCACTGAATTATAGCCATTACCTCCTCGTTGAAATCCAGGTCGAGAGTTTCTCCGATTGGGTTTTCGTCAAAGACAAAATTCAGTAAATCCTTCGGCAAGCCTAAGTCCCCAATCACGATCAAGTCAGAGCTGATCGCGCGATTATACGTCGAATAACTGATCAACGGTAGAGGAAAATATATGTCGGTAAAAACCCGCCAGCCTTCATCGGGAATGTCGTTCATAAATTCCTTCTTTAAATGGCCATTGCCTGCTTCTAGATCCTTACCGTTATATTTTTGATACTGTTTAATTGAAAGGAAGTTAGTTGACACATTGGTTCCAAATCCACCGAAAATACGATATGAGTGGTATTCATGGGGAATAGCCAGATTAGCCGGATTATAATCTATGGCAAAAATACCGCGGGCTAACGAGCCATAAGCTCCGGCTAGTGCTAAAGCGCGTGGATCGCGTCGCGTCTGAGCCGTTGCCATAATGCTCATCCCGAGCATCAGTAACAGAGTGATTTTATACCTATTGTTTAACCAGCCCATTTTTTTCTTCGCCAACCAACCAGCTGTGAAATCGTAAATGTACTACGGAACAGTTGCAGGCGTTTCATTTTCATTATTGTTATTAATCAGTTCCATCGTCTCAACTGTCAGCGATATCGCCGCCAGAATTCTTACCTCATCATAATAACCAACAATCACAAAATCTTCGGTTGCATTAAAATGCACTCGCGGCCGAATATAATGAGTTTCATCTCGCAAAATTGCTTCCATTTTAGCCGAATCAAGGGGCGTTTCGGCAAGGGTAAAGCCGGGAGTTTTTACACTTCCATTACTGTTAAAAGCCTCCGGCGGCGGCAATTCGACTAACAGCAAGGTATCAATTATTATCGGAACATCGCCGGTGTCAGTTCTGGCGTACAAGGTATCGTTTAACCAGAAATAACCTGCGTCCAGACTGTCCGGTTCGAGAGGAAAATAATCATAATTCGACATTAATATGGATAAATTACCGGAAAATGGAAAATCATTGATTATCTCAGTATAAATGGAAGATTTTATCAGACCATCGCGGATTTTCTGGCGGGTCTCGGGATCAATAGCCGCCATCTCCGTTGAATTGACAGGAATAAAAGTCACTGGCCCGATCTTCACCTGAAATGGAACAGTAATCTCATAAAAGCCCCAAAAGGCTTTGCCGATTTGCAGGCGGGAAGTATCGTCGGAGGGGATTATGGCTTGGCCGCTGACCAAAATCGAATCAGGCACCATATTAAAAATCGGCGCAATATCAATCTCCATCATTGATTCTTGAATTAGATTAGCTGGGGATGCTTTGGCAATCGAACCGTCTTCCGTGATCGTCTGGGGTGCGACGCCTTTTTTCAACCCTCTCAGTACTAAACTGACATTGGTACGAGCTTGTATTTCATTGAAGAAAGTCAACTTCAAAAAAACTTGGCCGAAATCTACATTCGCTAACCCCGTCGGAATATTGGCTATCGCCATTGGTGGTATGTCAAATGATTCATTGAAAAATCCTTCCAGCATATCTAATTTGAGACGCGCAAAATATAGGTTAACATCAATAGAAGCATCACCCATATCGGTCGGGATTGTAACCACCTGTTCACCTGCATTCGGTAAAATTGTTGCAATTATTTCGACCAAAAACGAATCCACTACCGTAGTAGAATCAGGATTACGAAAAATATAACCATCCAGGCGTGCGGGATTCTCTACAATTTGTCCAGACTGAACAATCGTGTCAATAGTGAGAGGTTCATTCCTGATATAAAAATTATGAAAAATCACCTGCATCCTGAGATTGAATGGCATCAGGTTATGAATTGTCAAATCAAGAAAATTGGTATCGAGCGGAGAGGTGGTTGTCTGCGCAATTGTCGCCTTGAAAATTGTGTTATTAGATGGTGGCAATAACTGATTTTGAGTAGTTACAATCGGCTTGGGAATTCCGGTAAAGCTTTCAATTTCTTCAATATTCGTGTCAAATTTGATCGCAATAAATGGATCGGTATTAGCAGGAATTGTCACCGGCTGTCCCTGACTACCAGCCATTACCGCCGTAACAATTACTTCGATTGAATCAAATAATTGGGCGCCGTTTAAATTACCTGGAGTACCGTCGCTTAGCGTCGCACCGGCTGGGACATTTTCATAAAAAGATTCGGCAATTAGTGAACCGTTTTTATTACGCAAGGTAATTCGGACCGAATCCATATCTACCGGCAATTGGTTATCAATTTCCGTTTGGAAGGTGCCGGAGCCTACCGTCAGATAATCTACCCGCTCAAAATAAGGAATATCATCCTTGTCAAAAACTCGATATTTATAGCGCTGGCCATCCAATTCATAGCGCGCAATCTCACCTATGAGTAAATCATTCGGCGAAGGTAAAATACCGGGAATAGTGATAATTTCCGATAGTTTGGTAGCTTGGGTTACCGATCTACTAAAAGTCAACTGAGATTCGCTGAGTTCCGAAAAGTTTTGACTAAAATTAACATTACCGACGGCGGGAATCTGAAAAATATTTTCCGTCAGAGTTACGGTGTCAAGGTTACCACTAAATTGAAAATAGAGTTGGTCTTTAGTCGAATCGCCGTAAATATTATTATCAGGATTGACCAGATCGGCTAATGGCAAAGAAACATCAGCCAGTGGCAGATTTATCGTCTGATAATAAGTCGGCATTTCCGGCGGCGCCAGCGGCTCATAGGAACAGCCGCAAATCAATCCGATGCTAAGAAAAAAAATAGTCGAATAGAGCCTAAAATGCTTTAATAAAAATAGTCCTTCAATAAAAGATAAAATCCAGATCAATTTTAGTACCCAGCTTTATTTCTTCTTGCCACCACGCACCAGATAGGTAGCTAGCGCAAAATCGAAACCTTGCATCGAATGCACCCAAAGACCTCGATTCATACCAAGCGCCCAGTCAATATGCAGTGCCGCAAGATTCACACTACTACCGATATCAAATTCCCAACCGCTGATACCTCCCAGCGCTAATCCAACCCTTAACGGCATTTTGGGAAAATAGGCATATTCAAAACCGACCGCTGTCCGCCACCCTTTCCTAAGATTCAGCCGATCGCTAAACGACATGCTAAAATCAATCGCAGTCAGCAAATCTTTGCGCAATTGCTTTGCCGCGCCCACTTTCAGCACCAGTGGCACTTGAACCCGAAAGGCACTTGAATCCTGTTTAATTAATTTAGTATCGCTGAAATGATCTTGATAAGTATTTTCACTGCGGAAAAGGGCATCGGCATCTAAGCTGTCAATCCGAAAATTGTAGAAGTAACTCTCACCCTCGAAATCAAGTTTCAGGTCGGTATTTTTTACTGGAAAACTTTTGATTTGAAATCCCATCATTTTTAAAACATCAATACCATTGTCTTTGAGCCATTTTGAGAGCGCCGTTTCGGTATTCCATTTAACCGATTCACCCAGATTCAAAACGCTGAAGCCCAGAGTCCAGCCGTTTAAATCTTCAAATGCGACACCTAGGTCTGCCCCATAGCCGCGACCATGACTGGACTCGCGAAAATAATACGAGCCATTACCGTAAAGCACAAAGTTACTCGTGTCCACCGCGATTTGGCCAGTACTGTAAGCGGGATCCAATCCGTAATATCCCAGACCTTGCAAATATTTTAAAGAAATCCCAACCGACATTTTGCCGAAAGGAATCCCTATCGAATAAACATACTCGACGGCAGTCATAGCATCGCATCGCAAATCCAAGTTATAGGTCGTTCCCTTTTCCCAATTGCCGAAAATCACATCCAGAGCCGGCTTGGAAAGATAGTAGTCTGAGATTTGAATTAACGAGGTTGTGAATGCTTTATTACCTACCGAAAAATTCACCAACGGCAAAGGCGATGCAACGCTGGAATTAAGGCGATAACCGCCCTTCGGTAATTTTTCTAAAAATTCGCGTTGTAGTTCACCACCATCGGCTGTTAAATTTTTCTCACTAAAACGAGCCCCAGATTCGAGTGAATAAAAATTATTGGTGACATAACCATTTATTCCTAAAAGATAAACGTAAGTACGATATTGCGCAGTGAGCCCGAGATTGGCTGGATTCTGACCGACACAAAAAATCCCGCGCGTTATCGCATTACCGGCTCCACCCAGAGCGCGGTTAATCGGGCTATCATAATACTGAGCATCGAGCGGCTGGGGCAATCCGTAGAGAAAAAACCCAAGCAGTATCAACTGCCACAACCAATTTGATGATCTTAAGGTTCGGGTAAGTCGTTTACTAAGTTTCTTCGGCTTCATTTTCAGTCAGAATCTTTTAAATCCGTCGCAACAAAATACAAGTCCAGAAAGCCCCTGACATGAATTGACTGCGTTGCGGTAATCGTCGCCAGACTCGTATCCGGATTAACCAACTTAAAATAAGGTTTAAAGTAACACGTATCTGCTAACAATCCAATCGCATCAGAACTTATCTGAAAAATTTGACTTTTGATTCCGGGTACTATTAAAGTATTCTCGCTAAATTGAGCGGGTGGAAATTCCAACACCGCCAAGGTATCAATTTCTACCACGGTTGTATCGTCCCCAAGGTGGCAGACAGTTCCATCAAAAAGAATAAAATCGCTTGGTAAATTGCCTCCAAGCGTATCAAATGGAAAAAAATTAAAATTACTGATTAAAAAATAGAGATCACCTTGCAGATCGGTGCGATTTTCGACCGTCATATCCAGATCAGCACCATTTTGCGACGTTATTAACCGAGCGCGAGTTGTGCTGTCTTTAATAAAATAGGTAGTTGTATTACCGGAAGCTAGTGTAATCTGCGGCGGTATTTTAAACCTCAACGGAACCGATATATTATACTTGACGTTCACGCCCGCATTAAAAACAGTATTGCGCACAAAATTCGCCGCGGCAGTCATAACTTTGACAAAAACCCGGACAGTATCAGGAAGATTGGACACAACCTCACCGATATCCATCTTTAAATCCGCTCGATTTATCGCTGTCATAGTGTCAGAGACCGTTTCAACACCATGAACTTTCTTACCACTCAAACGGACATAAACCGAATCAAAATTTCCACCGAAAGTTTCAATATTCAGACTCGCCCGGGCACTGTCGAATTCAATATCGCTCGCTCCGGTTAGACTTTTCGCTACCAGAGCGGGTGGCGTCTCGCCTGTCGCAAACACTCGCCCGTTAAATGATTCTAGAGCTAATTGGCCAACTGTCAGCGAAGTCGTCAGTTTTTGTTTGAGACTACTGGTAGCCTCCGCTAATTCGCCCAGCACTTGGACTTCGATATTAAATTCCAACGAATCAATCTCTTCTTTTAATAAGCCTCCGATCAACGAAGCGCCACCCAGTTCGATCATTATACTATTCTGTAAACTATTAACAGGTAAATCAAGAGTAGCGACTACTGATTGACCTGGATTTTTTTGAAAATTCGGAGCTATTACGCGAATCTGAATCGGGTTGGGAAAAGAATCGCTCAACTGTGCCGCCAGTACCAAAGCGTTAATCGGAATATTGTCGGCAGTGAAACCGGTCGAATTGTCCAGAACACCAGAAGTAACTCGGTTATTAGAATCGTCCCAGGCTTTTTTCATTATATAATTAATCGGATTGACCGTGTTGTTGACATTACGTTTGATATTTTTTCTTAAGTCGAGCGTCTGACTGATAGTCATAGCCGGTACAATCCGGAAGGTCGTAGGATTGATCTCGATCGGCATACTGGTTGAATCAGTAAACGAATAATATAGAACACCACTTTGATCGGCTTTAATTGGATTGCCGTTCTCGGTATCAAGCAAATCCTGAAATGAATAGGATTTATCTATTAAGGGTAGAATTATTTTAGAATTCCATTTTGCGGGAAGACTCGGAGTAGTTGGAATTTTAAACTCACATTTGCCCAGCCAGATTAGGAGGGTCAGAAAAAGG
>ERZ795031.5290-NODE-5290-length-10426-cov-4.308746_pt1 | contig 10426 bp, 9 predicted proteins | sample MGYA00375123_ERZ795031 | MGnify/ENA primary metagenome ERZ795031 (study PRJEB30166, sample SAMN05720159) | activated sludge metagenome | isolation source: anaerobic digester from wastewater treatment plant | place: USA | collected 2015-04-21 ... | reverse complement strand
TCAAAATCTTTCAGCCGTGTGTCGCTTTGTGAATAAGTTTCGAGTATCCCTTTGGCTATGAGGCTCTGAAGCTGCGCCGATGCAGCCTTTGCTTTCCCGAGCAATACCTGCCTGCTAACATGTTGCATTGGAGGAACAGCATCGCGGGTAAGATGAATAAAAGCCATCAGTACCTCCACCTGTTTGAATGCTTTTGGGGTTAGCTCATCAAAAGCCTTGTGCAGCATGTCTTCATCCTGGTACTTTGGGGTAAGTCTAACACATATTTCCGTTTTGGGTTTGTATTTGTCGTGCAGTTCTTCTTCCAGCAGGACAATCTTTTTCTCTATCATGTTTTTCAGCAGGGGAATGATTTTCTGCTGTTCGACAATGTCTGATATTTCGGTGAGATTCAGTTTTTGTCTTATGTCGAGTGCTTCTGCGATCAGGAATTCCTTATCGTTGAGCAGTTCAAATTTCCTGTCAAATTCGGGGTGCAGCACCACACAACTCTCGCTTTCAAGTTTGAGCGATGAGGGCAGCGCCGCGTTCATCACTTCGCCCGGCCGGCACAAATAATATTTTACGATCCAGTCCCAGAAAAGATATTGTTTTTCGTTAACCACCGGGATATCGTCCAGGACAGATAATATATATTTAGGCTGGTAATCTATGGGGACATTTTCATGAATGCGGTACACCAGAGCAGTATAAATCTTTTTTTTTCCGAACTGAACTACCACTCTCATCCCTTTTTTTACAGTGCTATTCAATTCAAAGGGTATTCTGTAGGTATAAAAACCCGGCAGCGGCAGCGGCAGGACAACATCGGCAAATAGGGTGATTCTATCCATGCTACAGCGATAAAATCCTGGCCATTTTCAGCATATTATGATTAATTGCCAGATGGTGTTTGGTGGCTTTTTCAAATGGCGTATAAACAATGGTTTTATTAACCTGGCCAACCATCACTCCTTTTTCGTTTTTCATGAGAGCCATCACGGATTCATAACCCAAAGTGCTCGCGAGCACCCTGTCCATGCAGGTTGGAGTTCCTCCACGCTGCATGTGTCCAATAATGGAGACGCGGGTATCATAATAACTGAATTTCTCTTTCACTTTACGGGCCACATCAAAAGCGCCTCCCTGGTCGTCGCCTTCGGCCACAATAATGATACCCGAGGTTTTGTTTTCGCGGTAATCGTTTTCGAGTTTTGCGATGAGGTCATCGATATTGGTTTGGGTTTCCGGCACCAGGATTTCTTCTGCCCCACAGGCTATTCCGCTGCGCAGGGCAATAAAACCGGCATCACGTCCCATTACTTCGACAAAAAACAAGCGGTCGTGCGAGGCGGCAGTATCGCGCAGTTTATCCACGGCTTCCACCACGGTATTTATGGCGGTATCATAGCCGATGGTAAAATCTGTGCCATAGAGGTCATTGTCGATGGTTCCCGGCACCCCGACAATCGGAAAATCATACTTTTTTCCCAATGCCATAGCTCCCCTGAAAGTGCCGTCGCCGCCAATAACAACCAGGGCGTCAATCTTTGCCTTTACAAGGTTTTGAAATGCCAGTTCCTGTCCTTCATCAGTCATAAAACGTTCACTGCGGGCGGTTTTCAGTATGGTGCCTCCCCGCTGAATGATGTTTGAAACGGAATGCCGTTGCATGGGCACAAATTCATTGTTTATCAAGCCTTCATAACCTCTGTAGACACCTGTCACCGAGGCATTCATGTACACACCGGTACGCACCACGGCCCGTATGGCTGCATTCATGCCGGGGGCATCACCGCCGGAGGTCAACACCCCAATATGTTTTATTGTAGTCATAATATAAAATATTTCTTAACAAAAGTAAATTTTTCTATGGTCAGTTTTTGTTATGTGAATAAAAAAACAGCGGGCTATTGTAGTCCGCTGTTTTTATTATTGGCAGTCAAAAACTCATTCTTTGATGAACTTATTGGTGGAGACTCCTTTTTCTGATTCCACCTTTAAGATATATAAACCATTGTTAAAATCAGCAATATTGACGGGAGTAATTCTTGAAGATACTGCCTGAGTGTGAATTAACTGTCCCTGCAGATTATAAATGAGCACTTTTGTGGATTTATCAGCCTGATTAACATCTACATATACTGTAGTATTTGCCGGGTTGGGATACACTTTCACACCAAATTCGGGATCCCGTTGTTCAATACCGGTAACAGGAGAGCATAGTATTGGGTCTACAACCAGCGCGGTGGAGATATCGGGGTTGCTGATTGCAGGATAAGAATACCAGGAGCTGTTATATTTCAAAAAAGCCGAATTTATGGCACTTGCCCTGTTAGTGGTTTGTATCACAGAGAAGGTATCTGTAGGAGTGTTATAATATACCTGATAACCCACATAAACATCAGAACCGGAAAATGATACGGGCGAAGCAAAGGTAATATAATTAATATCCCAGGCTGTCAGGGCGCTCACGGCAACATCTACTGATCCTAATACGGTACCCGGGGTGGAACCACCTCCCTGATACACATTAAAGGTAATCTTATGATTTCCGCCTGTTCCCCCGCTAAAGGCATGACCGACATAAACCTCAAGTCCCGAAATACTTGAACCGGTCAGTCCTGTATAATACTCAGCAAATTCACTCATTGAGTAAGAGTTATGCCCTGTCCAGGTTCCCCACTGTCCGGTACCAAAACCATACAATGTGAGGGTATCTGTGGAAAGAATATTTGTCAGGGTGTCGCAGGCATAGATTGTCGTCCCAGTGGTAGTGGCGTTACCGGTCAGTCCCGGGGTTTTAAAACAAGTACCGGTGGTATTATATTCGAAAACGGCATAGTGATACGTTGTCCCGGCAGCCAGCCCGGTAACATTTACGAAGGTACCTGTACCTTTGTAAACGACATAATTTCCCGTGCCAATCTGTGTGCCACTGCCAAAAGCTGCGTTGGCGGTATAGGTTGTTCCGCTTACAGGATTAGCATTTACAGCACTTCCGGCTCTTGCAACAACAAGAACGCCGCCGGTTCCGTTACCTCTTGTCCATCCAACTGTCATGCTATTATTACTGATCGCAGAAGAGGTAAATGATGATGCCTGGGTTGTGGGCGCTGTACACCCGCCACATGTAGTAACACCGGCAAGTGAAGTAACACCGGTATTGGTGGGATCCAGCCAATCTTTGAGGCGGGTAGCAGCCGTGGTGCCATTTTGGTCCCAATGATAATACACTTTCCCATACCAGTCAGGTTCTGTTGGTGTGCTGCAGTATGAAGAGCCGCCAGTCAATGTTCCGACAATATTTCCTGCACTGTTAAAAATGGGAGAACCTGAAGAACCCTGTTCTGTAACTCCATGCCCATTGGTTGTGGCTGCCCAGATTACCCGCCAGTGAGTACCTGTGCCACCTGCATTATACGAAGTTAAGGCGGTGGTATAGGTTGAAATTTTCATGATATCGGCTGAGGGATGATGAATGCCTACTCCGCTGGAACTGGCTGTATTGGTGCGGTCCCAGCCATTATAATACACATCATAGGTTATGGCGCTGTTGATCTGAACAAGACAGAAATCGGAGCCGCTGCCGGTGGACCCATAAGTATCATGAGCCTTAAGGGTACAGCCTGTTTTGGAATAAGCCGAGGAGCCTGTGGTACCGCTACAGGTGGACGCCCAGTTTCTGAAATAAAACACCCAGGAATTATAATCTGAGGTGGAAGGATAACTGCTATAATAATGGCAGTGGTCGGCTAACAACACATAAGGTGTGCAATTCTGGCTGGTGTTGTTTACAAGAGAACCGCTACAGTTAAACCAGTTTGAACCGTTTTTGATATCAATGAGGCAGACACCTTTTTTCTCATCCTGCCAGTTATCGCCTTCGGGGGAACAAATCACATTGACTTCGCAGGCACCGCTACTGCCTTTATCGTTGAAAATTTCACCCGTGCGATAGAAATAATTCAGGTCGGTGATATGCAGGATGACGGCAGATTTTTTATCATTGGGAACAAGAAGTTCCAGGGTGATTTCATCGCCTTGAATCTTTTCGTTTGAGAAGAAATAATCTTCGGTGTTGTTTTCGGCAGAATAGGCTCCCAGCACCCTGGATTTTTCCTTATTGTAAAGAAACAAGGTAGCTCCCTCGGGCAGAAAAAACATGGAATATCCAAAACCTATTGCTTTTGCATTTTTGCATCTGACAGTCAGACGCCATAGCGAAGCATCCAGGCCGGGAAGATCTGTCCAGGTTCCTGAATTGTCCAGATTAAAATCCACCGGGAGGGTAACACCAATACGCAGGGGTTCGCTTTTTGAAACCCTTTCGTTGTCTTCCGAAACGAGCATCGTGAGGTCCGGAGGCTGAACACTGACGAGATCCGGTTCGGCTAAATTTCCCGCAAAATTAAAACTCAGGGGAGTCCCTCCCTTGCTGTCCTGTGCGTTAGCCGAAAGAATTCCGGCACAACACAATAAAATTAATAGTAAAGTTTTTTTCATAATTAAAATTTTATTCACCATGCAAATATAGAATAAAACATTTGTTGTTTTTTTTTCCGCCACAGAATAATATTTTTTTAACAAATTATATGATTTTTTATACATTTTGTTAAAAAATAATATTTTATCATACTGTTTAATTCCGTAGTATTTATAATTTTGAGGAATAATAAACTCAATCATTAAGTTTATGTCTGAAAATAAATCATTGATACAAGAATTTGTCAGGGTACATGGCTGTGGCCGCAACAATTTGCTGCCATTGCTTCAGGAGATTGTACACCAGGAAAACTTTCTTAGCGAAGAGGCGGTGCAGGCCGTGGCTGACACCCTGCAGATACCCGCATCAGAAGTTTACGGAACCGCTACTTTTTACAACTATCTTGACACGGAGGCCCGTGGAAAATACGTAATCAGGCTGTGCCGAAACATTTCCTGCATGATGCAATCGCAAGCAGAAATTGTAAGCGCCATAAGCCTGTTCCTCAAGATTAAAGTGGGGGAAACCACTTCCGACAAAAAGTTCTCCTTGCTTCAGGCAAACTGCCTGGGGTGGTGCCACAAAGCCCCCGCCATGATGATAAATAACGAGGTTTATACCGAACTTACACCCCAGAAGGCTGTACAAATTATCAAAGAATATAAGGAGAAATAAAAAGTTATGGACACACTTAACCAAAAACGCATCGACCTTATTTTCAGCAATTACACCACTTCACGGTATCAGGTGCTGGAACGCAGCCGCAAAGGCCTCCGGAAGACATTATCAACGAGCTGATGGATGCGGGGCTCAAAGGCCGCGGGAACGTTGGTTTTCCTACCGGGATGAAATGGAAATTTGCAAAACGGGAGGAATCCGCCGAAAAATATGTGATCTGCAATGCCAATGAAAGCGAAACCGGAACTTTTAAAGATCGCGAAATCCTTGAACGGGTCCCCCGCAAAGTATTATCGGGAATGGCTATCTGCGGATATTGCACCGGCGCAAAAAAAGGCATTATATATCTGCGTTACGAATATGCCTATTTAAAAGAACAGCTTCAGAATGAACTGAATATTTTTCACGAACACATAAAAAAATTTAATCTTGATTTTGCCATAGAGATATTTTTGGGTGGCGGCTCTTATGTCAGTGGGGAAGAAAGCGCACTGATAGAATCCATGGAGGGTAAACGCGCCGAGCCAAGAAACAAGCCCCCCTACCCTGTGATCAGCGGTCTGTATGGACTTCCTACGGTTGTAAACAATGTGGAAACTTTCGCTACGGCGCAGGTAATATGTGCCATAGGAGCTGAAGAATTTTTAAAACTCGGCACGGTCTATTCGCCGGGATCAAAATTATTTTCAATTTCGGGCGATACCATCAAGCCGGGCATACACGAGTTAGAGCTGGGCACCACCATTGAAGAAGTGGTCAATGAATTCGGAGATAAAAACACAAAATCTGTACAGGTGGGCGGCGCTTCCGGATTCTGTATCCCCCATCGGCTGTTTGCCGAAACCGTTATCGGCTATGAGGGGCTGACCACCGGCGGGTCGATGATTTTTTTCAACAACACGCGATCGATGTATAAAGTCTTGCACGAGTACCTTCGTTTTTTTGCCGAAGAATCGTGCGGACTCTGCACTCCCTGCCGGATAGGAACACAACAACTGCTGCTGGGTATTGAAGCCATAAAAAGAGGGGATAGACCGGCAGGCTATATGGACGTGTTGAAAAAACTAGCTTTAAACATGAAAACCTCTGCTAAATGCGGCCTCGGGCAATCCGTGGCCAACCCATTTATTTCAATACTTGAAAATTTTAAGGAAGAAATACTTTATTAATATTTTTTCACATGGAAAAAACACTGATCAATCTTACCATAAACAACATCCCTGTTTCTGTTCAGAAAGGAAGCACCATACTGGATGCTGCTCATAAGATAAACATGCACATACCGACCTTGTGTTACCATCCCGACCTGAAAGTGGCCGGTAATTGCCGGGTGTGCGTTGTGGAAGTTGCCGGAACAAAAGAGTTAATAACAGCCTGTTCCACGGCGGTTACCGAGGGAATGATAGTAACCACCAACAGCTACAAGGTGCGTACGGCACGAAAAACCATTGTCGAGTTGTTGTTATCGGAACATAATGCCGACTGCACCAAATGCTACCGCAACGGCAATTGTGAGTTGCAGTGGCTGGCAAGCGAATACCGCATAGGCGACCATGTGTATCACGACCTGGTGAAGGAGGAAGAAAAACAACCCGACAGCACCTCGTTATGCATCATCAAGGATGACAGCAAATGTGTGCGTTGCCAGCGCTGTGTGCGCACCTGCAGCGACCTGCAGGATGTAGGAACCTTTTCGGTCATCAATAAGGGTAAAAAACAAAAAGTGTCCACTTTTTACGGCAAACCACTGAAGGATGTTTTTTGTATTGATTGCGGGCAATGTACCAGCCGTTGCCCCACGGCAGCGCTTACCGAAAAACCTCTTTACGAAGAAGTATGGGACGCACTGGCTGATACAGGCAAACACGTTGTGATTGCAACCACTCCTGCAGTCCGTGTGGCTATAGGCGAGGAACTCGGTTTTGAATACAACAAACATTCCGATTCGAAAATAATTGCCGCACTCAGGCTGCTTGGATTCGACAGCGTGGTGGACTCGGGCTATTTCCACGACATTTATATTGTGGAACTCTGCACCGAATTCATGCTCAAAATGAAGCAGGATAACGAAAATGCCGCAAAAACCATTTTACCTTACATCACATCCTGTTCACCGGGCTGGGTTGAATTTGTAAGCACCAAATGTCCTGAAATAAAACCCCTATTATCGCAATGCAAATCGCCCAGGCTTATTTTCGGATCGCTGATCAAGACCTATTACGCTGATAAAAAAGCCCTGAATCCCAAGGACATCATCACGGTTTCGGTAACACCCTGCACGGCAGCAAAGAATGAAAGCACCCAAAGCATGACCGGAATAGCCGACGTGGATTTTTCAATCACCACCCGCGAACTGGTGCGCATGATACGTCAGTCAGGTATTGACATTCAAAGGCTCGACGCAGAGGATTACGAACCCCTGATGTGTGAACATTCCGGGGCCTCGGTACTTACCGAAGTTTCGGGAGGAACCACCGAAGCCGTCATCAGGACACTCAGCGAGCTGGTAACGGGCAACGAGCTGGATCCTAAAATGCTGAAGATTATGCCTCTGCGCAGCGAGCACGGCATAAAAGAAACCGTACTGACATTTTCGGAGGTCAGAACCGGATGGGAATTTTTAAAAGACCAGGAAATACGATTCGCCGCAGTCAATGGCAGCAGGCATGCCATGGACTTCTTCAAACAATTGAAAGAAAACCAAAAACACTATCACTTTGCAGAAGTAATGATTTGCCAGGGAGGGTGCATTGGTGGCGGCGGACAGCCTATTCCGGTATCGGCCGAACTTATTAAAGCCAGGGCGTCTATCCTGTACTCACTCGACGAGATTTGCGGCCAGCAAAAAGCCCATGAAAACGCCCGCCTGAATGCTATTTACAGAGAATTTCTTACTAAAACCGAACTCAAAGAGAACCAGAAGATTCTTTATTATTAATTTTACCGCCTTTTTAAGCTAAAAAACTTTTTACTATGGCCTTGATACACTCTTTTGAACGGTCCGGCAATGCATTATTCCGGCACAGGGGACAAATACCTCTTTTTATTTTTATTACCGCCATCCCTGTCATTTTCCTCACGGATACAACTATTTTGAAAGACACCGTCTACGTGATAATTACTGTTATTTCCATTGTTATTGCGCTTTTGGGATTTGTCATCAGGGCATACACTATAGGCACCACACCTAAAGGAACCTCGGGGCACAACACCAGGGAGCAGGTAGCAGAATCGCTGAATACCAAAGGAATATATTCAACGCTCAGGCATCCGCTGTATCTTGGCAACTACCTGATGTGGCTCGGCCTGCTGCTTTTCACCTTCAATGTATATTACATCATTATTATTTCATTGTTTTTCTGGTTGTATTACGAACGCATCATGTTTGCCGAAGAGCGTTTTCTGGAAAGAAAATACGGTGATGAATACCTTTCGTGGTCGGCCGGTGTCCCTGCTTTTATACCTGCCATCAAAAAGTTTCAGAAAAGCGGTATCCCCTTTTCCGTTAAAAGCGTGTTACGCCGCGAATACTCGGGAGTGCTGGCCATGGCTGTAGGATATTTTTATATCGATCATCTCAGAAACTTCGTAGATAACCGCTCCTTTGAACCTTTGAGGATATCTACTTATGTATTGATAGCTTCCATCCTGTTGGTGCTGATATTACGGACACTTAAGCACAGCGGAAAATTAGACGAATCTGACAGGTCATAATATTCACGTACTTTTTTCTGATAATATGTTGAAAAATCAATGTATTACTGGTGATTTATTTTTATTTTTGTATAAATCCTTTTATGAAACATTTAGTACTCAGCATCCTTTTACTTATTGAGATGCATAGCTTTGTTGTTTTTTGTCAGACAAGACAAACCAACACCACTGGTTCTGACCTGGCGGCTGATGTGCCTTTCCGCATGAAAAAACTTGACGCCAATAATCAAATAAGCAGTGTCCCTTTACATTTTTATGTTCATTCGTCGGGTTGTTTTGGCTGTAACAACGAGCTAACCGATATCAAGGTGTGGCTAAAAAATGCCGATGAAACATCTTTTAACAATCTGCTTACCTTTGACACCTATTCCGTCCAGGCTTTTGACTCCTTATTGATATGCAGATCCACTGAAGATATTGCATGGGGAATGCAGGCTTTTGACTCCAGCGGATACGAAAAAAACAGCCAGTCAACCATACGCTTCACCTCCGATCAAAATATCTTCGGAACACATTATGTGGATATCACAAAAGATTATTGGTATTTTACACTTACGATTCCGGCCGAGAAACTGAATGGGCTGGATGACATCTTCGACATAAAAGTAAATTTCTCGCTGAATATGGAATCCGACCAGCAGCAGTATTTCAGGGTTTTCAGGCAGACTGAAGATATTCCTCGCATACAGGGCTGGTACCGGGGCGACATGCATAATCACACCATGTTTTCCCAAAATGATGTCGAATACGGCCTGCCATTGGGAGCCACCAAGGTAGCTTCTCAAAAGATCGGACTGGATTGGATTACGGTTACCGACCACAGCAGCGATTACGACAACTACGGCCTGACCATGCAAAACAACTGGGACCGGCTTGGCGCAGCCGTGCAGAGCCTCAACACCGCCGACTCCAGCTTTATTTTTATCAGAGCTATGGAGGCCAGCATCAATAATTCTAATGATAAAGTGGTTCATTGCCTGTTATATCCTTCCCCTGCCGATCCTTTTTGTTACCATTACTTTCTCGACGGCGGAGGCGATATCTCTTCCACCAGTTTTTCGGTAGTCCAGGCCTTGGCCAATCTTTCGGTGTATGATGGATTTGCTTATGAGGCACACCCTTTCGCCGAAAACGATGAACTAAGCTTTGCCATCGGCGGTGGCCTGTGGAATGTGGGAGACACCCTGTTTCCTGCTAACGACAGTGCTTTTCCTACTTTTGGCACGGTAAGTTGTAACGATCTCTCCCTTGCCAGTGATGTGTACAGCGAAGACACCTGTTCTTGTTCCAGAAAGGCCTTGCAGGCGCAGAGATATGGAATAACAGAACATCCATAAGCACCACCGATGATGAGAATAATCCCTGGAATGTGGAATACTCTTCGTCGGTGACACCTTTTGTTCCTATGGATTCCATGGATACACGGCACCATTACTACCGCTTTATTCAGGGATTGGACGTTACGGATTTTTTACAGCAGCGATCCCTCAAAATAAAAAACTCCTTCCCCACGGTAAAAAACTGGAAACATTTTATCGGTGCCGGCAGCGATGCCCATGGTTCCTTTAA
>ERZ795031.5288-NODE-5288-length-10428-cov-5.196857_pt1 | contig 10428 bp, 10 predicted proteins | sample MGYA00375123_ERZ795031 | MGnify/ENA primary metagenome ERZ795031 (study PRJEB30166, sample SAMN05720159) | activated sludge metagenome | isolation source: anaerobic digester from wastewater treatment plant | place: USA | collected 2015-04-21 ... | reverse complement strand
TACGGGCCTGATGTTCAATATAGACCAGACCCAACCCCCTTAAGAATTTTTGATAGGTGAAACATTCTTCAAGATCCATCGCCGCGCTTCCCACAGAGGCAATGCCCTCCGTGCGATTAACAACTTCGCCCTTGGCATTGACTTTTTTAAAACTGGCGTCACGGCTTTTCTTGACGTTCTGGGCAATTTTGTCAATCGCCCATTCCCATTCCACCTCTTTCCATTCTCTGGCGTAGGGCGCTCTGTAAAGCGGTTTGCCCAGCCGGTTCTCGTTGACAGCCATCTGATAGATCGAACCGCCTTTACTGCACAGCGCTCCACGGTTAATGGGGCTGTCGGGATCACCTTCTGTGTTGATAACCTTGCCGTCACGCACGGACACGATGATGCTGCATCCGACGGAACAATACGGACAAACGGTGGTGGTTTCTTTGGCATGCATGATTTTCAGTTCCCTGGCATGCGCGGCTATGGATTTGAGACTGATGCCCAATCCGCTGACCGCTGCCACGGCACCTGAAATTTTCAAGAAACCTCTTCGGCTGACGTTCATGAATTTTTCTCCTTTCATCAATATTGAAATATTCTTTTTGCGCTATGGCTTTCCTGTGTGATTTGTTCCTTGAATTTGCATTTTCAGGAAAAGCTTTTGGAAGAAGCAGGCCTTGGATTGAGCACAACGTTTTTTCCAAAGAATAACGCATTTATGACGGGCCATTTATACATCAAGCAGCAGATGTTGTCAACGTAAAAAACTAATAATTTCAATGCCTTATGTCATTTTTGACATAATAAAAAAGTATTGTAAGATTGAACGCCTATCCAGATCGACATGGGGACTCCTCATCATAAATGACTTTGGGTCAAATTAAATTTTTATCGATAATTTCAGAGGTAATTGACTTAAAGTCAGCCGCTGAAATGAAAAGGAAATGTTCTGTGCCGATTAAAAAACCCCAACCGTTCAAACCGCAAATTTTCATAACGATGGAAATTCGATTCTTTGCACTTGACAAAACTCTTTTTCCTTATTATCCTCGCATACAAGTATTTAGTATGCGAGGATAATAAACCCTATGCAGGAAAAGGATTGTATTTTTTTTCAACTGGCCAAAGCCAATCAACTGGCCAGCCGCTTTCTTTCTCAAAAAGTATCCGAACTCAATCTCACCCCGGTGCAGGCGCTGGTTTTGGGTTTTCTGCATCAGGAAGATCAAATCACATCCGCAGAACTCGGAAAGAAAACCGGGCTGGACAGCGCAACGCTCACCGGCATTCTGGACCGTCTGGAAGCGGCTGAATTTATTGAACGCAAAAACAATCCTGAAGACCGGCGTTCCATTCATATTCATTTAACGCTTAAGGGAAATGCATTAAGCAAAGAAGCGATCCGCGTGATCGCCGGGGCCAATCTTGAATTTTTGCAAAGCCTGACGAAAGAAGAAAAACGTCATTTGTTCGATATTATCAAAAAACTGCGTCTGGGCGCTGCCCGCTGACCAAAACGCATTCAAAGCATCCGGTTACACTCCGGACGAAAGGAGCAGATATGGGTGCCCTGCATAAAACCGGCTGTGTTCTGTGCGCGCAGAACTGCGGTCTGGAAGTCGACGTGGACAACAACCGCATCGTCAAGGTCAAACCGGACAAATCCAATCCTAAAAGCGAAGGATACTTTTGTCGCAAGGGCATGAATGTCGCGTTTCACCAGCATAACGCCGACCGCTTGAAATACCCTTTGAAAAAAGTCGGCAATCACTTCGAGCGGATTACGTGGGATCAGGCCATTGATGAAATTGCCGCGAAGCTTAAAGATATTGTCGGCCAGTACGGCCCCCGGTCCTTTGCCTATATGGGCGGAGGAAACCAGAGCTGCCACCTGGAGGTCGCGTTCGGCGTCTCCCTGATGCGCACACTGGGCTCGCAGTACCAGTACAGCGCTCTGGCACAGGAATTTTCCGGCGCGTTCTGGGTGTGCGGACGCACGCACGGGAAACAATACCTGCACGACGGTCCGGATGTCAAGAATACGGACGTTCTGCTGATCTTCGGCTGGAACGGCATGGAAAGCCACCAGATCCCGCAGGCGCCGCGCCAGCTTCAGCGTCTCTCCAAAGACCCGGACAAACTGCTGATTGTCGTTGATCCCCGTATATCAGAAACCGCGAAGATCGCGGATATCCATCTGCGGATTCGCCCCGGCACGGACGCCCTATTGCTCAAATCCATGATCGCCATCATTCTGAAAGAAGGCTGGATCAATAAAGATTACATGGAAAATCACACAGCGGGCTTTGAACAGGTCAAATCCCTGTTTGAAAATTTTGATGTCCGCGCCGCGCTCAAAGTCTGCGAACTTGATTTTGATCAGGTTTATAAGGTCACCCAAGCGTACGCCAAACGCAAATCCTCTTTGCGTTACGATCTCGGTATTTTCATGGGACGTCACAGCGGCCTGAATTCCTACCTGATCGTCATGCTTCAATCCATCTGCGGCAGGCTGTGCGTTCCCGGCGGCAATATCATTCCCGGTCACATCGTGCCCTTCGGTCCGAACAGCGATGAAAGAAATCAGAAAACCTGGAGAACCGTCGCGACGAACGCCTTCCCGGTCTGCGGATGTTTTCCGCCCAACGTCATGCCGGAAGAAATTCTCTCCGATCATCCCGAGAGACTGCGCGCGGTTCTCGTGTCCGGTTTGAATCCGCTGCGATCGTATGCGGACACAACGGCGTATGAAAAAGCGTTTCAGCGTCTGGACCTGCTGGTGACGGTGGAACTGGCCATGACCGAAACGGCCGCTCTTTCCCATTACGTACTACCCTCCCGATCCGGTTATGAATCCTGGGACGGCACTTTCTTCCCCTTTACCTATCCGGAGATATTCTTTCAGATGCGCCGGCCGATCATCGCACCCGAGGGCGAACCGCTGGAACAGGGAGAAATCGATCTGCGGCTGGCGGACAAGCTGGGACTGATTCCGCCGATTCCGGAAAAACTTTATAAAACAGCCGAAGAAAGTCATGCCGCCTTCAGACAGGCGCTGATGGAATATGCGATGACGGAACCGAAGGCGATGAAAACCATGCCGTTTATACTGGGCAAAACACTGGGCAAGGCGATGGGGTCCGTTCACCTCGCCGCCCTATGGGGAATGTTACAGGTTGCTCCGCAATCCTTCCAGGCAAGCGCCGCCAGAGCCGGATTCACGCCGGGACCAACGCTGGGCGAAGAAATCTTCCGGAAAATTTTAGATCATCCGGAAGGCCTCTGGGTGGGGAAAACCGATGAAGGGAATAACTTCGCGGAAATCAAAACACCCGACGGCAAAATCAATCTCTTCATTCCGGAATTGCTGGATGAACTGAAAAGCATTGATGCACAAAGGGAAGAGGCGGCACTGGTCATGCCCGCTGAATTCCCGCTCGTTCTGATGGCGGGACGGCACACCTCCATGAACGCCAACACGCTGATGCGCAATCCCGCCTGGAATGAAGGCAAACGCCCCTGCACGCTGGCCATGCATCCCGACGACGCAGCAGTCTTAAATTTAAAGGATGGACAGCCGGTCCGGGTCACCACGGAAGCGGGCAGCGAAGAGATTGAACTGGAAATCACGGAGACGGTGCGCCCCGGACATGTCACGATGCCTCATGGTTTCGGTCTGATTTACAACGGCGTCAAATACGGCGCCAACGTGAATCGTTTGACCAAAACTACCAACCGCGATCAGTTTGGAACCCCCATGCACCGTTATGTGCGATGCCGGGTCGAGGCTGCGTGATACGCAGACGGCGAATGAAGCGCTGTTGATCATCATTAACGCACAGCGCCGAACCGATAAAAACGACCGGACGGTCGCTTGAACAGGAAGGAGATTTTTACGAATATGCCGGACACGCTCAAACAATATGCTGAAAAACTCGGATTCCCCGGATCTGAGACGATGGCGAAGATCTTCGCCATCCTTTACGACAATGCGGACAGCGTCGCCGTGGCGGAGGCCTTGCCGGGCTCTGTGGCGGACATTGCCGCCAGGACGGGCCTGAACGAAGAACGGGTGCGTCAGATCGCGCAGAAACTGCTGCGCAAAGGAGCCATCAGCCGGGTGCTGGCCAAGGGAGACTATTACCGTCTTTACCCGGCCATGATCGAGTTGCGGGATGCGGTGGTCATCATGCCGGACTGCCCCGAAGAGCTCTTCGAGCTTTGGGAAATCATTATCAAAGAAGAAATGCCCAGGATCGTACCCGTCTTTAACAAGCTGAACCTGACACCCATGCTCCGGGTCATTCCGATTGAGGAGACCGTGGAAAATTCTTCGCGTGTCCTCGACGCCGACTCGGCCAGAAGCATCATCCGTTCCGCCCGGATCATCACGGCCATTCCCTGCCCGTGCCGCACCCAGGCAAAACACCTGGGCAAGACGAAAGACTGTATCGCGCCTGACGGCGTCAACCTCTGCATGCAGATCAACGGCTTTGCCGAGGCCGCCATCGACCGCGGCGTGGGCGAGGTTCTGAGTAAGGATGAAGCCTTAAGGCGGCTGGCTGTGGCGGAGGAGGCAGGCCTGGTTCATACGGTGCGCAACAACGTCAAGGAAGATATGTTCATGTGCAACTGCTGCCCCTGTTGTTGCACGGCCATGTTTCTCCACAATCAGGCGGGTTTCGATGCATCGTTTGCGCCCTCCCGTTTTCTGGCGCAGGTCGACGCCGACACCTGCACCGGCTGCGGCGCGTGCGAAGAGAAGTGCGCATTTAACGCCATCACCGTCGGAGACACGGCCGTCATTGACTGCAACAAATGCATGGGCTGCGGCAATTGCGTCATCGTCTGCCCGGTAGAAGCGATCGCCCTTCAGGAAGCCAGGCCGCCTGAATTCATCAGGAGGACCTGATCCCGAGGCGCTTTGTGCGGTAAAGGGCCAAGGAGTTGTGATACCGGGGGGAATGCTCCTGATTAAGGAAAAGGATGTTCATGAATCTTTTTGATAAAGACATACAAATTAGCGAATCGGATCATTCACGCTTTGCCGGAACGATTTCGGAAAACTGGTCGGTCAACGGCAACCCCAACGGGGGCTACCTCATGGCCATGATCGTCAACGCGATGCTCCGGAAGAGCGACAAGAAGGCCACGCCGGTTGTCACCGCGAATTATCTGTCCCGATGCGTTCCCGGCAAGATCGAGATTCATATTGCGGAAATTACCCGTTCGCGGCAGTTTACCCGTTTTGAGGCTCGTCTTATACAGGAAGGCGATGAGAAAATCAGGGCGCTCGGCACATTCGTTTCAGACAACAATGATTGTGCGATAACCCGCTATGAGTCAAAAGCCCCTGAGCTTGCTCCGATCGAGGAATGTGTGCCGATGTCTGTGCCGCCGTCATACACGCTTTTCCAAAACCTCGACCTCCGTCTCGATCCCGCATGCGCCGGATGGATGACCGGAGGAGAACTGACGGACGTTTCTCTGAACAAGGGCTATTTCAGATTTCGTGACGGCCGGCCTCTCGATCTCTTCTCGCTTTTTCTGATTATTGATTCGATGCCCCCGGCGGCCATGGCTTCCCAGGGCGCCACCGCCTGGGTTCCGACGATCGAGCTTTCCGTGAACGTCAGAAATCTGCCGAAAACGGACCGGCTCAAATGCAGTCTCCGGACGCGTTTCATTACCTGTGGAATTCTGGAAGCCGACGGGGAAGTCTGGGATGAAAAAGGCAACCTCGCCGCGATTTCTCGCCAGATAGCCCAGTTCAAAAAGATATAAAATCTTAGCGGCTCTTGTCAGGCAGGAGCAGATTCACAAAACGAAGATAGTGTCTGAGCGCCGGCGTGCCGCCGCCTTCGGAAATAACCTGCAGCGCTTTTGCGGCATCGGCAACGATTGAACCGCCCAACTGGGTGACAGGCGTGTCGTGGAAGATTTCAGGCACGAGCGGCGTGGAGGGTCCCATCAGAACAACCGATCTCGGCCGGCCCAGCAAGCCGATTGTTTCTTCAAACGTACCATTCAGAAGAGTCGTTGCGGTAATAATCGCAACATCGCAGTCTTTGAGCGCCTTTTGTTTTTCCTCTGCCGAGAGCACTTCCAGACGCTCGGGATTTTTTTCAACCACGGTCAGTGTCGCGCCGGTAGATCGGATGCGTTCGACCAGAGGAGCAAACAGCCCGACCATGGCCACCTTTTCACCGGGTTGGAGATTCAGGTACGTGGTCGCTTCGCGGTCTTCGGTTTTTCCGCTTTCAGGCAAAACAAGCGCGTTGGCCGTCGCCACACCGATCGCCCTGCGCAGAGCGTCTTTTGCCTCCACAAGATATTGTAATGTTTCAACCGCGGGTGATCCGATGTATGTCCCCGCTTCCTTTAAAACCGTGCAGCCGCGTGCGGTACTCCCCGGCAGGACGGCGGCAAGTCCCGCCACCCCGTTATCCAGTTTTATTCCGACATAACTTAAGCCGATGCGCAAATCGGTAATTTTCCGGTTTTCGGCGAATCCTGCCAGCCGTTTATCAAGACGCTTTAAAACTGTCCCTGACGCAATCATAGAAAAATCCTTTTATTTATGTATCTAAATTGCAACTTTAATTTTCGATCACCGCTTCTTCCACCCACATTAATTCGCACGACCCCGCGCCGCTGTCTTCTCTGGTCAGCGAAGTATTCCACGTCCAACCGTCACGGTGCCTGACGTTGACCAGATATCCTTTAAGGTTAACGATTTCACCGGCGCGCACCTTGAGCAGCTTGGATTTTACGCTGTCGCCGGCGAAAATCAGATGGGTATTGGCGGAGGAACGGATAATATCTACAGGATCTATGGGCGGCGTACCTTCCCAACGGTAATAATACCAGCGATTGCTTTGACGGATATCCAGTTTTTCAATGACGTCATTGCGTGACATCGGTCCCCAGCCCAGCGCAAGATCAAGGGGAGACAAATCCGACATACGCCCCACTCTGTATCGTTCAGAGGACAGCACCTTGGCGCGGACTGCATAACGGGCAACGGGGTAAATATGATAATCGTCTCTTTGCAGAGACGGGCTATTCGTAATTTCCTGAATGGGCTGTTCTTTTACCGTCCCCATGGCGGCAATTCGCTTCTGCTCCAGTTTCTCATAAATAAAGTAACCGAAAATCATGAAAACCAGCAGAATCAGCAGCCCTTCTTTGAATGCTCTGGGAAACAATCAGCAACCTTCTAAAAATTCTTTGAGAACCATTCAGAATTTACGATACAGCATACCTCATTATGCAAATATTTTTTAATAATATTTTGCTATTTGACTGCTGATATTTCCGAGTAAGGCGTTTCTCCCTGGCAATTAAGGCATTTCCCGCCGTGTTTTAAAGGATAGGCCTCGCCACAAACAGGACAAACGCCCACCGGACCCATTTTTTTGCGGCGGACTTTTTCCGGTTCCACCTGAACCTTCTGAACGCTCAACAATTGATGCCCGGCTTCCTTGATTTGCGCAAAAAGCACCTCGGCGTCTTGCTGATCCTTTTTCTTCTTTTTCAAATACCAGTCGCGAACTTCCGGCCAGTTATTCAATTTTTCCGTATCCAGATAAACCCGCACACCCCTACCTGAATATTTTTCATAAAGCGTCACGGCAAACCGGCCAAAGTTGACGATACTAAGCCAGCCATTGCCGATGGTGCAGGGCGTGAGAATCTGCACGGCATCGGGCAGACAGACCGGTGTTTCGCAAACGGCATCAAAGAATTCTCCTTCCGGCAGATTCTTCATGGCCAGATCAACGATAAAACCGCCGATCAGCAGGCCGGGCGCCAGTGTTCCATGGAATGATTTAACCAGATGGATGTATTCTTCGTAGGAATAGGTACAGATGTTCATAAAATATTTTGCTCCTTAAATTATTTCCAAATCAAAGCGCTGTCTTTGTCGGTCCCGATTCATCGGGAGCGGCTTCTTCGATATATTTGTCATATCAACCAGAGGCTATAGTCCAACTCTTCCGGGGAGATATCTTGAATATTGATCATTAAGATTTCTCGCTTCGCTTCGAAATGACACAGTAGACATATTCATAAAAAGCTAATCTAGTATACTAATGTCAGCCTCGGTTCGCGCGCGGCGCGCAGGGCGACTTCCGACGACGGCTCGCGGGTCATCATCCGCTGCAGCCATTGATCGTCGATTTTGCCGTCCACCACCGGCAGAAGTTCATCGGCCAGATACAAGGCTTCTGTAATGTCATGCGTCACATAAATAATCGGGAAGGACATTTTGCCCTTCAGATTTTTCAGCTCTTCGCGCAGACCGCGGCGCGTAATGGCATCCAGCGCGGAAAACGGTTCATCCAGAAGCAGAATACGCGGATGCCTCGCCAGTGCCTGGCAGATTGCACAGCGCTGCCGTTCGCCGCCCGACACCATGTGCGGTTTGCGTTTTTTCAAATGGCCGATTCTGAAAATCCCGAAAAGATCTTCAACTTCTTTTTTATCCACCGCGGCAAACGCCGCATTGTCAAAGAGATTCAGATGCGGAAAAAGATTATAATCCTGGAAAACATAACCCAGGCGCCGCTTCTGCGGCGGGACATCGATGCGGCGCAGAGAATCAAACCAGACTTCATCGCCGAATACAACCTTTCCTTCTTTCGGTTTTTCCAGACCCGCCAGCATGCGAATGATGGTTGTTTTGCCGCCGCCGGACGGACCGATCATCACGACCATGTTTTTTTTCGCGCAGGAAAATGAAATGTCCACATCAAAATATTTTAATTTCTTTTTAAAAGAAACTTCAATACTCATGAACGCGCTCCTTCATTGAGCTTATTCACTAACAGCAAAAAGGCGTAACTGATGGGAATGAAACTCAGCGCGATCAATCCCGCGGCCTTGTAATTCATCATTTCCACGGCCTCGTAAATCGCAATCGAGGCAACCTTGGTTTCGCCGGGGATACTGCCGCCCACCATCAGCAAAACGCCGAATGCTCCGATGGAATGCAGAAAAACCAGAATGGCGGCGGCGGCAATGCCGCTGACCGAATTGGGAATAATCACCCGGAAAAACGTCGCCTTTTTGGATAAACCGAGAACATAGGCCGATTCCAGCAAACGGCGGTCTATCTTGGAAAAGGCGGCTTTCATCGGTTGCACGGCAAACGGGATACTGTAAATGATGGACGCCATCGTAATGCCGATAAACGTAAAAAGCAGCGATCCGCCTGTAAGCATCTGCCACATTTTGCCGACAAAACCTTTCGGTCCCATGAGGATGATCAGATAAAACCCGATCACCGTGGGAGGCAGCGCCATCGGCAGATAAATCAGTGCTTCCAGAAAGGATTTCCCGGAAAAACGATTGTACGCCAGAGCGTAAGCAACCGGCGCCGCGATAACCATCAAAACAACAGTCGTCACCAGCGCCAGTTTTAATGTCACATAAATTGCAAGATAATCCACTTACCGATAACCGTACTTAACTTTTATTTCCTGTGCCGCGGGAGATCGCAGATACTCCGCAAATTTCTCCGCCGCAGCGCGGTTTGTTGTTCTTTTCAGAATGCAGGCCGACTGAATAATTTCCGGCGCCTCATTCAGGACATAAAAACAGCCCTTCTTCCCTTCAGGACTGGCCGTAGCCGACAGGGCACAGAAACCGGCGTCAACCGACTCCGTTGATGCATACTGAAACGATTGTGCGATCGATTGCGCAACAACCAGTTTGCTCTGCACGTCGGTCCACATCCCGGCCTTTTCCAATGCTTTCTGCGCTGCGGTTCCGTAAGGCGCGGTCTGCGTATTGGCGATGGCCAGTTTTTTGATCTGTTCATTTTTCAGGGCATCCTGCCAGGTTTTTGCCTTACAGAATTCCTTATTGGCAGACCATAAAATCGCCTGCCCTCTGGCGTAAATAAAAGGATTATCCGCCAAGCCGTCTTTGTTGAGTTTGGCCGGTCTTTCTTCATCGGCCGATAACAACAGATCGTAGGGCGCGCCGTTGGTGATCTGGCTGTAAAGATTTCCGGATGAGGAAAAAGTGCCTTCAACTTTAATTTTGGTCTTGGCTTCGAAATCGGCCCCCATATCTTTAAAGGCTGAAATAAAGTTTGCCGCAACCGCAACGGAAATTTTTTCTTCCGCAAACGCTTGACCGGACAGCCCTGCAAAAAAAGCCACACCGATCACTGTCAATAAAATTTTTGTGATGACCTGTTTGAAATTTGATTTTTTCATGAATAAAAGATCCTCTCTTTCTGATGTAAATACGAGGGGACTCTATATTAAAAATAACATTATGTCAATAATAACATAATAAAAAATTTGTTTTTCGGGATGGCTTTTAACAGATCAATCGGATGTTGTTTCTCGGACAATAATCACTGCACAAAAAAAGTGTCCCGCTTTGAAAGCGGGACACTTTGATTCCCTATTTATTTCAGTTTCT
>ERZ795031.5284-NODE-5284-length-10434-cov-4.668369_pt1 | contig 10434 bp, 20 predicted proteins | sample MGYA00375123_ERZ795031 | MGnify/ENA primary metagenome ERZ795031 (study PRJEB30166, sample SAMN05720159) | activated sludge metagenome | isolation source: anaerobic digester from wastewater treatment plant | place: USA | collected 2015-04-21 ... | reverse complement strand
CTTTGATTGTGACAGAATTTGGAGTTTTTACCGAAAATGGCAGCTCTTTTTGTACATCAATACCAATCATTAAATACCTCCTGTATAAAAATATTTTTATATTACGATAATATATTACTTTTTTGTTATACTGTTATTGGTGATAAAATATAAAAATATTAAGATAACAAAATATTTTATGATTAAAATTATATATTTTTATAGAAAACCCTTAATTTTTCAATCAGAAAGTCCTAATCTAGTTATTTATGGTAGCACGATTATTTATGGTAGTTGACAAAATTAGATGATGCCTGGTCCTTCTTTCTTTTTTTCAGTTGTTTTTCGTGTATTTCTTTATACAATACAGAAGATGGAGAAAACCTTATCTTTTGTCTTGAAGGAATTATTACCTTTTCTTTCAATGCTGGGTTCCATCCTCTTCTACTCGGCATTTTAATAACTCCGAATTTTCCAAAACCAACTATGGTTACTGTTTCTTCTTCAGATAACGACCTTTTGATTGCATTAAATACTGTGTTAATTATCTTCTCTGCCTGTCCCTTTTTAATGCCTGCTGTATCAGCTACTTCATTTATCAAATCCTGTTTTGTCAATTGTCTCACTCCCTATTTTAAAATGAGAGATAGTAGCAATTAAAATTAATTACTATCTTAAAATGTAAGAGCTTTCTTCCCTTTATTGCCAGGGATTTGAAAGGATTGATGGCTGTAATTCCTTCTTTTGTCATAAACTCGCTATAAATAGAACAATTGTTAAAATATTTATGAAGCAGATGAACCTGGTCTTTTGTAAAAAAATCATCCTTAAAGATTAATCCCAGCAGAACAGGATAATTGTTGTCGCTATGTATGAATGAATCATCTTTATTTATTTCACCATAGTTCAAAGTATATGCTTCAAGGTGAGGGTCATCTTTTAGCATATCCTCTACTATCCCCTTCGAAAGTGTCTTCTTAACCTTCCGGTTTATCTCATAGGGCATTTCAAATAGGTCAGCCTTTTCTACAAAAAAGTAGCCATCTTCCCTGAACCATATCTTATCTACCCCTATAACAATCTCTTTCTGAAAGCTTTCCATAAGGACAGGGTAATACCTTTCCCTATATCTGATTATAACAGCGTTTCTTCTTTTTACACCAAGACCATCCAGGCAGGAAAAAGCCTCCTCAATAGTATTGAATCCTTCTGGACCGCCAAAATATATTTCTTTGCCATCCAGATCAACCAGGGAACGAAGCTGAGTCATATCGTTTATAATCATAGTTTGTACCTCCTTATAATGTATTACTTACGATTGAAATATTGTTTCATGATGCAGTAATATTTCTTGGTAAAAAATTAGAAAAATTATCTTCTCAAAAAAAAATTAAAAAAAGTTGCTACGGAAAAAGTTTGACTATATAAAACAGGCGATACTCAGGAAGTAATATATAAGTATATAATAGTTAGTAGGTCACGAAAGATTCCATTTACACCCTCACGCACAGTTATCCCTGTTTAGCAGAATAGTGTCTCCTATTCAGCAACAATAGGATTATAAGGTACTGTGTGTGTTAGATGCCCCTGTTGGCATCGGAGGCTGCTCGTCTGTCCCGGATGAGCATTTATTCTAAGAGGCATGGGAAGTGAAGCGCGCTTTAAGTGCTCGTGACGAACCTAAAAACCTTATTTTGCCAGTGGGTGAACTATGCCCATACGTTAGAGAGACTCCTTAAGTTGTCTAAAAGGCTGTTAGATGGCAAGCTGTTGATTAAAGGATTATTTATTAGATAAGGATAAATCCATAGCCTCAACGCTTTTGATGATATTATCATATAATGATGTCTCAATTGCAAGCACAACATGCTAAATTTATTTGCTTTTTCTTCTTGACATTTATAGACCTTCATAGCAAAATTCTACATATAAGGAAATACGTATATTAATTGTTAGGTCAAGAAAGGAGGATAAACAATGAAAACAATCTCAGTCGTATGGGAAGGCCCTTTCACCTTCGATAAGGTTATTACCCAATACAACCTCGACGATGACGAGAGGTGCGACTTTGGGCTCTACCAAATCTATGGACCGCACGAGCTATACTCGAACAAAAAGCGCCCAGAAACCGACAAGATTTTGCTCTACATCGGCATGACTATATCAGGCAGTGCATTCTCTGGCAGGATTTCAAAGCACGGTTTCTGTCATAGGCCGGAGTATGAGATTTATCTCGGGCGTATTGAAGGCCCGCAATACGACCATAACGTTAAAGATTGGGAAAGCGATGTGCAAGACGCGGAAAAGCTACTGATCAACAAGTACACTCCCCCCTACAACGGCTGCAATACTGGCGATCTGACGAAAGAGCAACTCAACTCTTTCGAGTCGGTCGTTATTAACCAGGGAAAGAGAATGGATCTGGACCATGAGGTTGCGTCCATAGATGTCATCTATGAAATTGGCTAACAACCGCATCCACACGGACCGGCGTTCCGCCGGCCGGTGATGCCCACGTTATGCTGCAAATCAAAAGGAGAAATATATGCCACACGGACATGTCAGGGGTCTTTCCCAATTCTATGCTGATGGCCTTGAGCGTATGGAAATCGTAATAGACAAACACAATGCCCCACCACTTTCTTACCAAGACAATCTACGAATACCCATTACGCTGCAGGTGGGTCCTAAACAATACGAAGCTGGACTTAGGACAACTCCGAATATGCCTGTTGTTTGGATTTCGCCAGATCTAAGAGACAATCATGGCAGGAAAGTGAGCCTTGCTCGTGTGCTTACAGACAACGGATTTACAAAGAACCAGCGGATTTATCTTGAGGTTAACGTTCCTGTCGTAAGCATCCTCCCCTTTTATCTTTAATGCCTTTACCTGTTGCCACTTATACATGCTTATCACCCCTTTTTTACCTCCTTACTTTTTTAGAAGGAGATTATAGTATTTTAAGGGGTCAATTTTAAATGACAATCAGTGGTCAATTCTATTTTACAATCTACAGGAAAGGGTATAAAAATGTCTATGAAGGGAAAAATCTAAGGGTTAGGGGGTTATGCAAAGGTCTTGACATGTAAAAATCAAGCACTACAAACATTTTGCGTAAAACGCCCTTGTAAAACCGTATTATAGCCAAAACACGATTCTGTGAGAGGAGGGGCTATGGAAAGTAGAAGAGGATTTTTACGGTTAATTCTCAGCGCTGTTGGCTGTCTGGGCGCGGGAAACGGAAAAGTATTTGGTGGCGATAAGCGTTTAAACGGGCAGGAAATGATGGGTTCAAATAGATGGTGGCTTAGGAACATTTTCTGTCAGTTTGATAATGAGCAGTTGAAGCAGGCAGTAGATCGGTGTGCTAAGGAAATTGATTGCACAATTTTTTATGGAGAAAAAGAAAGTATCGACATTTGCGCTGTAGGTTCATTCATAAAAATAGTCGACAGAAATATTGTCGGCCACGGTGTTTGGAACGAGTATATTGAAGGCATCGATTCATCGGGTGGTGATGTTCCTTGCATTATAGTTGACGATATATACGATTTGCCGCTTCCTAAATGCCAGTATGTCTGTCAATTGAACTTGAAAAATCCGAAGAATGTTCAAAAAATAGTACAATCTGTAAAGCAGATGAGAAAGATGATGGACAAGAATGTTCCTGATCTTTTTGCGAGACAAATCACGGAGGCACTATGAAATGGTTTGAAGAAAAGGGTTTTCTAAGGTGTGGCATTGCCTGCTCAGTACTGACTGGTTTCTGCAAACTGGTTTCGTTTTGTTTTAGTCGGTATGACTCATCGGCAGAATGGCATAGGGCAATTCTCTGTCTGACATGCAACAGCCGTTTAAATCAACATGCAAAGAAATGTGCAAGAAGAATAGGGTATAATTTCTTGGACACAGTTCAAGAACCCGCTCTATTGAGAGATTGCTATCGCGATATTACCATTATCGATAAGAATATATTTTCTACTCGCTTCTGGCAACAATACGTCTATGTACAGAAACATACCCACAAAGATTCGGACAAGAAGCTTTTGATAATTGTTGACGCCCCCAAGCCGCCTGAGCTTCAAACGACCGAATCACTCGTGGTTAAAGTTTTCCGCATAGACTATTCAATGTATGACATAATCGAAACAATTAGGGTATTTGTTCTTTATTCATTGTTAATGTCCATAAACCGATAGATTAGGGTAAGTTCCTGTAATTGAGAGCAAAATGAAAGAAAAGGAGATTCTATAAGAAACATGATATGTTCCGCACGGACAAAAGAACTTGAGCGCTTGTATGCGATTGCACTCAGCATCGGCCAAAACTACGCAATCCTGCCTGACGTCCCTGTCACAGCCTTTATGGCAATGGTAGGCAATGAATATAAGGGCGAACTTATGGTGGTCGGCAGAGCGGTGAATGGTTGGACGAGAGGATGGCGACCGCAAGAACTTAACGACCTTGTGCTATGATGCTTTTAGTGGACACCAAAGTTGATGTAAAATATAAAGACGGAGGTGTCATAATGGAGAAGATTCCAAAGGCAGTATTTACAGAAGAATTCAAGGAAGAGGCAGTAAAGATGGTGACAGAAGGTGGATTATCCATATCTAAAACAGCTCTAAGATTATCAATCCCCAAATCAACCTTAGCCTACTGGATCAAAATAGCAAAAGAAGGCAAACCTTCAGCTACTTCTAAAAAGCGGACTTCGGTTACCCAGGAACAAATGGAACTTGCCAGGCTTAAAGCGTGAGAATGCAGAGCTGAAGATGGAGCGTGATATATTAAAAAAAGCCGCAGCGTACTTTGCAAAGGAGTCGCTGCCAGGTACGCGGTCATAAAGGCAATGCGGCTCACCTATCCCATACCTATTCTCTGCCGTGTATTGGAGGTATCAAAAAGTGGCTATTATGCATGGCTTAATCGTAAGCCCTCAAGACATGCCATAGAAGAGCTAAGGCCTGAGATTGAGATAAAGGCAGCCCACAAGAGAACCCGTGGCACCTTTGGACCTGAAAGATTACAGAAATACCTTTTATCCTATGGCATTAAAGTTGGTATCTGTCGTATAAGAAGGTTGAGAAAGACACTTGGTATAAGATGTAAACAGATAAGAAAATATAAGGCCACAACAGATTCTCATCATACACTGCCTATATCAGATAACCTTCTTAAACAGAACTTTGAGGTCTCATCCCCTAATAAGGTATGGGTAAGTGATATCACCTACATCCCTACAGATGAAGGTTGGCTTTATCTTTCAGCCCATAAAGACCTCTTTAACAGTGAGATTGTAGGGTATGCAGCAGGGTCAAGGATCACAAAAGAGATCACAACACAATCCCTTTTAATGGCAATCAAAAGAAGGCAACCAGAAGGGGGCCTTATTCATCATTCTGATAGGGGGAGCCAGTACTGCTCTTCCGAATATATGAAGATGCTCAAGCAGTTCGGTATGATACCCTCTATGAGCAGGAAGGGCAACTGCTTGTGATGTTGCACCTATGGAGAGCTTCTGGGGAACATTAAAAAATGAGCTTATCTATCAGAAGAGATATGCTACAAGGGAAGAGGCAATAAGAGAGATTACTGAATACATAGAAATATTCTATAATAGAGAGCGTATACAGGAGAAGTTGGGGTATCTATCTCCAGCTAACTATATGAGACAATTTTATGAGATGAGGAAGACGGCATGAGAATATTGTTCGTGTCCACTATTGACAGGCTGTTGACATCAGGGATCAAGATCATCTTGTCTGATGCGCCGGCTGAAAAGTTCAAAGAATTTGCAAAGTCGGTCGAGGAAAACGTGCTGATGCTGCGCCTTTCGAAAAAGCACATGGTGGGAAGAGACCTCGGAAATCTCTAGCCGTCGCCATCTTTGAAATATCGAAGGGCTGCATGATTATGAAATCGCAATAACTAAAAACTTGAACATCGAGTAAAAGGTAAGGATAAGGCCAAGGATATCAGGGGCATTGTGGATTCTGGTCAGATTGACGGTTGGTTGTTCTGGTCCTCTATGTTCAAGCTCATCTGGTTGATAATGATATTCTCTATACTGATAACTAAAGCTTAAACTGGGAGCTTCTTTTTTTGACCAGTCTCTTTTCCTGCTCATTGTAGTTTATTGATATTCCGTATTCGATGGGGACAGGCATCGTTTGAGCACTTATATATGGTTACTTCCTTTCTCTGTTTCCAGGTAAAGAGGGCATGCTGGCAGTAAGGACCGTAGTATCTGGTCTTACCATGGCGGAATCGTTTTTCCTGTTGAAAGAGTTCTCCGCAGACCTTGCACAGGAGTTGGAACCGTTTCTTTCCATCGTTGTAGTAGAGATAGGTATGGGGTGCCTGGCAGGAAGGGCAGCGGGTATGTTCAGGAACACGAGGAGAACTGGCTCGGTATTTTACCGGGGATAAAGGTCTTCTATGCTTCTTCTCATAGGAGGTAAGGAGGTCTTGCCAATCATGGGACGGTATAGGTTCTTTCTTCACGCGCTGTGGTTGTGTAAGAGGAGCTTTAGGATCAACATAGAAGTTTCTATAATTGGGATGCTTCTCTTTGAAATCGTCTTTTGGTTTTACCTTATGGATTACGCTCTTCGAGGACATCAAGAAGGCCTGCAATAATCTGCTCTATTTCTTTCCTTGTGAACTTAGAGCATATCCAGATGATGAAACGGGCGACATATGGGCTTGCCTCCAGTATGGCTTTTCAACTATATAAACCCTACTTCGGTAGGGGGAGGCAAGTCCTTTTAAAAAAATATATGAGAATTAAAGAAGTTTTTGGCAAAAGTGTTAAAAACTTTTGACAAAACGAGAGATTAGGTTTTGTCAGGTATTAAATGAAAATAATATCAATATTTTCGTAGCTACTTTATCTCCTGTAAATCTTATGTTTAAGCTTGTATTTCCTTGCTTTGCTGGTAATTAACAGGGGGGGAAGTTCTGCTGTAAAAACATCTAAAATCCTGCTTCGGGAGATGTTCCGCTCTAAACTCCATGCAAGTTTCTAACCGGACAACAAACAATATAAAAGACAGGTAAGTTCCTTATCTTTGTGGTATAATTATTAAGAAATACCGCCAGGAGGTAAGAAGATGGAAACAAAACTGAAAATGATTTATTGGAAAGGCGATAAATTTTGGGTAGGCAAATTGCTTGAACATCCGGAAATAATGACTCAAGGCGAAACCCTCGAAGAACTCGAAGAAAACATGAAAGATGCGTATATGCTCATGACCATGGAGGATGTTCCTGAAAATCACGAAGTGAGAGAATTTGCCCTGAACCTATGAAGAGAAAAGAACTTATCAAGAAAATCACTTCCAGTGGTTGCGAACTTGTAAGACATGGCGGATGCCACGACCTTTACAGGAACCCCAAAACGGGTAAAAAACAGCCCATTCCAAGACACGATGAAATAGATGAACGTCTTGCAAAGCATATTATCAAAGAGCTGGCATAAGCACTCCAAAGGATGCGGTATAGCTTCCGCACCTGTGAGTTCAGTCGTTATGTAGTCCAGACCTATAGATATTTTGAAATAAAAGGAATATTCATTATGCTTACTCCCCAGCAGTTTCGTGTTAATGAAGCATGGATAGCCGTCAGAATTAATGAAGAGTTTTTATTTGTAAAGGATGAACCTTACGACATCTATGTACTCATGGATGCAGCCAGTGCTTATGTATTTGGACATGTATTGTCACGGGTAGTTGATGAAGCTCCAAACGAAAAAGACGTTAAAGCTCTTTTCAGAAAGGCATGGAAGGTTAAAAATCAATGGGCTGAAAAGCTAATAATTACAGAAAATTCTACTGCTCATGATGTTTTTATAAAACAGGCAGCAAAAAATGGCCTCTCTATTAAAGTAGTTCCATTATCAGATTTAGAGCCAATTGTAGGCCCCTTAATAAAATCATTTGCCTCTGGCTTTTTTGGAAAAACCACATAAAAAGATGCTTAACTGGTATAATAACCTTCTATGAGCAGGAAGGGTAACTGCTATGATAATGCACCTATGGAGAGCTTCTGGGGAACATTAAAAAATGAGCTTATCTATCAGAAGAGATATGCTACAAGGGAAGAGGCAATAAGAGAGATTACTGAATATATAGAGGTATTCTACAATCGGCAAAGACGACAGAAAAGACTTGGGTACCTATCGCCTGTTGCCTATTTAAGACAGTTTGTTATGTTGAAGGATGCGGCATGAAGATGTTTTGGAATCCACTATTGACATCAGAGGTCAGAGATTTTGCCCCCCTGCTTTGGAAAACCGGCAGAACTGTCCGCTTGTATTCACGCGATTTGGTATGGTGTTCACTCAGTCCAAAAACGGAACCTGATGTCCAAACATTCATGAAATTCATCGTGAGCGAAGGAAAAGGGGTTAGATCATGACGAAAAAACAGAGGACATTAGTCCAGCCATTATTTGCAAAGGCAGAATCGATACCATCTCTCAAAGTTCGTAAGGTCGGCATAGTGACGCGGGATTATCGAACTAAGTTCTCCAATGGATACAGGGATTTCAGTCATACATTGTCACAGGTACTGAGGCTACTTGATGATGATGGGTGCGATACCGTTCTATTTTCATTGTTTAGCATTATTCCACGGAAAGGATATGATCCGCGTAGTGCTTTTAATCACCTCAAAAACATAAAAGCCATCCTGCTTGAAGAGTTTCAGGATGGAGAAACTCGAGAGGCTGGACGCTATGTCATTTATTACCGTACCGCATCAGACTGGAAAGAGTACGAGTTTTACCAGGTATTCGGAACCATTACTGGTATGCCTCAAGTAGGAATGGACAACTTCGTAAAACATGAAGTATCTAAACGTATTATGGGCAATTGTTGCGTACTGCTTTGTGGAGAGACAAACGGCGTCAAGTATTCAAAAGCCGATAAAAAAATACACGATACATTTGGATTACGGAAGACAATTCCCCGTAATGTCAATGTCATCCTTAACCCCATTCATGATCGTATGACACGGTTTGAGATGAAGCTCAAAAGGGGATTTCTATCCGAAAACAATCGGTGGGTAATTTCTATTTGGAACAAAGGCAAGCAGGACAAAAACGGAAAGGTTAAAGATGGGCCTAACCCTGCATGGACTGTTTTTTTCAATGGCAAGGAGAAAAAGGCTTCAAGTGTTCAGAATAATCTTGGGGTAGAAATTGGAGTATTGGACATCAAAGGGGCATAACAACCGCATCAACTCGGACTGGCAATTCCACTGCGCTCCATTGCCAGCTGGTTATGCGAAGCGTTATGCCACTAAAAAAGAGGATATACGATGAACTACGAAAAATATGATGAAGAATGTAAACGGATAAGAAAAGAAAATAAGAAACTGATTTCTGATTTTAAAACGTGGCTCTTTACCAAAAGGCTATCACAAAAAACAATTGATAAACACACTTCAAGCGTGGATTTCTATATAAATGAATTTCTGTTATACGAAGATGCCATTGAAGCAAAAGACGGCGCTGGAGAAATAGGGTTGTTTTTAGGATATTGGTTTATCAAAAAGGCAATGTGGGCAAACAAGAGTGCAATTAAGGAAAATGCCGCAAGCCTGAAAAAGTTTTACCAGTATTTGTATGAAGATGGCAAGGTATCTGAAGAAACCTTCTCAGCAATGAAAGAATCGATAAAAGAAGATATGCCGGAATGGCTTGCAACGATGGAGAGATATGATGATCCAGATATTGAAGACATGGAAGAAGCCTGAGGGGATTTGATATAGCTAATCACTTCCCCTGACTGGGAATTCTCTTGCGCTCCATTCCCACCAGGTTACCTTAGCTACTCGGCTTGAGCCAACAAATAGAGGAACCTGAACATGAAGAAAGGTGAAAAACATGGCAGCGTGGAGGGCAACGTTCGATCACAGAGGTAAAACATGGCAGAATACGGTGAATGGAATCTTAAAGGGGCAACGCTCAGTGATGTCCCGGCAAAGAAGGAATATGGAGTTGACAGTGACTTCATTGCTAAAGGCATACGCACAGGAAAGCTTGAATACCGTGAAGGGTCAATATGGGGCAATCCATATCTTAGGCTTTTGAGAAGACAGCTTGAGAGATACATCGCCGAAGAGTTTGGAAATGATCGTTTATTGAGCGTCAGGAGACAGATAGAGCTTCGTAAAATCAAGAAGGAAATTGCCAATCTGAAAAAGAGACTGAATGAACTTGAGGCCAGGAGAATGGAACTTGAGAACCAGCCAGAGAAAGAATAGGCTGGACAAATGCTTTACCGTGGTGGCACCGCTCAGACCTGCCGTTAGGCAGGTGAAAGGAATGACAGCGAACCGATTCAATGAAGGGAGGATGAAAAAGAGGACGCAGCCAAACCTTAAACAGCAAGGTAGCATGAATAAGAAGAGAAAGTGTTCAAAAGCACTTGAGGGGTATATGCCCCT
>ERZ795031.5281-NODE-5281-length-10435-cov-11.583719_pt1 | contig 10435 bp, 4 predicted proteins | sample MGYA00375123_ERZ795031 | MGnify/ENA primary metagenome ERZ795031 (study PRJEB30166, sample SAMN05720159) | activated sludge metagenome | isolation source: anaerobic digester from wastewater treatment plant | place: USA | collected 2015-04-21 ... | reverse complement strand
CCCCGACCATACTCGTCCCATGGAGGCGTTTTGTGGATGAAAGTTCCTATACGCCAAGATCAAGCTGATCTCGACCCTGCTTGGAAAGGTCGATCGAGTCCTGATCGGCGGCGCCATGGCCTACACTCTTTTGAAGGCGAAGGGTGTCGAAGTTGGAAAAAGCCTCGTCGAGGAGGACCAGGTCGCGGAGATGAAGGCCCTTCTGGACAAGGCCGGTGACAAGATCATGCTGCCTGTGGACCATGTCGCGACAGACGATTTCGCTGCCGGTTCGCCAGTGGTCGTTTCAGATGTGAACATTCCGGCGAATCTGCTGGGAATGGATATCGGCCCGGCGACCATAAGGCTGTACGGCGATGAAGTCCGCAAGGCGGGAACCATAGTGTGGAACGGTCCGATGGGTGTCTTCGAGAAGCCGGAATTCGCGGCCGGCACCAGGGCGATCGCAATGGCGGCGGCAGATGCCACGTCGAACGGGGCGATCAGCGTTATCGGTGGCGGTGACTCCGCTGCTGCGGTCTCGCAGATGGGCCTCGACGATCGCATGACGCACATCAGCACCGGTGGCGGAGCCTCCCTGAAGTACCTCGAAGGAAAGGCGATGCCGCCCATCGAGGTCCTGGACAAGGTCTGACCTCGACGCAATCCCCAACCGCCCCGCTAAAATTCGGGTACAATTCGAGTCCATGAAAACAAAAACAAAATTCGTTCTGTCGGCAGTTTCCCCCGAGCAGTTTCCCGAGACCGATCGACCCGAAGTGGCCTTTGTCGGGCGCTCGAACGTCGGAAAGTCGAGCTTGATAAACATGCTTGTCGGAACGGCGATGGCGAGGGTTTCGTCGCGGCCCGGCATGACCACCGCGATTAATTTCTTTGAGATCGAGGTTGCCCGCGACAGGGGGCCGTTCATTCCGATGATGCTGGCTGATCTGCCCGGGTACGGTTTTGCCCGCGTTTCGAAGAAGGAGTCGGCTGGCTGGTCGTCATTCATCGACCCTTATCTGGCCGGTCGCGACAACCTGCGAGTGGTCATTGTACTGGTCGATTCAACGATCCCCGCACAGGCCAGCGACATAGCGATGGTTGAGTGGCTGCGCGGGGCGGGGCGTCGTTTCATCCTGGTGGGAACCAAGTCCGACAAGCTTTCCCCCAGCCGCCGCCAGTCCGAGATGAAGAAGCTTGGCGCCCAGTTCGGGAGTGACATCCTCGCCGTCAGCGCGCGAACCGGTGACGGCATCGAAGACCTGTGGCGGTTAATCCTGAAATTGTGACGGGGACTATTCCTGTCGCGGCTCAATACTGATTATGCGGCCAGCCGAGTAGGCGGCGAACTCGGGCGCGTACATCGGCTGGATGGTCGCGGGAGCTGCCTTGAAGTCGCCTGCCAGAGCCGCGCGGATACTGTATCTGAACGTGTATTCACCCCTGGGCAGACTCTCGAAGAAGAAGTTTTCGCCGCTGTCCCTGACCTCTTCATACCACGAGATCCCGAAATTCCAGTTGTAACCGGACACCGACTTGACCGGCTCGAAGCCGGCCGGTCGCGGATCGCGCAGGTGCACGTACTCCACCGGTTCACCGCTGCGAATCGAGATCTGGACCTCGACTTCGTCGCCGGGACTCACCGCCGTCGATTCAGTTATCGGCTCAAGCACCGGGCCGGAAGTGGTCTTCTTTTTCAGGAAGTACTTCCTGTCGATTTTCAGGAGGTCGCCGTCACCCTCTTCGGGAAGTTTCTCGGTCGAGAAGTGCCATGTCGCGGACGCAAGCGCCCATCCCGGAGTCTCCTTCGTGAAGGACACCGTCGACATCTCCGATTCGTCGACGTCCGGCCCGTCGATAACCATCTGGCCGCGGGTCTCGCCAGATTTGAGCGGGTCGAAATCGAAACGTGCCGTGCGATCTCCGGCCTTCACGTCGATGATCTCGCGGACACCAAGTTCGTTCTGCGCCGCAAGGTGATGCGCCAGCGCGTAAAGGACCTCGGCGGTCGCCCTGGTGGACTTCCAGTGATTAAGCTTCTTGTTGATGAACAGCCACAGCACCAGTTCGTCGATCGCGTTGCTGTCCGGGTCGATCTCCTCAAGGGTCCTGACTGCCCTCGCGTGGTTTTCGATAGTGTCGTTGTACCACAGCCACGATCGATCCTCGGGCGCCCAGAACATGCCGCGATCCTTTTCCGTCCTGGCGGCGTCCATCACCGAATCCCACACCAGTTGCGCGTCGGCGGTCCTTTTCGCGCGATGAAGCGTCATAGCCAGCATCGACTTCATGCCGACCGACATCTTTTTCCAGTTCTCGAAGGACAGCTTCAGCAGTTCCGCCTGCTCCTGCGTGGTAAATCCGCCCCACATCTCCTGCGGCAGGTTCGACAGGACCCACCCCAGGAATGTCGCGTTGCCCCAGTCATTCTTGACCCAGTCCGGGTGTTCACGCTTCATCCGAAGGAACCATTCGTGCGTCCAGGACATCGCGTTCGAGACCATCCCGGTCGGGATCTCCACGCCGAATTCCATAGCTCTGGACATGCCTGCCACCACGTAGAGCGTCATCCACTGCGAGGGCGGTCCGCCCGGGAACCACGGGAATGCGCCGTCGTCGTGCTGCATCTTTTCCAGCTTTGCCAGGGCGTCGTCCTTCGTCCGCTTTGCGACCGCCGGATCCAGAACCTTGAAGAAACGCGAACTGCCTTCACCCGTCGATTCGCGCAACCATGGCGTTTCCTCGAGCGCCAGCTTGCGGTTGGGATCCTTGCGATCCCATGCCTCGAACTGGGTGTCCCTGGCATCGGCCGCGCGTTTCGCCATCGCAGCCACGCCAGGATAACGGTCGAACAGGCTTGAGACTATCCCGGTCGACACGAAGCGGTTCAAGGTCTGTTCCGCGCATTCGTACGGGTATTCGGTCAGATAGGGCAGGGCCGAAAGAATGGACATGAAAAGCTGGCCATCAACCGTGACGACCAGTTTTTCGTTCACGCGCGTCGGATCCTTGTCGTTCATGTCCTTGAATTCGACGGTGCGCGCATCCTTTCCGTCTTTACCGCGAAGGGTGACGAATCTGGACTGGGCAAGGTGATAGCGTCCCGGCAGTATCGGAACCGGGCGCAGTTCACCGTCGGACAGTGAATCCGACCTGGCGACGATTCTGAAGGAAACGGAGCCGGGTTTCGATGGAGCCTTCACCTTGAAGTAGACGGTCGTGTCACCCTTGGGCGGGCTGGAGAAATTCGCTTCCTTCCGGTCCGGTTCAAACGACGAGGTCACGTCGGCGCCGGTCACGGAATCCTCGATCCTGATGGAGACAGAGCCGCTGAGCTCCCTGTCGGTCGTGTTCGCCACGACCGCCGTCACCACCACGACATCGCCCTCGCGCATGAAGCGCGGCAGGAAAGGCTTTACCATCAGATCCCGCGACGAGATGACGCGGCCTTCTGTCCGTCCGGAACGCATGTCCTTTGTCGACGCGCTGGCCAGAACCTTCCATGTAGTAATCGAGTCTGGAACCTCGTATTCGAGCGTGGTGACGCCGTCGACGCCGGTCAGCAGGTGCGGCATGAAGAAGGCGGTCTCGGCGAAATTCGACCTCACGTCTGTTCCGGCCTGTGCCGGAGCCGCCTTGTCTCCATCCTGATTTGTCGGGCCATTCGCCGCGACCGAGGGTGCTGCCTCGGCCGCCTTGGCCGCCTTGGTCCGAACCAGACCGTCTTCCTGTTCCGCACTGTCCGACATTACTTGGTTTATAGGCGCCGGGGCACTGGCCGTCATCCTGCCGGCCCCACCGGTCATCATCGTCTGTGCGTAACCGATATCGCGCCTGCCCCAGTGCCTGCGCCAGACATCGAGGTACACAAGACCGTCCGGCTCATAGCTGACAACCGAGACGTACTTGACCTTGAAGCCGTCGTGCTGCGTGTACAGCCCCGATGCCATCGTCAGGTTGTCGGAGATATTGATTCTGTATTGAATCCCGGGCCACAGGCGCATCATGTCAGGAACCGAAAGCGGCGCCAGGTCGTCCAGCGACCGGTCGTACATCCACGCCAGCACCTCGGCGGCGGGAACCGGACGTCCCGACGGGTCGGCGACCCTGAACGAGATCGTCTCGCGCCCGCCGGGGGTCACCTTGTCGCGGAATTTGTCGATCGACACCTTCAGCAGCCGATCGGACCAGGGAACCGACACGTGAACGACCTGACTCAGGTTCTGGTAGTCCCGGTAGGCCATCAGATTGAACTGGAGACCGCCACGCGCGGCCCTGTTCACTTTGTAGTTGATGATCTCGGTGCCCGATCCAAGCTTGAGTCTTCGCGTCTCGACCAGCCCCGAGCGATCGCTCACGTTCAGGATCGCGTGCTGGCCCTTGAAGGCGGAACCCACGGCCAGCCTGATAGTGTCGCCCACTTCATACGAATCGGCCTGAGCCTTCAGCAGTATGGGGAGCGTCGTAGGGGCGGTGGGAGAAACCACGTTGAAGTCGAACGACCCGGACCAACTCTGACCGTACTGATCCTTGACCGTGTACCTGAGGCGCCAGAAACCGTTTTCAAGCGCGCCGAGAGTCAGATCGGCGCTGCCGCCGTCGCCGACATCGAGCGTGCCGGCAGCCCTCCTTGCGCCATCCGGTCTCATCCGGACCATTTCGTCCGGAGAATAGCTGTTGGTCCGATCGTAGTAACTGTCGAAGTCACCCCTGAACCCGGGGAATCCGACAGGCGCGTTTTGAACATCGGAGGGAAGCTGGGGTTTTTCGGGATCGGCTATCCTGAACAGTTTCCAGTCGACCTTGCCCGGGGCCGGGTTGCCGTTCAGATCCATCCTGGATACGGACACATCGACCGGCTTGCCGGCATCGAAGAATCCCTTCTGCGTGCTGGCAAGTGCCTTCACAGCGGCCCAGCCCATGTTGAAGGCTCTGGACGTCGAGTGAGTCTCGCCCGCCTCGTCGGTCACGTCCACGTCCACAACGAACACGAATTCCGGGATATCGTCGCCCTGAGGCTTTTCGCCGGCCTCGGCCAGGAAATCAACCTTGAACACACCCTTGTCATCGGTCTGCTCGACACCGGTGGCGATCACCTCGGTTCTGGCCTGTCTGTACCAGCACCACCAGGGCCAGCGTTCCTGGCGCTGAACCTTCCAGGAGACCCTGCCCCCCGATACCGGCAGACCGAAGAAGTAATCAGCCTTGCCGGACACCACGGCCCTGCTGTTCAGGCGCAGACCTTCGGGGCTGTCCACCTCGACCGTGAATGACGGGACACGGTACTCTTCGATCCTGACCATCGTGGATGCGGACTGGTTGACCTGTATGCTCCAGGCCCCGAGCATCTTGCCCTGCGGGATCTCGAACTCGTCCGATCCCGAACCCCACGCATTGGTCTTCACGCGTTTCGACGCGACGACTTCGTAATTGGCGTCGCGTAGTTCCACAATCGCGTTTGCCCCGTCCACGGGCGACCACGGAACGTCGGTATCGGAGTTCCTGGTGAATTCCTGAACCTTGAAGAGAATCTTCTGGCCCGGACGGTAAATGCTGCGATCGGTGTAGATCAGTGTCTGTCGCTTTGTGACGCCGTATCTCCAGACGTTGCCGAAATTGTACGGGGTGTTCATCGGCCACGTAAGTCCGCCCTGGTCCACGACGCCAAGGATTCGGCGTCCGTTCACTTCGTTGATCTTTATCCTGGCTTCGCCGAACTGATCGGTGACCGCGTCGGCAAGTTTGTTCAACGCCGCCTCGCCTCTTTGCCAGGAGACCGAGAAGAGTCGGATTCTTGCGCCTGCGATCGGACTTCCGAATTCGCCGTCAAGCACGCGTATCGTGCGGTCCTGACGCGACTGATCGAACTCCGTGACGACAATCGGCCCGTCCAGGTACACCAGGATGTTCTGGATGACGTTGTCCTCTTTTGAGAATTCACGGTTTGCCGAAAGCTGTATCACCCAGGCGCCTTTTTCTTTGATGGGTGGCGCCAGTCTGAGCGTATGGTCGCGGAAGTTGCCGGGATCGGTGACCGCGATGTCCCAGGTCAGATCGGGTTTCTGAAGGGATGTGGTGTTCCGGAAACTTTCGATGATGGCGTTCTGGGGATCCCTGACCTTCGGGCCGGACAGTGCCTTGCCGTAGTCAACCTTCCAGGCCTTGAACCAGAGGTGGTCCACGTTTCTGACCGAGACGGAAATGAACTCCTGCCCCGGTCTGGCGTTGGCGCGGGATGAAAGAGACCCTATCTGACGCGCCTCGATCTGGGTCACGAGATTCCTGCATCGGCTGGCCCCGTCCGAACCCGGTCGGCCCTTCACGCATTCGAGAGCTATCCTGCGGGCATGTATCTGGCTGTCGTCCTTATCGACATTGCGGGTCATGTCGGCAAGCACATACATGCCCTCGGCCCACCAGTCGAAGTCTGGTTTTACCGCCAGGCGCTTCGTAAGCCATTCGATCAGGTAGGTATTCCATGCCGGAAGGGAACCGGAATGAGAGGACAGGGTATTTGTCAGCACCAGCCGGGCGTCGAAGGCCGAATCCGTCAGACCACGGGATTCCTTGAGGGCCTGGTGATCCCTGAGGATCAGCGAAAGGGTTTCCAGCGGGTGGTTTTCCGCGGGGGGCGCCGACAGTGGCGCGCGGGCAGCCGGCGCCATCAGTTTTTCGATGTCCAGCCTCCAGAGTCCGTTCGACTCCGCCGGAGTCCACAGGGACGAGTCGGCCAGCTTGTCGGCCAGCATGTAAGCGACCGAGTCCGCGAGCGTCCCGCGTACCTTGTCCGGGTATGTGTCCGGCCTGACAAACTCTTTTACTGTCTCGATCCGCACGTCGACAAGGGCGTCCCTCCAGCTCCAGAGTTCAAAAAGGATGGACATGACGCGGTCGGAGATCTGGTCCGCGGACCAGGTCCTGACATCCTTCAGGTCCGCATCCTCACGGGTCGGGCGCTGATTGATTTCCCAGGAATAGAAGCCCTTGTACTGGTTGAGGGATTCGGCCAGATACAGTCCCAGCAGGGTCCTGGAAACCAGATCCTGCGGCCACGTTTCGACACTGCCGATCAGATGGTTGACCGCGTCTTCGTTGCGATTCAGCGAAATCTCAAGACCGACGCGACGGATGAGCGCCCTGACCTGTTCCGGCGCGTCGCCCTGCTGTCTGGCCGCGGTGACGATTTCCTCGACAATCTGCAGGGCTGACTGGTACTTCTGTTCATCGACCAGCCGGTCTACGTCTGCCCAGGTGGCGGCCCGATCCTTCTCCCACGCCGCTGCGCCAAGCGAAGGCGGCACCACGACGACCGGTCCGTCGTCCTGGCTTTGAAGCACGCTCGAAGGGGCCATGCTGCCCGAGCACGCGCACACCAACAGCATTGATCCGGCCAGCAACCTGATTTTCATGACTTCCTCACTGGGTAGGTAGCGTCAGTTTTCGTCAGTTGTCTCGTGAGTCCGCGCGGACGGCGAGTTCAGAAGCCTGGCCGCCGCAGCGATCAGGTCTGTCGACCTGTAGGGCTTTTGAATCACAAGACCCTGTATATTTAACATGTATTCGTTCTTCAGGAGATCCGAACTGTAGCCGCTGCAAAAAAGAACCGGCAGTTCCGGTCGGTACTGGCGCAGTTCATCAGCCACCTGCCGACCGTTAAGTCCAGGCATGATCACGTCGGTGATCAGCAGATCGATTCTTTCGGGATCGGCGTTGAACACTGAGAGCGCCTCGTTTCCGTCTGCCGCCTCGATCACGTCGTATCCGGCCATTGAGAGCGCCTTGGCGGTCAATCTGCGGACCGGTGCGTCGTCCTCAACGACAAGGATGGAATGCCTGCCGTTATGGTGAATCCTGGCGTCGCCGCTCGAAAGCCGGTTACCGACAGCCAGCGGGGGTTCGGAGCCGGTCACGGCGGTGACAGCTGCCGGAGCTGCCTTGAAGTAGAGAGAGACGGTCGTTCCCAGGTCGGGAGATTCGTGCAGATTGAGACTGCCGCCGACCGAGGCGAGCATCTGCGCGACCGTCGCATTGTCGGCGCCATCATGGTCCTGGGGTTCACGTCCCCAGCCGGTAGTGTTGGTCGAGATCGATAGCTTTACATAGTCGCCGGGTTCCAGATCACCCATCGGCCAGTCGGGATCCACCGTCACCGCGGTTGTCGAGAGTGCCACGACTCCGCCCTCGGGCAGGGTTTCCTTCAGTCTCAGCACCAGCCGAAGCACGATTCGCTCGACGACGCCCGGGTCGGACAGCGCGTGAGCCATCTCGTGCTGAGGATGGAAACGAACAACAATATCCTCGCCAAGGACCCGTCGCGCGAGCCCTATGAACCTGCGGACAACCTGGTTCAACTCGCATCGCGTGCTGTTGAGCGAGTCGGGACTGCAGAAAGCGAGCATCTGGCGCACCAGTTCGTCAGCCTTGACCGCGGCGCCCTGGATCTGGCCGATGTCGTCAAGCATCAGGGCTGAAGTACTCTTCTGGCCGTCATTCAGATCCTGCAGCACTATGTCGGTGTAACCCATCACAATCTGAACAAGGTTCGCGAAGTTGTGCGCGAATCCCGCGGTCAGCCTTCCTAGTGTCTCCATCTCGACCGATCTGGTCGAACTGGAACCCTGCGTCTCCCAGTCCACGATGCCGAAGGTGTGGCTCGGAAAACCATCATTTTCGGTGACGACACGTGCAACGCGGAAATGTCTGGTTCCATCCTCAAAGGTAATTGATGTTCTGTAGACCCTGGTTGGAGTCTCCCCTTCCGCCGGAACCCGCACCATCTCGGGGAAAACCTGATTCTGAATCGTATTTATGGCGAAACCGATCACCTTGTCGGAAGGAATCCCGGTCATCTTCTCCATGGCCGGGTTCCAGACAGTCATCACGTTGTCCGGGCCAACCGCCCAGATTCCGAACGGAGACAGTTCCTGGATCTCCTCCAGGGTGCGCAGCGACTCCGACTGCTCCCTGTGCGCGTTGATCAGCGAGGTGATCTCGGCCACGGCACCGAGCAGATCGACAGCGGCCGGTTCCCTTCCCGGGACTGTCTTCGCTCTAAGGTGGTAGTAGCGCTCCTGTCCCTGGTCCATGACCCGGTAGACCAGCTCAATCGGTCTCTGTCTGGTCACCGAATCGATCAACGAGTTTCTGAGCATCGAACGATCGTCTGGATGGACCCCTTCAAGCACCGAATCGAAGCTGACATCTTTCGGACTGTTTGTGATTTTGTGCCCGGTCAGCCTGATTGAGGACAGCCTGTCACTGAAAAGCGTGAGTCTGAAGAGAACGACATCACCGGCCTTGATCGGTTGTTCGAAGTCAGACTCGGCACGGCGCAGCTCCTCGGTCAGTCTGGCCAGCTTCGCGTCGGTTTCGCTCTGTGGAGGCTCGTCACACCGCTGGGCCAGTGCCTGTTTAAGCTTCATCTGGGTGTTGTTGAGCAGCAGACCCAGTATCGTTGTGACGCCGCCCAGTATGACGGCGATCACGATCGCCGTAATTGCGAGAAATTCCATGCCAGTCTTCCGGAAGACCCAGAGGTTTATACGCAACGGACAATAATAGATCGTGCAGGTCAGTCCGTCATTATCATGCGCGCAACATGCTGAAAAATCAGGGCTTGATGGGCTGAAACATTGTGGCGGATGGCAGGGGCGCCTGCATGATGCCGGAAAGGTCAGATCTGGTCCATCGTGACCGTGATCGTGTAGCCCATGCACTCCCAGTCGTTTGTCGAAGCGCCGATAACCGCAATGATAAAGCTGTGGTCATCGTTCGAGCCGCACTGGCCGTCCCAATCCCAGGTTACCTGCTTGGCGGCGCATCCCGTGGAGGTTGTCCTGGCAAGTTCCCCGCAACCGGTGTCATAGATGATTGCCCGCAGATCCACGCAGTCCGCGCCAGTCGGCGGAACCAGGTTCACGATGATTCGGAAGTCCTGGTCGGTCCACGGGAAACAGTCGATGCCCGAGCCCTCAAGCAGGTCGACGTAGAAATAGTCCTTGTCGCCACTGGGGTAGATCTTGCCTTGATAGGTCACGCCGGAAGTGCCCTTGGTCACGTCGCCAATGTCCTGAGTGTCCGAACAGGATTCGTTCGGCTCCCAGGTGTCGCGAGCCGCCGCCACGTTGTCGTCGGTGATTCCGCTGCAGTTGTCGTCGACGTTGTTGCAGGTCTCGGTCGCGCCCGGCCGAACCGCGGATGACAAGTCGTTGCAGTCGTTTCCGCCGTTCGGGCAGACGGTCGGGTTTCCAACGGTCGTCATGGACGCGTCGCACCAGTCGTCGCTGTCATCGTCGCAGCCTTCGTCGGTCGATGCATCACAGTCGTCGTTGATGTTGTTGCACTTTTCGGGAACTCCCGGGTTGATTGCGGCCACCGCGTCGTTGCAGTCGTTTCCGCCAGCGCCGTTACCACACCGGCCCAGATCGCGCCGCCCGACACGATCAACATGAAG
>ERZ795031.5275-NODE-5275-length-10443-cov-3.391317_pt1 | contig 10443 bp, 7 predicted proteins | sample MGYA00375123_ERZ795031 | MGnify/ENA primary metagenome ERZ795031 (study PRJEB30166, sample SAMN05720159) | activated sludge metagenome | isolation source: anaerobic digester from wastewater treatment plant | place: USA | collected 2015-04-21 ... | reverse complement strand
TGGCCGCCGGATCTATTATCCGGTCGAAGCAGCGAATGTGAACCGCTCGATGAAGACCGCCTTTGCACAGTATGAAGAAGCTCTCGAACTGTACTACAAAGGAAACTGGAAGCGGGCCAATGCCCTGTTCAAATCCTGTTCCTTCGAGCCGGCCGCGATTTTTGCAACACGGACCCAGGGCACCTGCCCGCGAAACTGGAGCGGTATATGGGAAATGACAACAAAGTAAGCCGGGGTCTGACCAGAAAGACTGAAGTCTTTTTCCGCGAGAATGCGGTCGAGACGATGGACCGTCCCGTCCTTTACTCTCTCGAGGACGAGTTTGCCAAGACCAAAAAGCGCAAGCATCTCTTTGTGTATGCCGGTGCGGTTCTGTTTGCGGGAGCCTTGGTCGTGGTGACCCTTGTGATTACCGGGGAAGTCCGGCGGCAGAGCGATGCCATCAAGGTGGATGTTTCGGATTTCAGGGACCTCAATCTGACGGATCTTTTGCAGAATACCAAAAAGGACGAGACCCGCCTGCGGAGCCTGATGCAGGAGATTGCCGATTTCAGGGGTAACTGGCAGATGGAGGCGCAGAAGGTCCGGGATCGCTATATCACCGAACGGGATATTGCCGCCATCCGGTACGCGGATGAGGCAGACAGGCAGCGTGCGCTTGCCGTGGTCCAGGCGAATGAAAGGGCTGAGATGGGTACACTGGATGCCCGCTACCAGAAGGCCATTGCCGAGCGACAGAAGGAGATCGACGAGATCACGAAGCGTCTTGCCGGTCGGGACAAAAAAATGGTCCAGGGTGCCCAGGCCATGGAAATGGTCCTCGGGAGTCAATTGAAATTGATCGAGATCGAGCGCAAAAAAATCGAGGATCAGTGGCGGCAGCGGCTGGACGAGGCCCAGAACCGTTTCCGCCTCGAAGCGGCAGAACAGCGCCGCCTGCAAAAAAAATTGACGGATTCCCTCGTTTTACGCTATAACCCGGTATTCGGGGATGCCTTGATGCAGGGGTTGATTGCCGGCAACTCGCGGCTCTCCGGACCAGGGACACAACATGCGTGGCAGGCGATCCTTGCCCGTGAAGGTGTGCTGGATCAGGCCGGATTTGCTTCCCTGCGGAAGAACATCCGGGATGAGAGAACGATCCTCGAGAGGATCATTGCAAACCGGTATACCAATTCGATAACGCCGGCCTTGAATGCCTTGGGCAACAGGCAGGCGGCCGTGGTTGCAGGATATGAAGCACTCTGGAGCGGGCTGGCAGCCCGGATCGAACAGAAAAACTCGCGCCTGGATTCTTACAACAGGGCGTTTGCCGCCCTGATGCAACAGACGCGGGAGCATGGGTATATCCTCGATACGCTCCGTCCGGATGCCTATCCGGTCATCGTCAACCCAGCCTATCAGGTTAAAAGCGGGGATATGGCGTTCGTGATTCGTGGCGAGAATACGAGGATCGGGATGGTCCGGCTTGAACGCTCCCGGGATGGACTGATTGCCATTCCCGAGGGTGCGTTTTCTGACAAGCCGGCGGCTCTTGACAAATTACTGCTGCAGCTGCGATGACCCGCAGGTGTGTGCCCGGAAATGGAGAATGAGATGAAATCCTGTCTGATGATTGTGCTTGTCGCGGGAATGCTCTGTATCGGCGGAACGGCTTTTTCGGCCGAGGACATTCCGAATTTTTCGACAATCGGATTGACACTGGTTTCCCAGACGAATCAGGAGGATGGCCGCGTTGTGGCCAGTCTCAAGGATGCTTCCGGGAGAGAGTGTTCGATTTCCTGGGAGAGTGCACCGGATGCTGCCAATCTGCGCAAGATCGCCGAGCTGCGGGATATTGTCCACTCTTGGGCCGGCCTCGAGGTACGCACCCTCTCGATCATCCTCTCAGGACAGACGGTTGAGGCGGTGGTTGTCCCCGAGCGGCTCACGATAGAGGGGACCGATGTTGCCCGTTTCATGCCGGCCGGGATCGGTTTCTACTATCGGGAGTATGTCCAGTTCGATTTCCGGATGGTCAAGGATTCAATCTCGATGAGGATTGCCGGGCGTTTCATTGACCGGGTTGGACTGGCAACACTCATCCAGCGGGCGATCGATAACCCTTTGACCTTTGCGGACAAGACCAATTATATGGCGCGTCTTGATCGTCTGGACAGGCTCCTAGAGGAGTTGGTGGCACGAAATGCCCGTCTTGAGCGGGAGCACCAGCTTTTGCGACACGCCACGCTCCGGCTCTTCAATACCGGGTTCCTCTGCGGACCTGACGAGATTCCTGAAAAATCCGTCAAACGGGCTGTTGCCATCAAGACGGCCAATCCCAAATTTGATGCAGACGCCCTTCGGGATGCTTTGCGCAAGGAAGGGATAAAACTCTCGGGGGGGGAAGTCGAACTGATCCTTGCGATTTTTTTCAACGAATGGGATGATTGATTCCGGGCGGGATTGCCCCGACCGGTTGCAAAACCACATGCTGCTGTTTCCAGAGGTTCTCTTGTGCCGGATCAGGTCCGGGGCGTGGCTGGTTTTTGTGCGCACCCCGGGAAAAGCCGATTGGGGACTGGACTCCACACGGACAGAAACCTGTCATAATTTCTTGCCTCCCCCGGGGATCGGTTCCGGGGAGCGGTCTTTTCTGGTACACAGGCACGGCCTTTTTGTAAATTCAACGTGGATGCATCCGCTTCGGATTATGCGCAATGCTGCGGATGCCGGTATCGGGGCGCATTCAGAGGACAGAGTCGGGCAGGGTCATGACAACGCAGCATCTTGAACGGGTACGTCATCTCTTGACGCAGGCGGGTATCGAGGCCGGTGCTTCGGACGAAGATGTGCGGAACGGAAAACGGCTTTTGCATGAGGGTTCGGTTCTCTCGTTTGAAAGCGGACCCGGGGTGTTTTCCTGCAGGGTGGCCGATGAGCGTCTCCATGATGTGCGTCTCGAGGAACAGGGGACATGCCTTGAGGGGACGTGTACCTGCGGCCAGGCGACCGGCCGCTGTGCCCATGTGATTGCAGCCCTCTATGCCCTGAAAAAGCGGCTCCCGGCCAGGGCGTCTGCCGTGGGTTCACCGGGGAAAGCCCGGGGGGTTCTCGAGTTCTTCAGGGAGAGCATGCATTTTGTTCCACCCTCGGGCTCGGTCTCACCCGGGCTGGATGCCATCCTGGATCTCCGTGGCCTCTTCCGCAAGGAGCGGAGCTGCACCGTCCAGTTGCGGATCCAGGCATCCGATGGACTCCTCGTTCCCGATCCGGGTGCCTTCCTTGATGCCTGGAAGGCGCGCTCCCAGATGCGGATTACCGATGCGGTTCTCTACGATCCTTCCATCTGGCTGCTTGATGCCGGGGAGGAACGGCTCTTGGGCTGTCTCTGGCAACTTCAGGATGCCGGAGCGGCGCTGCCCGTCCAGCGGGGGTTGCAACTCACGGCGGCGGCCCTGCCGGGGGTACTGGATGCCTTGGCCGGAACCCGGGTTGGTGTCCGTGCCGGCGGTGATGACGTAAAAGAATACTTTGTCGATGGAGATGCCCTCAACTGCGAGTACAGGGTCCGTGACCTCTCGGGAGGGGATCTGGAGATCGGGTTTGTTCTGCATAACGGCGAATTCCACTGCAGCAGTAGCGCCATCTCCCTCCTTCCCCTGCAGCCGGTCTGGGCCGTGGCTGGCGATCGTCTGGTCCGGGTGGATACCCTCCTGGCTCTTTCGATGCAGAATGCCCTCCATCAGTATACCGGGATGCCCGAGCGGATCACGGTTCAACGTGTCGAGGCGACAACGGTGCTTGAGGAACTCCTGCCATTTTTGGAGCGGCGGGGGCGGCTGACAATGGAAGGCCGCATGGCCAAATGCATCAAGCAGGCAAACCGGCCGCCCAGACCCGTTGTCCGTGTCGATATGCATGAGCTCCTGATCCGGCTTGATCTTGATCTCGGATTCCGCTACGGCCGGGAACGGGTCGCCTGGAATCATCCCGGTCGCCTGGTCCAGAGCGGGGAATACAGTTGGCAGATCCGCAGGCAGCAGGACGAACAACACATCGTTGACCTGATTGTAGCAGCAGGGTTCAGGGCCGACGATGACGGGCACTTTGTCCTCCAGGACGAGCAAAAATTCTTCGAGTTTGTCTATTTCGTCCTTCCGGAGCATGCCGGACAATGGGATGTCTATTACAATGCGGCCTTCAAACAGGCGGCCCGACGCCTCTCGCGTCCCAGGGTCGGTGTCAAGCTGTCAAAAAAATATGATTTTTTGGAACTCTCCATATTTCCGAGGGAACGGGGACTGGCCCTGGATCCGATGGCCGTCCTCGAATCGGCCCGGGCCGGAAAGGGCTATGTCCGGCTCTCCAATGGCCAGTTCCTTCCTCTTTCTGATGAACAGAAGGCCCTCCTCAGAGAGTTGGCGGGGCGGGTGGATTTTTCTCCGGCGCGGAGGGATGGCCGGAACATCCTGACAGCGGAGAGCATTTTCGCACCGGTAGTGGCCGAAACGATGAGGGAGAATGCCCCAAAAGAGGACGGTGATATCGAAGGAGATGCCTCCCTGGAGGGCTTCTCCGAGAGCCTTGTGAGCTGGAAAAAGCGGGTCACCATTCCCGAGGGGATCAATGCCACCCTCCGTGAGTACCAGCATGACGGCCTCTCCTGGCTGGCAAACATCTACACAAACAGTCTGGGCGGGATTCTGGCGGACGATATGGGACTGGGGAAGACGCTCCAGACGATTACGTTCATCCAGTATGCCGTCACGGCGGGAGAAAAGGATCCCTTCCTGATTGTTTGTCCCTCGTCCCTCGTTTTCAATTGGGTGGCCGAGCTCTCGCGATTTGCGCCGGCGCTGGCCGTGCTCTCCGTCGGAGGGACACCACTGGCGAGGCAGGAGATGTACAAGGAACTCTTCATGTTCCATGTCGTCGTGATTTCGTACAATCTTCTCCAGAAAGACCAGGAGTTTCTCGAAAACAGGGAATTTGCCTGTATTTTTCTCGACGAGGCACAACATATCAAGAATCCGGGTTCGATCCGAACGATCAGTGCCAAGGCCATCCGTGCCCGGTCCCGCTATGCCCTGACCGGAACACCGATCGAGAATTGTCTCGGGGAGCTCTGGTCGCTCTTCGATTTTGTCCTTCCAGGGTACCTGTTTACCTACCAGAGGTTCAAGGATGAAATCGAAAAGCCGATCATGGAAGGCTCGTCCGATGAAGCGCTTGCCACGCTCAAGTCCCGGATTGCGCCGTTCATGCTCCGCCGGACCAAGGACGAGGTGCTGACCCAGCTTCCGCCCAAGACCGAGCAGGTTTCGATCTGTCCGATGTTCGACGAGCAGAAGGAAGCCTATCTCTCGGTCCTTTCGTTTTTTGATTCCAGTCTCCTGCCGGCGATCGAAAAGGACGGTGTCCAAAAGCATTCGCTTGAACTCCTGGCGGCTTTGACCCGCCTCAGGCAGATTTGCTGCCATCCCGGCCTGGCCCTCGAGAAATACGGTTGGGCGACTTCGGGCAAGATGGAGCTCCTCTCCGAAATCATGAACCAGGCTGTGGACGGGGGACACAAGACACTGATCTTCAGTCAGTTTACCGGAATGCTCGACCTGATCGAGCAGCGGTTGGGTGCCGAAGGGTTTTCGGTCTGCCGCCTGGACGGTTCGACCAATGTCAAGCACAGGGGCGAGATCGTCAAGCGTTTCAATGAAGATTCCGGGATGAATGCCTTTTTGATCAGTCTCAAGGCGGGAGGAACCGGACTCAACCTGACAACGGCCGATACGGTGATCCATGTTGACCCCTGGTGGAATCCGGCTGCCGAGGACCAGGCCTCAGCCCGTGCCTGGCGAATGGGACAGACGAGACCGGTCATGGTCTACAAATTGATCGCCGAAGGAACTGTGGAAGAGAAGATTCTGGCGCTCCAACAGGACAAGAAGCGGTTGGTCCAGGCCGTGATCGGAGACAGCCCCGTCAATCTCTCGCGGCTGACACTTGACCAGATCAAGGATCTCTTCAAGCGTGAGTAGACAGATATGAAAATCGACAAAAGCATGCATCAACCGGAATCGGACTGTCATGTCCAACGCTTTGTCCGGGGGGATGGACAGGCCCTGCCGCGTATCAGCCGATGGCGCGAGAGGGCTGGGTTCGTTTTTCGGAAAATCCTGGCCCGAAAAATTGTTCTCAGGATTTTACTGTTGTTCTGTTCGGCGCGGATCATACCTCGCCGGTATCTTGTGCGCTATTTTCGCTCGCCCGGGGTCCTGGTCGAGGTCGAGGACGTTCTCGGAAAAGTCCGTTCGATCGGAGGGTGGAGCCGTGCTTGGGCAAATCTCGCGGCAGGCAGGGTGGCGCTCGCCAGGGATGCCTGCCAGTCAGGTTGGTACGAAACGGCTTGTGGGCATGAACTGGCCGCGGCCCTGTATTATCATGGAGCTTCCTCGACACTCTGTACAAGCGGGGAGATCCGGTTGCGCAATATGGAACGGGCGGACACCGCAATGACCCGGGCGATGCAGCTCGTTCATGAACGGTCTGCCGGGGTGTCTCTGGGGATCGGTGATGCCCTCTTGGTCCGGATTCCCTGGAAGGGAACATCGTTCAACGGTTGGCTTCTTCTGCCACCCCGGTCAGTCAGGGACGGTCTCAGGACAACCGTTGTCATACCGGGAGGCGCTGATTCAGGGAAGGAAGAATACCTGCAGTATGCGCGACACTTTCTCGTACGGGGATTCGCCGTTCTGGTGATGAACGATCCCGGGGTCGGTGAAACGGCCCGGATGCTGCCACTGGAGCCGGATGGCGGTGCCCTGTACGATGCGGTTCGGGAGAGTCTGGTCCGGGCAGCGTCCAGGTATGTCACGGGGGAGAGCTTCTGGCTTGGTGCATCGCTGGGCGGATGGAAGGTCCTTCAGGTTGGCGTCCATCGCGGACGTGCCGACGGCCTGCTGGGGATTGTCTCGATCTCGGGCCCGTATTGCCCGGCGCGGTACTATGGGCGCCTGGTCTTTGCCATTCACGAAATGGTTCGCTTCGCCCTGGGTGTGCGATCTTCGGGGAGGATACGGGCGGTGCTTCGGCTGTATTCCCTTGAAACCACGATCGGTGCGATCAGCGTGCCGTCATTGGTTGTCGTGGGCGGGCGTGAACGGATCATTCCGGCATCGGACGGTATCCGGCTGTATACTGATATCGGAGGCAGTGATGTGGCCATGTACTATCTGCCCGGGTCGGATCATGTCTGCATGGATGGTGTTGACCTGGTCTTGCCCGATATCGCGGACTGGATGTATGCACGCTGTCCCCGAAGGATGATCCAGGAGGAGGGTTCGTGATCCGTCGCCAGGTTGCCGAAGAATCGATCCTGTTTTTCAGTATCCTCAAGTGGTTTTTCCTCGCCATGGTTTCCGGTGCCAGTGTCGGTTTGGTCGTCGGCTGTTTCATGTTGGCCTTGGATGCTGCCATCGGATCTGTTCAGGTAATTCCGAACTACTATTACCTTCTTCCCCTGGCGCTGGTCTGTACATCCTGGGTTTCCCGTCGGGTGGTTCCGCTGGCTGACGGCTACTCAACCAACCGGGTGATCGCCAGTATCCACAAGAATGTCTTGGTGCACCCCTTTTCCGTCGTCAAGGCGTTTTTCCTTCCGATCATTACCATCGCCTGTGGTGGCTCGGCCGGACGGGAGGCCCCCGGTGCCGACATCGGGGCAGGATTGAGTGCGGGACTCTCGAGACTCCTCAGGCTTGATCCGGCGGATCGGCGCAAGTTGATGATCTGCGGGATCAGTGCCGGGTTCGCTGCGGTCTTCGGTACACCGATTTCGGGAGCGATCTTTGGCGTCGAAGTCCTTTTTGTGGGGGCATTGCTGTACGAAGTCCTCTTCCCGTCCTTCGTTGCCGGTATCATCGGGTATCAGGTGGCGTCCGCCATCGGTGTAGTCTATGTGCATACGCCAATAAAATTTGTTCCGTTGTTTACGGAGGATTTTTTCCTCAAGGTGGTTGTTGCGGGGATCTTTTTTGGCCTGGTGACGGTTCTTGTGATCGAGACACTGCGTGCTACCCGGCGTTTTCTCGAAAAGCATGCCAGGCGTCTTGTGATCCGGGCCCTGGCTGGAGGGGTCTTGATCGTTCTTCTGGTCGAGCTGACCTCGGAGAAGTATCTCGGGCTGGGGGTTGCGCAGATGGCGCTCTATACGAGCGGTCAGCCTGCCGAGTGGTTTGATTTTCTGCTCAAACTGGTGTTTACCGCCCTGACGCTCCAGGCCGGAGGTGTTGCCGGCCTGGTCACACCTGTCCTTTTCATCGGTGCGGCGTCCGGATCCTTCTTCGCAAAGTTCTACACGATCTCCAGCACGCATCTGGGCGGATTGTATCTGGCCGACCTTTTGAAATTCCAGAACCCGGTCTTTCCGGCACTGGGCATGGTCTCGCTTCTGGCCGGGGCAGCCAATACACCTCTTTCGGCCAGCATCATGGCCATGGAGCTGTTCGGGCCCGAAATCGCACCCTATGCCGCAGTCACCTGCCTGATCAGTTTTTTGATGACCGGCAACCGAAGTATCTACCCTGCACAGGTTCTTGTCATCAAGAAGACCCGTTCTCTGGGCGTGCAGCACGGGAGGGAGATGGGAGACGTGCATCAGCGCTACTACCTGCACGATACGCGTGTGGCGGGAGGGCTCTGGCTTTTTATTCGGGGGATGAAAAAGGCCCTGCGGCGCATGTTTTCAAAGCGGAGGAGACGATGACAGTCAGGGCAGAGCCGGGAACGGATGCCCTGATGGTACGGTCACGTCATTTTTTGAGGAAGAGGTTCTCGACGTCGTTTGCCTCAAATTCGGTCGCGTAGAATTTGATCAGCTTCTCCTGCTCGGTCTCGAGCTCCTCTTCGGAGAGTTTTTCAAACCCTTCTTCACCGAATTTTGCGACAAGATCCCGATCGACAAGGGTGTCGATCAGCCTGTCCCAAAAGCAGGACTCGTCATATTCCTCGACAAAGGAATTGAGCATCAGCTCGAAATCTTCGGTGGGAAAGAAGGATCCTTCCTCGTCCTTTTCGACGATCTCGCCCAAGCCGGCTTCTTCGGCTTTGCTGTAGAGGAGATCGAAGATTCCCTGGAACTCTTCGATCGTTTCCTCGCGATAGCTGTTTGCCATGGCGTTCCCGAGGGAGACCAGTTTCAGGAGATTCTCGTATTGCTTTTTGTCAAGTTCAAGTGTCATGGATTTTTCCTTGGTTCTCTGAATTCCCTCAAATATAGACAGTGCGGGGCATGGTGTATATGGCAAAAGACCGACCCGGGATGGAATGCGAAAATAAAAAAACAGCCCCGAGAGGGGCTGTTGGAGACAATGCATCAGGATCAGAAGTCGTAGCGGATAAAGACGGTGGGCTTGACAAATATGTCGTCTCCATCCCACCAGACGAAGTTTTTGCTGATCTCGAATTCGGTTCCGATCCAGAAGCTTTCCATTGCTTTGCCAAGGCCGAGTTTGCCGAGATTCACGAGCACCTGTGGCTCGGAGATAAAGGCCAGTTTGCCGCCGGGTATTTCGGTATTGTTCCAGACATCGACAAAGCCTGTGAAGACAAATGCGCCGTCGGCAAAATTGAGACTCCAGACAGCGGTAGCCTGCCAAGAAGCATCCGGCTCTTCACCTTTCGAGTTTTTGGGGAGTTTCGCTGAAGCCGAAATCGTGAAGATGTAGGGATATCCGCTAATCTCGTATTTGAGACCAGTCAGAAAATAGCTGGTATCAAGATGTGTTGAGGCATTGTATTCGAGATGCAGGTTGAGTGGGTTGAGACCTTCGTCGCCGAACAGCTTGCGAAAGCTGAAGTCTCGATTGATTTCAAAATAATTGAAGGTGTGCCCGAGCTTGTACCCGGCTGCGGAATCGATATCGAGGAAGAAGAACCATCCGCCGGTTGAGTCGGCTTGCCAGCCGGTAAAGGTGGTGGTGAAAATCTCCCTGTCAAAGTCAGCGTGTTGCTCGATGGAAAGACCGGACGCGCCAGCAAACGCAGTCGTTGAAAGTCCCAATGCCAACAGTACAACCAGCAAAACTTTCGTCATTTTTTTCATGCAAGAGCTCCTTTCGAACTTGGTACAACCGGATGTCAGTATACCCGATTCGTGTCGGGATGCAAGATAATTTACGGTACATCATGGACCGGGCGGGTTGCCGTCAGCAGTACCTTCCGGTCGGCGTGGAAGAACCCGTCAGGACAGAGCCCGCCGCTCTCCGGTCTAGAGCGCTGCAATCGAGAAGACCGAATCCAACTTGACCATCTTCATGAGGTCATAGACAGCAGGCTGGGCGTTTTCAACGCGCATTACCCCGTTGGCGGTCGAAATATCCTTGTAAAACAGGAGGAGCTTTCCGATGCCTGCGCTGCCAATATGGGGAACATCTTTGAGGTCAAAGACGATTTCGCGGGTGCCAA
>ERZ795031.5274-NODE-5274-length-10443-cov-8.779168_pt1 | contig 10443 bp, 13 predicted proteins | sample MGYA00375123_ERZ795031 | MGnify/ENA primary metagenome ERZ795031 (study PRJEB30166, sample SAMN05720159) | activated sludge metagenome | isolation source: anaerobic digester from wastewater treatment plant | place: USA | collected 2015-04-21 ... | reverse complement strand
GTTTACGACATCACCAGTAAACTCATACTTTAACTTTGTTTCCATATTATTATTAGCTCTCCGTTCTTGATAATTTCAAGAAATCAGAGTTAGCTTTAATTATAAATTTTCAATAGCTGTAATCTTTTCCTCTATCTTTTCAATTTCATTTAAACTGTCTAAAATCTGTTTAATTTGTCCAGAATAGTCTTTTTGCTCTGGGATATTCTCAGCTAGGTTCTGTATGGCCTCAATTATGGCTATTTTTAGCCCGTCAAGCGATTTTTCTTTCTCGCTGGTATGTTTGACCATCTTAGACTCTTTTTGTGCGTCTACGGCCATTTTAGAGGCTATGTATTTTTCTACTATACCCTTAACTTGACTAATAGCGTCAATTATGTCGTTTTTAATGTCGCCTGGGTTAGAAATTGAGATTTCTTCTCGCTGTTCAGGGAAAATTACCTCTTTGTTGCTGACTTTCTTTAAGACATTTTTGACCTTTGATAGTTCGTCAACAATTTCAAGAGTAGGATTTTTCTCAATCCTTGCTATTCTCTCCAGTCTTTTAATTTGTTGTGGTGTGAACTCCATATTATTCAAAGTTTTGAACAGTCGTTGTTAAGACTACTGGGGCATTGTCTTCCCAGCGTTTAGCATAGAAGTCAATTAGTGCCTGTTTTTGTTCAGCATAATCTCTTTGGTATTGAGCAAGAGATGGTGAGTTTGGTTGTTTAATCTTTAACCAAGTAATAGCCATACCTAAAGGATATAATCCGTGAAATGGTGACGCTATCCCAGGAGCTTTGGTTGTATCGGTTGAAACAAAAGAAACCGTTGCTCTATCAAAATAAAGTTTTAATCCACCAGTAGAGTCATAATTAGGTTTTGGATATACTTGAACTGTATCATTTATCATAAAATAACCAGTTGGAACGCCTGAATGTGTTTCAAGCGAACCAATAGCTTCTTTTTCCTTTTCCCTGATAAATGGCTTAATCTTTAGCCAAGAGCCGTTCTCGTCTTTAATCTCTACCCTTTTAATCGTCAGGGCTGATGTCGGCATAGCATATCTTGATTGACCACTGACCAAATCAGTTGTAGCTTGTGGCAAGTCTGTCTGATTGCTGTCGTCCCATTGCCAAGACCCCATAGATGACCAAATAGCGAACCATAGGTCATCGCCAACTTCATTGGCATAGGCAGTGAACTTCTTTAATCTTGTGGCATCACCTGAAATATAACCATCACCGAGGTCTGTATAGTCCTCAGTTAATTGGATTATTCCGTTTTTATTGGTTGTGTCGTTGAATTGCATATGATTTTATCAAATAAATCTTCGTATAAGTGAGCATTATCTTTCATCTGCCAATTTTTCTTAATATCTTCGTAGGCATTTTCACCAATTTTTTTCCTTAAATCTTTGTTTTCTATTAAAAGTGTAAGATATTTAATCCAATCATCTGTTGTTCTGGCTAAAAAGCCAGTTTTTCCTTGCTGAATTGTTTTAATTCCTAAAATATCTTTATAATACGGATAAACCTTTGAGGCGACTGATGGTATCTTATAAGCTGCGTATTCCATCCATTTAATGTGGCTCTTATTTCTGTTGAATTCATCATCAATTAACGGACAAATACCAATATCCCATTTAGTTTTTGACAGCTTCCAGGGATAATTTAGCCAGCTTGGCGTTCCACCTACGATTGATACCCGTCTAAACATCTCATCAGGGAACTTACCGAATAAATCTCTAACCTGATTGATTTCAATACCTCCCATAAAGTCAACCCAGACATTCGGATACTTGGCCATAATCTTCTTGATTGCTGGCATAACCATTAACAGGTCTGAGAAGTGAGTTGTTGACCCTTGCCAACCGATTTTAATCATTCTCTGGTTCTGATTGCCCTTATATCTGTATCTGAACTCGTCTAGGTCGTTAAAGTTAGGCAATACTGTTATCGGGGTATTCTGCTTATATACTTTCTTGAAAAACTCCTTGTGATAATCAGCTAGTGGCTGAGTTGAAACTATCAGGTGGTCAGCTAAAGATAGATATGCTGACAAGATTGCTCTTTTTTGGCTACCTGGATAATACCATTTATAGCCTGGCTGGTCTGGTCTAACCTCAAAATAATTATCATCTAAATCAATAACCAGCTTTTTATTATAATGCTCTTTAAAAAATGCTATCTGTGAGGCCGCTGTCGGATTATCAACCGCCTTAGTTACGATAATATCGTGGTCTTTTATAATTTGCTCTAAGACATTTTCTCCACCGTAGTCCTTGATGTTATTTCCGATTACCTTAACATCGTGCTTCTTAATGTATTTGGCTGGCTGGACTATTCTATAATAACCAACGCCACTATAATTATTATCTTTTGTATTGTTCCAGGAGTTGTCTATAAAGGCTACTTTCATAAAGACTCAATGATTTTTTTAATTCCCTCTTCTAAACTTACCTTACACTTAACGCCTTTAACTGGGGTGTCTTGGATATAATTGCCTGGCTTATCAATATAGACTGGCTCAATGTTCGTTCCCAATACCTTGTTAATGGTCTTGATAATCTCATTAAAGCTGGTATTAACACCTGTGCCTATTTCGTATATACCTGTTGCCCGTTTCTCCACCAGTTCCATTATGTTATCTATTACATCGTCAATATAGATAAAATCTCTTGTCTGTGTTCCGTCTCCCCAGATTACTGGGCGTTCTCCGTCTTTCATTTGCTTACACCACTGATAGACTGTTGACGCATAGTTTGACTTGTGGTCTTCACCAGGGCCATAGGAGGCCGCTATTCTTAATCCCAAAGCGTTTAGATTATAGGCTTGGTGTATTTCTTCTAGGCAGGCTTTACATCTAGCGTAGCTGTTATTCTTGTTATTGACAGTAGCACTTGACGGATAGACTAGATAAATGTTGTTATCTTTACAAAGACTAGCTAGTTCAAGGAAAGTTCCGATTGTTTCTCTAAAGCAGTAGTCTATGTTCTTGTTAAATAATGTTATAGACGAAGGAGCTCCAAAGTAATAGATTATGTTTGAGTCTTTGTGCGGAGTAGTCTCAAACTGACCAATCCTTTTGGCAAGCTCCTTTCCTATAAACCCATTTCTACCGAGCAAGCAATTCATATTTTTTCTTTACTTCATTAGCTTGTCTTAATTGTTCACCCATAATCTTTTGAGTTATCTGGTCTTTATGTATGGTATAATAAGCCATTACTCTATCCCAAAAGACTGGTGAATATTTACTACCCAATCTTAACCAGTATTCGTAATCACTGACTAAGTCGTTTGTTTCGTCCATTTCACCAACTTCTTCATAAGCTTCTCTTGTCCAATAAACTGATGGCTGTGGAACAAAGTTACCATTTAACAATTTTTTATAATCCCATTTATCGCCCCATAACATACCAGCATCACCGCTCACCATTTCTATAAAACCATATCCCCATTTATTATCTTTTAGATTCTCACTAACAAACTTAAATGTTCCTGGTGTTATTCTGTCGTCATCATTAGCCCAAACAAACACATCTCCTGTCGCTGCTTTCATTGCTTGGTTCATTGCGTCTGTAATCCCCCTATCTTTATTCCAGATATACTTAATTCTATCATCTTTTGGCAGTAGGTGTCCAATAGGTTCACCGCCGTCTTTGATTATAATCTCAAAGTCTTGATAGTCTTGATTTAAGACTGCTTCAACCGCCTTGACAATGAAGTCTGGGCGGTTAAATGTTGGTATCAGGACAGATATTTTCATATAGCTTTTTTAATGATTTAGCTACTTCTTCCCAGCGATACTTCTTAATTTCCTTGCTGTGATTGACCTCTTTGCCGTATTCTTTCTTGATTGCTTTCTTTATGCTGGTTATATTTTCAAACTCACAAAGTGACACATCATCTGGCTTCCATTCACTGTGGTCTGTCAGGACTACTGGACAATCTTGTGCCATAGCTTCCATTACAGCTAGGCTCATCAATTCAGCCCTTGAAGCCAAAACCATTACCTTAGCGTGCTTATACATCTTAATCAGTTCTTCTCTGCCCATAGGTGGCAAGATTATAGCACCGTGGGCTTCTACTTCTTTGGCGTAATCTTCATATAGTCTTTCACCAACGCAGATATACTTTAGTCCTAGTTGCTTACAGGCTTTAGCTACTGCTAGTTGACCCTTAAACCTTTCTATTCTACCAACTGATAAGACATAATCTCCGTAGTTGTTCTTTGACCTGACTGATTTGAACCAGAAGTCATCAATTCCATTAGGTATTATATGAGCAATCTCGTCTTTTAGATTCAACTGTCTTTTAACCCTATCTATTTCTCCTTGATTTAAGAAAATAGCGGCAGAACAGTTATCTAGCATTACCTGTTGCTTCTTATAATCAACGAACTCTCCTGTTTCAGCGTAAATCATAGAGCTTACCCAGGGTTTATTATGTAGATTAGACATCCAGCAAGAATATACAGCCCATTCCATTGAGAAATTAAAGTTATGGACTATGTCAAACTCTCTTATTCTTATGGCTGGCCTTAGCAATCCTCCTTCAATAATCTCTACATCTACTCCTAGCTTAATCAGTTCTTCGGCGGTGCGTTCCATTTGAACATAATCACCACCAATCCAGACATCTTTTGGTCTATTTGTGAAAAGGACTTTCATTATAGGTCTTTATCATCACAGGTCATTAGCTCTTTAAAGCCTTCTTCATTATTCCAGCGATTTATAAAGTTCTCAGCTAGACTAATAACCTCTCCTAGTGTTCTGTGTCGTCTTCCGAACTCGTCTTTATAAGCAGGGTCAACTTCTTCCTTAATCTCATTAGCTGGACAGGCACAGATATTAATTGACCTGCCATTGTAATTATAGGCAACCTCGCAAACATCGTTGACATTATATTTTGAAAGGTCATTGATGACGATATTCTCGTCAATTTCTTTGAGCCGTAGCTCTAATTCATTTTTTTTCATATTGCTTTCTCGCCACGCTCGGGTTTATCGGCGAGAACTGATAACCCGAACGGGAACAATTATTTAATTAAACTGTTAGGCAGTAACACCACTCTTGATGACAATCACCCAGTCAGAGTTTAAGACCTTAGCAACGAATGAAGCCTTCCAACCGATAGTAGAATACATATCTAAAGCATTGGAGGTATCACCAGCACCAGGTGTCTTAACGATAATACGCTTATCAGGCTGACCAGCAAGATTTAAGATACCATAGGCATTCTTACCGAACACATAGGTATGATAAACGGTAGCGGTTGACTTTTCAGTAACTTCGTTATTGGTTTCAACAAAGCGGACACCGTGTAAAGTTCCAACCTGACCGTTCTTGTAAAGGTCAACATTGACATAGGTATTAGCATTCAACCATTCACTATTGCCACGCAAGTCATAAGCAGCACTTACAGGGATAACAGCACGGAAGAAACCATCATCAAACATCTTAGCCTTATTTTTCTTCAATGTGCGGACAGCCTTGCGGATTTCAGCACCAGTCAAAGTGTCAGTAGAAGCAACAGCAGTTAAGGCAGTTTTACTATTGGCATATTGAGTAGTCGCATTAGCAGACAATTCAGCAGCGATTAAAGTGTCTAAGGTTTCACCAGCGTTCTGAGACATAACTTCAATGTGTTCCTTTAAGCCCTCGTCAATTGAAGTCATCTCAAACAAGGAAGAAACACGAGTGTAGTTACCATACTCAGCGATAGTGGCAGAGACAATGGTTGTGGACATATCAACGCCAGTTGGATTGGTATTTTCCGATAAAGGAGTTGTAGCCACGGCCAAAGGTGAAAAGCGGTTGAAATAAACGGTTTTGCCGCTATTCTTTGGCATAGTTTTCTTTTGAGCACCGTAGTCATAGTTAATTGACATTTCGGCACGTTCTAAGAATTTTTTGTCATAGTAGATTTGCATCAAACCAGACAAAGTTGAGCTTGTAGTTAATGAAGCCATAAAAAATTATGTAACTTCGCAATCAACTTTTAAAAGAACTTGGGGAAAGAGTTTTGAACGATTACGATTTAGGTAACAGTTTTTCCAGCTCTTCCAGTGGCATATTTCTTAATTGGTCTTCGGTAAATTTCTTTTCAATATCAGACTTGTTGCTATTTACATCAACAACAGCTGACTCGGCTCGGTCTTTTTCACGCATAGCGTCTAAAGCGGCTTTGACATACTGATTTTCAAGAGCTTTCTTACCGCCATAAGGTTTTAGAAACTCAATCTCTTGGTCGCTAAATCCTTCTGTTTTAAGTTCCAATTTTTCCAATCTTTCACTGATTTCTGGTGAACTGTTTTCCACCCCCTTAAAATTAGTGCCGACAGGTTTATTCTTTAGGCGAGCATACAGTTTCCTGTTTGTTTCTTCTAAAGTTTCCACCTTTTTTACCCAATACTCTAGGTATTCTGGGTTTTCGGTTGGGTCGGTATCAACCTCATCAGCGTTGTCGTTGCTGTCTTCCGCACCATTTAGAGAGTCGGTGTTCTCAATGTCTAATTCTTCTGACATAGTTTTTCTGCTATTCACGATAGCTCGTTATAGGCCTTTTAAATGGTAGCCTTTTAACCAAATATAATTATTGCTAATTATTCCATTGAATCTCTAGGGTCTTGCTTTTCAACAACACGACCACTGGCTATTGTCTGACAATCACTAAAGAATCTCTGTATCAATTCAACAAAATGCTTCCTTGCTTTAATCTCTCCTTTTACGCTTCTATTAGTATCAGCGATGTCTATATTATCAATACTCTTTAGTGGTTCTAAATACTCCAAAAACATTGTTTCAATAAGACTCCACTCTGGGTCTTGGATTAATCTCTTTAGTTTATCAATTTGTTCTGTGCTAAACATATTATTGGACTTTAGCCATTGGCTCTTCTTGTGTCATTCCCTGAGCTGGTATCATTTTACCGCCCATTGGTTGCTGAACCTGTTGGGCTTGCTGTTGCTGGTCTCTTTCCATTGCCGCTATTTCTAGCTTCATTGGACTAACTCCAGCTCTTTCAGCATATTCATAGAACAAAGCCTTGATAACAGGGTCTTGTAGAATGGTTGGATTAGAAGCCAGGGCAGTGAACACTGAGAATAAGTTATTAGTTAGTAATTGACTATCTTCTTGTTCGTTGTCGATGTTAATATCAAAGGTAAAGTCAGCGTTCTTATAGAAACTATCTTTGATTGTGATAAATCTATCAGTTCCAGCTTCCTTTAGTTGATTAGACACATCAGTCTTAATCTGTTCAATGGCCATTTCATCAACAGGTATTCCGTCTAATAATAAATCTAAGGCCTTTCTGTTGACTATTTCCTTAATGAGAGCACTGTCTATTCTAAACAACTCTTCATTGCTACCTATAAAGTGTAAAATATGCTCTGGTGTTAAATCTTTGATGGCTTGTGGTATAACTAGCTCTGTGAAGAAGAATCGTAGCATATTGGCTAGATTCTCCCGTTTTACGCCATATACAGATTTGGTGTTGCGGTCTTGAATTACTGCATTTGTAGCAGGGGTTGATGTTGGTAATTGTTCACCACGAATAACATCATAGGAGAAAGTAATCTCTTTAGCCTGATTAGCATATCTCATCTCCTCACTATTGAAAGCGGCTAGGTTTCTTTCTTCATTAGCCAAAGGAACTAATCCACCATTGGAGCCTGCCATTATAACAGCACCATTGGACAAGTCTCTGATTATGTTCTTGACGATTGTCTTATCTTGGGTTTGGAAGATATGCTTATTACTAATAGTCATTGAGTCTCGCTTTTCATTAGCAAGCTCATTGGTTCTTTCTTGGATTTGGAATAAGTCCTCAATAACACCAATTCCTAGCCAACGACCTTCTGTCTTATCGTAATGAAAATCTCTGAAAGGCCAATCACCAAACCATTTAGACCTGAATAAGACAACACCGTCTTCTCTGGTGACTGTCTTGCCATCTTCACCAAGTCCATAGTTATTTACACCAGCAACAATGAACAAGGCTCTGACCATTTCTTCATTCTCTTTTGGTTCACTTCCGTCTAGCCAAGACTTTGGGACTTCACCATATCTTTCGTAAATCTTAATAACAGGCGTAGAATTGACCTGATTTAGTGTCCCGTCTTGGATATAGGGCTCTGGTGCTGTATTTACATAAAACTTACTGATTACCTCTTCAACATTCTCCCAGCCATTCTTTTGCTTTTCTCTTAGTTGGCTTGGGGTTAAGTTATGTTCTAAAATTACAAATCTTGAGTTGGTAATAGTATCAACTGTTGGGTCTAAAACTAATCGTCTTAAATCAACAATGTCAGCACCTTTCTTTGTTTTCTTAATGACAGATGAGCCATATTTAGGCGATAACTCTGCTATTTTGTTTAAGGTAATAGCTACCTTGTTTTTCTTCATCCAGTTCTTTAGCTCGTATTCTAACAAGAATGTAGCCATCTCTGAGTTCCTTGTGTTAGAGATTAGCCTGATGTTCTTGGTATCAAAGTTTAAGAACCTAGAGCTAACCTTACAAGGTGCTTTAACCACATTCAAGAAAATCTTTTTGCGACCATTTGAGTCTAAGTCGCCAGTGACGAACCTTGAATTATAATAAAGGTGGCACTTCTTAATTGTTTGGTATTGATTAAAAGAGTATCCGTCAACAATCTTTATATCGTTATTAATGAAGTCATAAACCTCTTGTCTTGTCTGGGCGAATATGTTTTGTGGAGCATTCATATTATTCAAATTGATTTGATAGTTTCTCGTGATTATAATCTATTTCTCTTAGTAATTGAAAGTCATTTACTACTGGGTCAATACAATTACTAACAATAGCATATCTTATAGCGTCTAGCCCGTGGTCATTTTCTTTAATTGGTATCTCTGGTTCTGGATTGTCTGGTCTTTTGTCTGGATACTGATAAGTTTCAAACTCCCAGATTAGATTAGGGCAATTAGCACTAACGAATAGTCTATTTTGTTTTAGTAATTCCTTTAGCTTGGCAATGCCGTTCTTAATGCTGTCATTGCCCTTCTTTACTTCTAAGCAGTTAATGCCTTCTCGCTTTAGTTCTTCAATCTTCTCTGGTGCTTCAGGGTCAGGATATACTTTGTTGGCTTTAAGGTCGCCGATTATCTCTTTTACTTGGTCATTAGTCTGGCCTGTTTTATACCACTCGTAGTCAATCCAGTATCTATTATCGTAGTCTTTGTAAATCAGATAGACAGCTGTTGGATTGGTGAACCCGAAGTCAACACCAACAATCTTTTCAACCCAGTTTAACGCTGGTAGTTCTTTGTAAATGTGTTTATCTCGGTTAAACTCTTTATAGACCAAGCCTTCAACTCTCTTGAACTCTCCCATATACTCCTGAGCAAATCTATCTTCAGTCATCTGAAGTTTAAGTTTATCTATTTCTTCTGTCGGAATGTGCGGATTATCATAAGTAGTAAAGTGAAAAGATTTCCAATGCTCATTAGTATTCTCTAAATTATAAAGTTCATAAAAATGATTAAATCCTTTAGGCGTTGAAATGAACAATACTTCTCCTTTAGTATCAGTCAGCGTTGGAATAATAACCTCTTGCCAGTTGACCCAGAAGTTTCTCATCATAGCTACTTCATCAATAACTATGAAATGGAACTTTTGACCTCTTAAGGTTTCAATGCTTTCCCAACCCCTTAACTGAATTATACTTGTAGTTCCTTTTACATTCCTGACTTCTATCTCTAGTCTGCTTTCATTTATCTTAACTGCTACATCTTTCAACTCTTTAATCAATACCTGCCAGATAATATCTCTTGCTTGTCCATAAGTCGGAGCAATATAAGCTATCCTTACTTTATCTGATATTGACTTGCCTTTTATCTCCTCACTAGCTAGGATTGTTTTCCCGAACCTTCTTCCGCAGTTAGCAACTCTAAATCTATGAGTATCTTTAGCTATTATCTTTTGGCTCGGAGTTAGCAACATTGTTTTTTTCTGCTATATCTTTGTCTATATTTACCATTATTGGTTTTCCACCACTTGTTAGGTCTGTATTTAACTGCTTACTATAATGTTTCTTATCTAGGGTTGACCGAATAAACTCTGATTCTTTCTGCTTGATACTTAATATCCTAGAATCAACGCCATTATCTCCTGTGTGGTTAATATCAAGTATCTCCTCTGACAATTTTTCACATTTCTTTAATATTCGTTCATGTTTCCAATCAACAAGATTGTTTCTAAATCCTTGATAATTTTTATATACCCAAGTGTCCCAAGTGCTATCATTTATTTCTAACTCTTGCTGAATTTCAACATAAGCTTTGCCATCTAAAACCATCTTCCTTATTTCAAGGACTAGCTTTTCTGTCAACTCTGTTTTTGGTCCTCTATTACTCATTCTTGGCTTTTTAATCTCCAATGCTCATTATAAAAATTACTCTCTTGATTACAAAAAGGACATAAGCCTTTAGTTTCG